>Ga0066793_10000736_pt1 | contig 13607 bp, 10 predicted proteins | sample PersoiDNA2013189_FD_83876 | JGI IMG/M metagenome (GOLD analysis project Ga0066793, IMG submission 83876) | Permafrost soil microbial communities from the Arctic, to analyse light accelerated degradation of dissolved organic matter (DOM) -... | ecosystem: Environmental > Terrestrial > Soil >...
ACAAAGAACTGATGGTACGGAGCAGGCGGACGGAAAAAAGTGTAGAGGTCTACTTGAATCTCAATAGCGAGCGCGGCGGCGCAGGCGGCATGGAAGACCACAAACCCGGCATCATCTGAGAGAATGAGGGGATAGGCTCGAAGCGGTTTCCGACAGTATGGGCACCGTTTCGAGAGACTCTTAATCCCTGCCGCGATCCGGTGTTCGTCGTTCACGATGAGCATGATATTCTTCCTCTCTTTCGATCTGTCACCTACGCGTGTCGTAGGAGATCTGCGAGAAAGTATACCAGCCTGCCCGACATGCTGACCCGCTCAGCCTGCCCGTTTTACCCGCATACGACGAGTGCAACAATACGTACCCCCCTCATGATCAAGTATCTTCATAGGACTCTTCATCTATGCGGTAGTGAACAGGAAAGAACTGGCGGCAAAACAACAGGAAAAAAGTGCCAGCACGCCTGCAATGGAGCAAGAAGCAATCAGCCAGGCCAATAGCAGTTCGTAGCTTTATACCCTGCATACTGTCTCTCTTGACAGCAACGTTATAATGTCGGTAATGTTTTTTCTACTGATGATGTAGAGGTTTTCCAGTGTTGCTATGTTGAAAGGGGAGCAAGGTGCTCGAGGCGGATCGTATTGCCTACTGTTTTTCACTCGCCCATGAATTACCGGATGTAGAGTTTAAAGGCCCAGGCAAAGGACGCGATAAACCACTGTTTGGCAGGATCGTTCGAGCGGCGATGGCTTTGACGAACAAACGCGGTGGCGGCACGCTCATTATCGGGGTGGCAGAGGCAGCGACAGGTCTCAATTTTGATGGTCTTAGCCCAGAGCAGCTCCTTACCTGGAAATACGAAGATATTGCCAGTGGTCTTAACAGCTTCACCAGTTCACCGATTGAATTTGACCGTCAGATGTACGAACATAACGGTCGTACCTTCCTCATCCTAGATATACATGAGTTCGCCTCTGTCCCTATCATGTGCGTCAAAGACTACCCAGATCCTGCTAATCCTGGCAAACTCATTTTGCGCAAAGGCGCGTTCTATGTTCGCACACCAAATAAGCCAGAAAGTGCGGAAATGCTCACAAGCGAAGAAGTGCGTATACTTTTCGAGTTGGCGAAGGACAAAGCCGTGCAGTCATTTGTGACGCTCACGAAGCTAGCTGGCATAAACATCGCGCCGAAACCTGAGGACAAAGAGCAGTTTGCCCGGCAGCTGCAGGATTGGGACGGGCCGATCCTGAAGGAAATCCGCTCACGCGGTTACTGGGACGTCCGCATCCGTCCGGTCACATTCCAGCAGGAGCGGTTGCCGCTATCTGAGTTACGGCAAGTGCTCATACGCGCACATGTGAATTATCGTGGCTGGGAGTTGCCATATATCGTGACTCGAATGCCGGATGTCGGTACTGACTGGATTAGTCTGGAGAACCAACAACAAAACGGCCTGCAATCCTGGCGTTTCTTTCAGAGCGGACAGTTTACTGCCGCGCTGGGCTTCCTTGATGATTGGAATGAGAAGTTGCCCTATGATCGGTATGCAGAAGAAACGAGAGATAAACTACTATCAATTCTCGATGTAGTTTTCTATCTCAGCGAAATATTCGGCATGGCTGCCCGGCTCGCTACAAGCGATGTCTACCGGGACGAGTCATGTGTAGTAATTGACCTGACTCTTTGTAAGGTAGAGAAGCGGCGGTTATATGGCCGAGGGGTTTATGAGATCTTTTCAATAGATAGTTATACTACAGCGGCACAGAACATTCCATACAGCGTCACACTTGCGAAGGAAGATGTCATTGGCCGTCCACAGGAGCTAGCCCGCGAAGCGGCAGTGTTCTTCTTCGAGCGTTTTGGGTGGAACCCATCAACCCAGCTTCTGACCAGTATGCAAGCCCAAATTGGCATTCCTGCCTGAGATACCTGAATACGGAGTGTCGGGATAAGCGTGCGTGCTACACTAAAATTATGTCCTCCAAAACAAAAAAAGGCTCTCGCCGTTACCTGGCCATATTGGCTTTGCCGCGAGACCATTCCAATTCGAGGACTAACTGCTGTGTTTCCAGATGAGTAAAGCCGTCCCATCCCGAGGTGTTCTCCGCGTAGGTAAAGAGTCCCTCTCCTCTGTGCAAAAATGGATAAGGTGAGTATAGTGGAGGGCAAGAAGAGAAATCGAGGAGAAGAGGAGCAAGGATGGAGAGCACAGACACAGCCATTGAGGTGTATCAACTGCGTATCTGGATACGAAAGATCAGCCCTCAGATCTGGCGTCGTCTGCTGGTACGCAGCGACAACACGATTGCCGAGCTTCATGACATCTCGCAAATCGCGTTTGACTGGGCAGATGATCATTTGCATCGATTCCTCATTTGTGGAAAGCCATATGGGATTGGGAGGATTGGCGGCATCATCTTTGACGATAATCCGCACCAAGTCCAACTCCGTGACTTTCACTTCCGCCTCAAGGAGACGTGGCTGTATGAGTACGACTTGACCGATTGGTGGCAGCATGAAATTCGTCTCGAACAGGTTCTCCCATTTGATCCCATAAAGCAGTATCCCGTCTGCATCGCAGGGAAACGACGCGGACCTCTTGAGGATTGTGGAGGACCATGGGCGTTCATGGAGTTACAAGACGACCATCCTCAGTGGAAAGTTCTGCCTGAGTTTGCACAACTCCTGCTTGACCACCGCGATGATCTGGATGATTACCAGGATGAATTGCGACGGCTGGCCTACTGGGTGGCCCGCGAGAACTTTGATCGTCAAGCCGTCAATCGCCGCCTGGCTGAATATGCGACCAGGCAGAGGGAAGCTCTCATGCGTATCCGGATACAAATCCTCATTGAGTCAGACCAGGAGGGAGTTCCTCTCCATGTTGAGGAAGTGGCCTGCTTCGAGCGACAGCAACTCACGCCAGAAACGCTTGGGTTACGACTGGATGAGGCAAAACAGGTGCTGGCTGGCGTCCAGCAAGCCATGATCGCTCAACAAGTTGAGGAGTATGTGGAGGAGCAACAGCGTCAGTGCTCCCACTGCCAGCAACCCCTCGCACACAAGGGACATCACCAAATCAGCATGCGAACGCTCTTTGGCAAGCTCACCCTCTCCAGCCCACGCCTGTATACCTGTTCCTGCCAGCCGCACCAGAAGCGTAGTTGGAGTCCGGTGGGCCTCGCTTCTGTCCTATGGCGTGACGGTCAAACTCCTCGCTCTCAGCCAACAAGAATGTCACTGAGAAGTGCAGGTACATTGCCAAGATGAACTAGCAGCAAACGCTATGTAGTATATGGAACAGTTTTGTCAATGAGTTCAACAGGGCCGAATCAAAAACGGAAGCTCGTTGCTCTTCCCAAGGACGAGTGTGGGTTCTGGTGTGTAGAATATGACTATAAGAAATGCCCCTGTTTCAAATGGCACGAATTATTTCCCCTCCCGTGGCACAATCGATGAGGCAAATTTCTCAGGGAGCTTATATTCCACGCAGTTCCGCTCAGGAAGGTGAATGTCTTGCTTTGAGGTGAGAGACAAGTATTCTGGCAATGGGGACAATTTTTGTGGCATCCTACAAGATAACAGCACGCGTGTTACCAGATCAAGAAATCATTGCCCAGGTCACAGCTTTGAATACTTCAAGCCATCACCTGTATATTATAGACTGTATATATCTATATCAGAATCACACTGATAGGCCAACTGTGCCGCACTTATCTCCTTGCGGCTACAATGCAAAGCCAAAAAGCCGATAACGACCAAACGCGCGTTTGGTCGTTATCGGCTTTCCTACACTCCAGCCCACCCCCACACCTTGCTTCGAATTACAGATTCCAATGCTCCGGAGATCGCCACAGACTTGAGAGGGTCAGTTCACGAATGAACAGCAATTCTTTGGGCAGCCGATCGTACAGCTTAATGAATAGCGCCTCGTGCGAGAGCAGCTCTTGCATCCACGCGTCGCGGTCGACCGACATCAAGACATTGAACTGTTCCCTTGTGAAGTCCAACCCACGCCAGTCTATATCCTCGTAGCGTGGCATCCAGCCAATCGGGCTCTCGATGCTGACCGCGCGACCATGCGAACGCTCGACGACCCATTTCAGGATACGCATATTCTCACCGAAGCCTGGCCAGAGGAAATTGCCATCCGCGTCACGCTGGAACCAGTTCACGTTGAAGATGCGCGGCGGATTTGGTAACGTACGTCCGAAGTTCAACCAGTGATTGAAGTAATCGGCCATATGGTAGCCCGCAAATGGGAGCATGGCGAATGGATCGCGGCGTACCTCGCCGAGTTTGCCAGCGGCAGCAGCGGTCATCTCCGAACCCATCGTGGCGGCGGCATACACGCCATAGTTCCAGTTAAATGCCTGGTAGACCAGCGGGACACCGGTCGAGCGCCGTCCACCGAAGATGAAGGCAGAGATCGGAACACCCTGCGGATCATTGGCCGAGGAGTCCATCACCGGGCACTGAGTGAGTGGCGCGGTGAAGCGCGAATTTGCGTGTGCGGCCTTGCGCCCACAGTCAGGCGTCCAGTCCTGGCCGGTCCAGTCGATCAAGTGTGCGGGTGGCGTTTTGGTCATGCTTTCCCACCAGACATCACCATCATCGGTTAATGCGACGTTCGTGAAAATGGCGTTCTCGCGCATCGAGGCCATCGCATTCGGATTGGACTGCATATTGGTACCAGGTGCAACGCCGAAGAAGCCAGATTCAGGGTTAATCGCCCTGAGTTTGCCATCCGGTGCTGTCTTGATCCAGGCGATATCGTCACCAACGGTTGTCACCTTCCAGCCCTCTTCCTGGAACACAGCGGGCGGGACGAGCATGGCGAAGTTCGTCTTGCCACAGGCGCTCGGGAAAGCAGCAGCCACATAGGTCTTCTCACCGTGCGGGTTCTCTACGCCAAGGATCAGCATATGTTCCGCCAGCCAGCCTTCGTCGCGTGCGAGGACCGAGGCGATGCGCAGCGCAAAGCACTTCTTGCCTAGCAGTGCGTTCCCACCATAACCAGAGCCATACGACCAGATCGCTCGCTCCTCGGGGAAATGCACGATATACTTGGTCTCTTTGTTGCAAGGCCACGGGATGTCGTGCTGTCCAGACTCAAGCGGCATACCGACGGTGTGCATACAGGGAATGAAGACACCATCACCCAGCACATCATAGACGGGACGGCCCATACGCGTCATGATACGCATGCTTACCGCGACATACGGCGAGTCCGTCAATTGGACGCCAATGTGCGCGATTGGCGAACCGAGCGGCCCCATGCTGAACGGGATCACATACATGGTTCGTCCACGCATACAACCATCGAACAGCTTATTGAGCGTCTCCTTCATCTCCCTGGGATTGACCCAGTTATTGGTGGGGCCAGCATCATTCTTGCTCAAGGAGCAGATGAACGTCCGGTCTTCAACGCGAGCAACATCACTTGGATCAGAGCGTGCTAAAAAACTGTTCGGTCGCTTCTCAGGGTTGAGCCGGATAAACGTACCGGACTCGACCATTTGCCCGCAGAGGAGATCATACTCCTCCTGCGATCCATCGCACCAGTGGACCTGATCAGGTTTGCACAACGCAACCATCTCTTCGACCCAGGTACGTAATTTTGTATTGGTAACATAACTTGGTGTCTGCATGAGTACCTCCAACTTGGATAGCAGTAAAAATAGTGTTGAAGTCCGACGAACATTCGACGAGTTCGTATCCTATGCATTGACCTTCTTTGTTTCACACATGACAGGGTACGTTAGAACACGCTCATCCTCGATCCCTCTTTCATTGGACAGTATAAGTATCCTCCATGGACATCACAATCTACTCACAACGCATTACTCCGGTCTCACAATCCAGGAACGACCACACATTCTGCGGAGACTAAAAGCACAGAGTCGTCTCAACCATCTCTTCAGTGTATTATACCCTCCCAACTATCTCTCTTCGACGGCAACTGGTCGATTTTTAAGGGTCATGGTATGCTATCTGTGACATTTCAACAAACGAGATGGACATTACACTCTGTCTATTCCGTTTAAAGGAGTTCTTCATGGCTGAACGCATTGGTTTTATTGGCCTCGGCCTTATGGGAAAGCCCATGTCACGCCACCTGCTCACAGCTGGCTATGCGCTTACCGTCTTCAATCGCAGCCGTCCCGCTATCGACGAGCTAGTACGGGAGGGAGCAAAAGAAGCGAACTCCCCACGTGAGGTTGCCGAGCAGTGCGATATCTTGATCACAATGCTACCGGCGGATGCCGATGTTGAGGATGTGATTATAGGATCAGAGGGTCTCCTTCAGGGCGCGCTCACTGGCCTCCTGGCCATCGACATGAGTACCATCTCCCCACTCACGGTCACATCCCTTGCTCAGAAACTAGCGCAAAAAGGCGTCTCGCTGCTCGATGCACCGGTCAGTGGCGGAGTAGTCGGCGCGCAGGAGGCCACCCTCTCAATCATGGTAGGAGGTGCCGAAGAAGATTTCCAGCGCGCATCCCCACTCTTCTCAGCGCTCGGCAAAACGATTACTTATTGTGGACTGAGTGGCGCAGGCCAGATCGTTAAAGCCTGTAATCAGGTGCTGGTCGCGCTCATCATCGAGGCGATCTCCGAGTCACTCGTACTAGGTTCAAAGGCAGGCGTCGCGCCTGATATTCTTCTCAAGGTACTGAGCGGCGGACTGGCCCAGAACCGCTTTATGGATCTGCGCGGTCAAGCGATGATTCAGCACGCCTTTGAACCTGGCGGCAAGGCGAAATTTCACCTGAAGGATCTGCGTATCGCGCAACAGATCGCGCACAAGTACGATGTCGTTCTGCCAGTGGGAACGCTCGTCGAGCAACTATTTACCTCGCTCGTCGCAAGCGGTGGTGGCGATCTGGATCATTCCGCGCTCCTGACTGTTATTGAGCAGTTGTCGCACCACTCGCTTTACTAAGGTGGGAGTCCCCTTCTCTGAATACCCGACTCTCTGTTCGCTTCTTCCTGATGCTTATAAATGAATATAAGAAATTTCCAGCAGAATAAGAACGCGTGTTCCTCTTTTCTCTCCAGACACGAAATTTTTCACGTTTTCCCCTGGTAAAAACGGAGGCCATCGGGTATACTTGGAGAAGTGAAGGCATCCAACGAAGGACGCTCCTGATACATCTACTACATCAAGTAAACAGAACGCATCTCTCCATTTCCCGGCCAGGGATCTGTCCACCCAGCGGTTGGTATTTCTACAAGATGATGTATCGTATCGTGTGTTTTTTCTAAGCACAGGAGGAGCTTCTCTATGCCAACCCTTGCTTCAACCGACGACCAGATGATCCCACGGAGCACGCTTCGCCACCGCCCGATCGCATCTCCTTCCGAGAAAGGACCCGAGGAGCCGCCACGGATTCCGCGCGCGTCGCGTCCATCACAGACACATACAACAGCACCACGGGGCAGAACAACCAGGATTGTACCGACGACTCCAACAAAACAGTTACCATCCAGGTCGTGGCAGCAGGAACACTGGCTGGTTTTTCTCGGCATCGGCATGCTGCTCGCCCTGCTTGTTATCTGCATCGGTCAGCTCGCGGTAAGCTGGTTCTCGGCCACCTGGGACAACATCCACTACGGCTATCCACGAACGTACCAGGTCGACGCCTTTGTGGGACACGAATCCGGCAAAACACCCAGTCATTTTATCGCCATCAATCTGCATGGTCGTATTGAAGTTATTGAATTTCCCGGTGGCGATGCCAGCCACGCGAAGATCTACATGGGCCCCCAGCTCTACGACGCGGGTGCCGATCTCATTGCAGTGACGCTCCAGTTCGTCGATACCCACCACAACCATCAACCAGACATGATCGTGCAGTTTCGTACCACGCAGATTATGTTCCACAACGTGCAGGGAACATTCCGGCCAGGATAGTCCCCTGCACATGTACTGCTACTTGTAACCGTCAACTTGCCAATGCACGCGACCAAAAAATTCTGCATTTCCGTTGCGTGCATTTTATCCCCTCAAGCCCATCAATACATCGGATCATCACGTTCGCTCCTGCTTCCTTCTTCTACGTCTGGGAGATGGAACCACTGCCATCTCCCAGACGTAGAAGAAGGAAGCAGACACCAGGTCAGCAATTTGCTTTCTCCTCGTTGCTGCTTCAGAATACGATAGTGGGAAAGAAGAGGGCGGTCTCGCCAGACGTCAAACTGTTCGGTTAAAGTTTGGTTGAGACGACTGACGGCACTGGCGCTGGAAGCCACTCCCTCTCGATCTCTGGGGACGTTGAGATCATCAATACGCCCTGTGGGAGTGATGAGATCACGCGTATGGGACCCAATTGCGATATCTGCGGCGATGGGGCGTGCATTCGCCCCATATCGCTCCAACGCACTGCTCCAGCAAATTCTTCTCTTGAAGAAATGCATGGTCACATTCGCCGAGTCGCTTCTATCGAGGTTATAAGCTCATACGCTTGTTTGGAAAGTTCCAAGTAGCCTTCTCGATTCGCTAGTTGTTCGACATAGCGTAATGCTTCAAGTCCATCCATAAGATCGGGATTTTCTCTTGCGATTTCCGCACACTGGATTAATGTTTTTATTTCAGTCCGGAACTCGTGCCGTTTAGCCGCTTCAATCGCTCTAACCAGTGCATCCGATGCTATGAGGTATTTTACGCCAACTTGTTTCATCTGTACAACTGAGCGGCTTGCATAATCCAGTGCCGAATCCAAATTGTTTTGCATACGGTAAAAACGCGCTAAGTTGTGTAAAATTATCCCTTTTGGTCGCAGATTCGAGTCCTCGGTCGCAATTTCAAGCGATTCGGTGAAAGCATCTAACGCTTCTCGTGAGTTCCCATAGCTTGCTTGAACCAACCCCAATGTATTGTAAGCATAGACAAGTGCATCTCTTTGGTTAAGTTCACGACAAAGTTTTATCCATTGATTGGTGTGTTCAAGTGCTTGTCCCGACTTGTTCAGAACAAGGTAATTTACGCTCAGTAAGTTAGTGCCATACAAAGGAGCAACCGGGGTTCTCGAAGCAAAAATAGGTTGCAACAGGTTTTGAGCATACTGAATAGATTGCTGATATTTTTTTCGATAAACAGCAATCAAACCAGCTTCAAAAAGAAGCTCAGCGTCTTGAGTTGGATCTCCTGATGTATTCAAAATGCTTTCTGCTTCCTCTATATAACGAGCAGAGTCATCAAGGTAGCCGAGGAATCGCATCACTGATGCCAAACGAGCAAGCGCTTTCATTTGTGCTCTTCGATCGCCTAATTCCCGTGCTAGCTCAATCGCACTGCGGGCAGAACTTGCTGATTCTTCCAGAAGGCCAAGTCGGAGACCGAACAGTGTGTTTTCTTGTTCTACTAACATCTGCAAACGCTTGTCCGAAACATTTTCAATGATAGACGTATAAATTCCCCGCAAAACGTTAGCATAACCACGATCAGCCGATTCCGAAGATATTTCGACTAGAACTTCTGCAGCTTTATTGTATTCATCTGCTCGAGTGCGGTGCTCAATCTCTAAAATGTGATACTGAATTTCATTGATTGAGTGCCAGACTTTTCGACTAATTTTTAATTGTGCATAATAATCCGCAGCGCGACTCTCCAGTGAACGCTTAGAATATAATAAAGCTTGAACGGGGCCGTCAGAAATTTGGCTGTAGGCATAATCTTGATCAATAGGATGGAGATAAACAGTTTTACTGGTACGATCTACACTGATAATATGTGTGTTAATCAAACGATGTAGAGTTGTTGATACATCAATGGACTTGTCAAACGCTAAGAGCAGATACTCAATTGCAAGTTGCGTGACGGGGCGACGGAATACGGATAACGCCTGTAGAACACGCCGTGCAGACTGATCAAGTCGGCGATAGTTTTCCTCTATCAAGTCGCGTACTACATCTTTACGCTGGAAAAACTCTTTTAATAGATCGCTAATATCCAGAAAAGGGTCATTAGCAAGTATACTGACAACTGACTCCAAGGCTCTTGGCACGCCGTGCGTCATTTTCGCCAAATCCATCAACTGTGTTTCCAATGCATCATATAAGCCATAGTTGCCATTTGGATCAAGATCCCGCAGTAATTGAACAGCATCTACAGAAGGCAGTCCATCTCTCAGGTGGATTTGCTTGTCAAAGGCTGCCAGTGAACGTTTGAGCAATAAAGGAATACGAGAAGTAATCAGTAATCGCAGTGATGTTTGGTTGAGCAAAACCTTCTCAAGAAATAGGTTCAGATCTTCATCAACAATTTCGCCCTGATCATTAAGCATTTCCTCGAAATTATCCAGAAGTAGAATGTATAGTCCATTGTCGCATGTCGTGACCAATTGGGATATCTTCTCATCAAGGGCTACCTGCCCGTTTTCCCAGATACGCTGCAATTTCGCCGCCGTTTCAGGGTCAAACATGCGCGAACAGTAGGTAAATATTTTTTCCCAACTGATGCCGGTCGTAATCGTGCTGAGGTATGCTATGCCGTTTACTGGGATGTTGGTTTCGGTATGCTGCCGTTGGCTTTGCTCAATGTTATGGAGAATGACGCGCGCGATAGCAGTTTTTCCCATCCCGCCGCGTCCGATAATACTCACCAACCGACTATTAGGATCGGCTAACAGTTCGCTAACCATATGCCGCTCCTTGACACGATCCTTAAAAAAATCGATCACATCAAGAGGGCGCTGTCCAACAACACGCAAAACCCACTCTTGTTGAAGAACAGGCAAACCCTTGTTGACTTCTCGTCGATAGAGTTTCAAATCCGTACTGATGCGTTCGTCTTGGTCATAGTACTGCACTTCCCAATGATTGATACGACCGCGCAGGTCTTCGATTCTGGTACGAAAGCGTCGGGGATCTGTTGATTCCTGCTGAGCAAGTTCGAGCGCTTTAAGAGTCTGTTTCAAATATTCAAGATGGTGTTCTCCTAACATTTCAAGAACTGTGACTAATTGTTGGAATGCATCATCGTAATTTTCGGTGAAATCCACATAGTTGAAAACGCGCAAAACCCGTGGTATTTGACATGGCTGGAATAACAGTGGGATAACAGGTAAGTATCGGCTCACCGCGTCGTTCCATTCAGACTTTACCTGTAGTGATGCAACTGCCCCAGGTGTCATGACCACAAGCACTGCACGAGCGCTGCGTAATCCTTCATCAATAGCATAATCCCAATCACCAGAGGTAATATCAATAATGTCTAACCATGTGACAAATCCGTGCTTTTCAAGATCATCGTGGAGTTTTTTAACGGTGTCCGCTGCATCGCTGCTAGCATACGAAAGAAAGTTATGCCCTGCCATATATCCTACTTTCCCAAATGAGCCTGATAAGCCTGAACGATAGAGCGATTCAGCGGAACACGTTCAAAAAACGGTTTTTCATCATCAATTAGCACGTAATGGATGAGGTCGTAAGCCTTTTCGAGGCTTTTTTGTGCCTCTTTCTCGTTACCTAGTGCATTGAATATTTTGTAGTGGTTGTAATAAATTTCCTCGGAACGTAGCGCAGGCATTCTCCCCATTCGTTCCAAGTACTCGACGGCTTCCTGACTGAGAGCGAAGGCGGATTCACGATTTTCCTCTTGCAGCATAATCTGTCCTAGCATAGAAAGAGCAAGAATCGCGCTGCGGTGCATAGCTGAGGCGCGACACTCAGACAAGTTTTCGCGAAGCAATATAGCTGCTTGCTCAAGATCCCGTTGCTTATTGTCAGGGTGGATCAGGTATTCGGCATAGTAATTTCGCACGAGCGAGATGAGATCCATATTGTGAGTAATGTTACTTTCTTGTAAACCGCGCTTTATAGGGTTCGTAGCATTTTCCAGACGTCCCCATTCTATATAAAGTTTTCCTAGCAGGGCAAGATTATAGCCATTCCATGAGTTAGGAATGTTGCCGTTCTCAAATTGAGCTATTGCTTGATTCAGATGTGATTCTGCTTCCTCAAAGTGACCAGAGGCAATTTCAACCTGTGCCAAGAAATTCAGAATTATAGGTAAATCAAATTTTAATCCTCGAATGCTATATTCGTGTAAGGTGTTCCTTAGAAGTGTGAAGGCTTTACTATAATTGCCCCGGTCAAATTCATTAATACCGAGTGCGGCCACGGCATATAGACGAGATTCAACCATCTCTGGGGAAGAATCAGAGTTAATAATCTCCTGTTCGTAAATAGAATAGATCTCGTGTGCTCGGTAAAGCAATGATATTCCATTATCCAGATTATCTTTGGACAACTGATGTCCAAGCGAATAAGTAGTGATGAATTCTGTTAGTCGATCATCTGACTCTCTGGCAAGGCGCCATGCATCCTGCAAGGTTTCGATTGCGCTGGAAGATCCTATTGTTGTTAGGAGCCATCCCCCTTTCATCTGTAGAATTTGTGCTATTCGCGCTTTAACCTGAGATTGCTGAGCAACAGCCTCCGCACGTTCAAACAAATCATGAACCATTAAACCACCTGGGAGAGTACTTGATCCTCTCCATCCATTATTGGCTATGGCAAGTATCAGCCGTAGAAGTCTAAACTGTACATCACTATTAGGATTCTTCACTGATTCAAACTGGAGAAGCGCCTTGTTACAATATTGCAAAGCTTCTTCAAATTTCCCTTGAATATATAACTCTTGAGCAAGTTGATAGAAATTGCTAATTCCAGAAATATCGTGGGCTGTCATGCCTACACTCCTAATTGCAGTACTAGCATTACCCTTTTTACTAAATCTCAACAGTCCAGAATGATGATGAAATAGGGATGCTAAAGTGACGTTTACTACTCCTATTTTACTGCAACACACGTCCAAAAGTACAGCTTTTTTCGAGAAATTCGAAGAACTATAGTACTGCTGGATGGGAAATATACTTCCCTTTTCTTTTCCTGATGCACCTTGCTACAATTTGGCTATGAGCTAAAGGTCTCTCTTAAGAGATCTGTTCTTCAGGTACTCTATTGTTTCCTTCTCACATAAGGCTTGCGTAAAGCTGACAGGGAATGGCAACTGCACTCCCTGAAGTTGTCCCTTCTCTCCTACGAATACAAGCAGCACGGCCTCCTGGCGTCAACGCAGCGGACCAGATCGTCGGGACCTATACGGTCGGCACGGGCAGTACGGCCCAGATGCACGGGTTCCTGCTGTCCAATCCAACGCATCATGCCCAGTGGCAGACCATCGACGCCCCCAACGGCGTTGGCACCACCACCATTAATGGCCTCAATGACCACGGTGATCTGGTCGGCTTCTACGTCGATGGCAATGGAAATACCGATGGATTTCTCGCTCATCAGTCGTAAGCATCCGCTCTCCCAATAGACAAGAGCAGAAACGACGGTGCGTTGAGGGGAACCAATCCCCTCAACGCACCGTCGTTTCTGTCCTCTAACGAACTTTCACTCCTGCCGCCCAGACGCCACGAATTGCGCGTGTGGTGGCGATATCCTGGGTCGGATCTCCATCAACGAGAAGAAGGTCTGCCCGACGACCAGGGACACCATCCCGCGTTGTGTGTACTCGTAAACAGCCAACAAACAAGCAGAAATCGGAGATGGAGTCACCTGGTCCAAAGGATGTGACAGGCTGGAAAAACGGC
>Ga0066793_10000738_pt1 | contig 13597 bp, 9 predicted proteins | sample PersoiDNA2013189_FD_83876 | JGI IMG/M metagenome (GOLD analysis project Ga0066793, IMG submission 83876) | Permafrost soil microbial communities from the Arctic, to analyse light accelerated degradation of dissolved organic matter (DOM) -... | ecosystem: Environmental > Terrestrial > Soil >...
GCGAAGCCGTGATTCTGGGAGGTCATCTCGACGCGACCCGTCTCGAGATCCTTCACCGGATGGTTCCCGCCGCGGTGCCCGAACTTCAGCTTGAACGCCCGCCCCCCGAGCGCGAGCGCGAGCAACTGGTGGCCCAGACAGATGCCGAACAGCGGCACCCCCGCCTCGATCAACGCCCGCAGGTTGGCGACGACGTACGGGAGCGCGGCCGGATCGCCAGGACCGTTGCTGAGGAAGACGCCGTTGGGACGAGCCTCAAGGATCTCGGCGGCCGGCGTGGCCGCGGGAAAGACCTTCAGCGCGCACCCGCAGGCGGCGAGCCGGCGGAGGATGTTCCACTTCATCCCAAAGTCGTACGCCGCGACAAGCGGCCGGCCAGCCAGTCCCGGCGATGGCGCACCGGACGAACGGCCGGGCAGCAGAAACTCGCGGTCCATGGCAATGCCGGCCTCGCCGTGCACGGGCGCGTCCGGGGAAAGGGCGAAGGCAAACGGTTCCGCGCACGTCACCGTGCGCACCAGGTCGGCCCCTTCCATGGGCGGAGTCTGTCGCGCGCGCTCGACGAGCGTGCCGACGCTGACATCGCCAGTGCCGATCGCGCCCCGCAGCACACCGCCCGCGCGCAGGCGCCGCGTCAGCGCACGCGTGTCGATACCGGCCAGCGCGACGATGTGGTGGGCGCGAAGGAAGTCGTGAAGGGGGGCCGCCGATCGCCAATTGCTCGCCACCGGCGAGCACTCGCGCACGATCAACCCGGCCACGAACGGACGCCGCGATTCCGCGTCGAGCGCCGTCGTCCCGTAGTTGCCCACCTCCGGGCACGTCATCGTGACGATCTGGCCCGCGTAGGAAGGATCAGTCAGGATTTCCTGGTAGCCGGTCATGCTCGTATTGAACACGACCTCGCCGGACGTGACGCCCTCGGCACCGCACCCCACACCTTCGAAGCAACTGCCATCCTCGAGCGCCAGCCTGGCGCAGCGCAGCGTCATCGTTCCATGCTCCTACCCTCCCGGACGTCGTTCGAGCGACGCCGTGACGCGGCTCTGCTGACCCGCCGACACCTGGATGGCGGACGACCACACGTTGTACCCGGCGAGACCGAGCTTGATCGCGTGCGATCCGGCCGTCACTGTCGGCAACGTCAGCGGGGTTTTCCCGGCCGGCTTCCCATCGAGCGTCACGTCCGCGCCGGGCGGTTTCGACACGATGAGCAGGCTGCCCTCGACCGTGGTGCCGGTGCGGGCCGGGTTCGCCTTCCGAACGCCGGCGGCTGCTCGAGCGGCATCGCGTTGCGCGTTGAGGCGCGCGACTCGTCGTTCGCGGGCCGACAGTGTCCCAGTCTTCACGGGCGTCGCGGCTCGGGCCGCCTCGATCGTCCCGCCCGCGGGTTGGGATGCCGGCGGCTGGACGGCCTGCCCGCCGGTTACGGGCGAGGCGGGCGCCTCGGCAGGCGCGGCGGGCGGCGCGGCCGTCGCACTCGTCGGCGGCGCCGATTCGTGTCGAGGCGCAACCAGGTAGCCCGTCGGAAAGCCAAGCAGGATGCCGACAAGCAGCATCCCGAGCATCGGGACAAGCGCTGCCCGCGGCTTCGCGTTGGGCGAGTTGGGCGGCGGCGAAACGCTGGCAAACATCGGTGCCCGCTCGCGGGGCGGCTCGACAGGCGCAAAAGATGGCGGAATCGTCACCCCCCATTCGTCCTTCGGCCGCACGATATCAACGTCCTCGAGGCGGAGCGGGCCGGCCGCCGGCTTCGCCACCGCAGGTTCGGGCGTCGGCAGTTCGGGCGTCGGCAGTTCGTGCAGTTCCCGCAGCTCGGGTTCAGCGGGCGTCACCCTCGACACCAATTCCGGCGGCAGCCGGGGCACGACCAGCGGTATCGCCATCGTCTGCTCGGTGCGCCGATCGAAATCCGAGAGATCCGGTTCGGGTGCGGCGGGCGGCACGGAAACCGCGAGCGTCGGCTCGGGTTCCTCCGCGGCGGCAATCCGATAGGCCTCGAGGAACGACGGCAGCGGCGTGTGGCCAACCTGGTCCGCGGGCTGCAGGGCCGGTGTGCGCTCGGCCGCCGCCTCGTGCTGCTGCATCTCGGCCCGAACGTCGTCGGTCGACGGCGTGCCCAGTGGCGGCGCCAGCGGCAGGTCATCCGGCAGCATGCCCGGTTCGTCGGCGACCCGGACTTCCGGAGCGGTCTGGGCCGCGAGGGCGTCGGAAGCAGGACTCGCCGGATCCGACACCTCGGCGCGGTCCGCGTCGAGAGACAGGATCGGCGCCTTGCGCCCGCCCTTTGCTCCGCGGCGCGAGCGCGGGCGCTCGGGCTCCGCGGGGGTCTGCAGCGGCTCGCCCGTCAGCGCATGCTTGAGCGCGGCGGCAAATGAAAGCGCGGACGGGTGACGGTCGTCGGGTCGCAGGCTCAACGCGCGCGCGAAGGTCTCGGCCAGCGCACCCGCGTCCGCCGCCTGGACCGTGTCGGTGTCGACGCTGACGGTTTCGCCCGAGAGCGTCGGGCGCCGGCCGGTGACCAGCTCGTACGAGACGCACGCCAGCGAAAAGATGTCGGCGGCGGCTCCGAATGGCCCGCCGGAAAGTCGTTCGGGTGCCGCGTAGGGTCTCCGGGCGGCCGTGCGGAACCCGACCCGCTCGAGCGCGGCCACCACGCCGAGGCCGGTGAGGCGCACCTCGTGCGGCGCCACAAGGATGTCGCGCGGGTGCAACGCGCCGTGATGCACGAGGGCGGCGGCCGCCACATCGAGCGCGCCCGCCAGCTGTCCGACGACGCGCATCGCGTCGGGCACGGGCGCCGGGCCGTACTGCTTGAGCGCCACGTCCGCCGACTCGGCGACGAAATACTCTTCCACGAGGTAGGCCGTGGAGCCGTCAACCCCGGCCCCGAGCGGCGCGATCATCGACGGGTGACCGAGCGCCAGCGTCGGGAGCCGCGCGAGATCGGCTGCCAGGTCGCGTGCCTGTTCAGGAGTCAAGTCGAGGGAAAAGGCCTTGATGGCCACCGCCCGGTCGTGCTCGGGGTCGTAGCCTCGGAACACGGGGCCGAGCACGCCGGCACCAACCTGGTGGACGACGCGGTATCGGCCAAATGCAGACGGCGGTGAAGAGGTGACGGACATGTCTCTTGGCAGCGCCAAGCACTCCTAGGCTGAAGTTCCCCTGATGCTAGCATTGAACCCCCTGCGGTTCAACGACTTGTCCCGGAACAGGCGCGGCAACGTCGAGGCTTCCTCGTCTTGACACCGCCTGACCGCTCTGCGAGAGTAACGCTATTGGTGCAACCCGACACGCTGACGTCTGCTTCGTCTGTCCTGCGCCTCGCGGTCGATATCCGTCGGTTCCCTTGGATCCGCCGCCTGGCCGCTGACTACGCGTACGATTTCGACGGCCTGGCGGCGTTCTTTGTCGGCCATCCAAGCCAGTCGCAGGCCTGGTCGGACGCCATCGCCAGCGCGCAGGCGCATCCCCGGAACCGCGAGCGCATGGCGGCCATCCTGAAGGCCCAGCAGGAGCGGCGCGGAGCGCCTGAGGAAGCCAGGGCGGCGACCGATCGCCTGGCCGATTCGCGCACCGTCGCGATCCTCACCGGCCAGCAGGCCGGCCTGTTCGGCGGGCCGCTGTTCACGCTGCTCAAGGCGTTGACGGCCGTGAAGCTCGCCGCGCGCGTCACGCGCGAGCACGGCGTTCCGGCCGTGGCGGTCTTCTGGGTCGAGTCGGAGGACCACGACTGGCAGGAAGTCAGTTCCTGCTCGGTGCTCGACGGCGAGATGCACCGGTGCACGATCACGCTTGGCACGCCGCCGGGCGCCGGCGAAGGTCCCATCTCCTCCGTGAGGCTCGACCCCTCGGTGATGGCGGCGGTCGAGAGCCTTCGCGTGACGCTGCCGGCCACGGAATTCACCGACGAGACGCTGGAACGGCTGGCGGACGCGTACCGTCCCGGCGCCGGCATGTCGGAGGCGTTCGGCCGCTGGATGGAGTCGGTGCTCGGCCGGCTCGGCCTCATTGTGTACGACTCGTCCGAGCCGGACACCAAGGTGCTCGTGGGGCACGTGTTCACGCGCGAACTGGAATCGCCGGGCACAACGACACGGCTGGCGACGGAGCGAGGCCACGCGCTGATCGAGCGCGGCTACCACGCGCAGGTGGTGCCGCACGAGGACAACGTCGCGCTCTTCAAGCTCGATGGCATCCGGCAGACGGTGCACCGTCGCGAGGGCGCGTTCGTCGTCGGCGAGACGCAGGTGCCGGCCGCCGATCTCGTCGAAGAGTCGCGTCGCCGCCCGAAGTGTTTCAGCCCGAATGTGCTGCTGCGGCCCGTCGTGCAGGACACGCTGTTTCCGACCGTGTGCTACGTGGCCGGCCCGAACGAGCTGGCGTACCTGGCGCAACTCCGGCCGATCTACGCGCATTTCGGCGTGCCAGAACCGCTCATTTTCCCGCGCGCGAGCGTCACGCTGCTCGACTCGGCCGGGGCGAAGTTCCTGACGAAGTACCAGGTGCCGCTCGAGTCGCTGCAGCCCGGCAACGAGGCCGCGCTCAACCACCTGCTCGAGCACCAGCTCCCGAAATCGGTGGAAGGCGCGTTCGACGAGGTGTCACGGACGGTCGAAGCGGGCATGGCGCGCCTGATCGACGCGGTGCCGGCGATCGATCCCACGCTTGTGGGCGCCGCGCGGTCGTCGCTGGGCCGGATGCAGCACGACCTTCGCACGCTGCACGAGAAGATCATCCACGCGGCGAAGCGACGCGACGAGACGCTGCGACGCCAGTACGCACGGGCGCGGGCGCAGGCTTTCCCGGACGGTCACCCGCAGGAGCGGAGCATCGGCTTCGTGTACTTCCTGAACCGGTACGGCCCGGCGTTGATCGATCGCCTGCACGACGATCTGCCGCTCGACATCGGCTCGCACTGGATCCTGTCAATTTAGCGAAGCTCCGCCTCGACCCGCCGAGCGTGTTCCGACGGCATCCGGCGGATCTTCGCGAATCGTTGAGAATGGCGCGTTGAAGACTGACATCGGAAGCCCCTCGCTGGTCATCCTGTGACATCGAAACGCTCGTCCACGAGTGTGAAGGCGGCTTCTCGCCCGCTCTGGCGCCGCCGCTGGCCGCTGGTCCTGGCCGTCGTATTCGGGCTGCCGGCCCTCATCGGGTCCGCCTTGCTCGGCTACTACTACGTGCGCGTTGCCGGCCTGATCGACGCGCGGCTGCACGGGCAGCGCGAGCGGATGCTGCCGCGCGTGTACGGGCGCCCGATGGAGCTCAGGCGCGGCCAGGCGTTGAGCGAACGCCAGTTGGTCGATCAGCTGAACGACCTGGGGTACGCGCAGCGCACCAAGCCGGCAAGCCCGGGCGAATTCGCCACCGGCGAGAACGCCGTCACGCTGGTGCCCCGGACCGGCGACTGGGCCGGACGGACGGTTCTCGCGACGTTCACGAAGCCGGCGGTCGTCAAAGCCGGGGCCCGCCCGGCCCCGGCGGGCACCGACCGGCTCGTGCGCCTCGAGGTCCTCGCGGTCGGCCAGCGTGAGCGCGTCACGCTCGAGACGCCGCTGCTCACCTCGCTGATGTCGGGCGAACGCGAGAAGCGACGACAGGTCCAGCTGAGGCAGATTCCGCCCCACGTCGTGAACGCCGTGCTGGCCATCGAGGATCGCCGGTTCTATGATCACCCGGGCGTCGACCCGATCCGGATGGTGGGCGCCCTGATCACGAACGTCTCCGGCGACAGGCCCTACCTGGTGGGCGGCAGCACGATCACGCAGCAGCTCGTCAAGAACGTCTTCCTGGCAGCGGTGATGGCGAACCCGCTGGAGAAGTCGATCAAGCGGAAGGTCACCGAGCAGTTCATGGCGCTGGTCCTCGAGCGGCGCGCGTCGAAGGACGAGATCCTCGGGTTCTACCTGAACGAGGTGTACCTCGGGCAGCGAGGCTCGTTCGCGATTCACGGCGTCGCGGAAGGGGCGCGCCTGTTCTTCGGCAAGGACGTCAACAACCTCAGCCTGGCCGAGGCGGCGACGGTGGCCGGCGTGATCCGCTCGCCGTACAACCTGTCGCCATTCAGCTCGCCGGCCCGGGCGCGCGAGCGGCGGAACGTCGTGTTGCAGGAGATGGTGCAGGCCGGCTTCGTCAAGGCGGACGCGGCGCAGGCCGCGGCGCAGGAACCGTTGACGACCGTCCCGCGGGCGCTCGATGCCGAGGCCCCCTACTTCGTGGACATGGTCGGCCAGCAACTGGCCGAGCAGTTCCCGGACATCATGCGATCGACGCAGCGGATCGACGTCTATACCTCGCTCGACCTCCACCTGCAGCGGATCGCGCAGGACGCCGTCCGCGAGGGGCTCGTCCAAGTGGACGCGCTGCTGAAGAGGCGGAAGCGGCCTCAGCTGGCACAGGCGGCGCTCCTCGCGATCGATCCGCGCACGGGCGAGATTCTTGCGTGGGTCGGCGGGCGATCGTACAACCAGTCGCAGTACAACCGCGTGCTGACCGCAAGGCGCCAGCCGGGCTCGGTGTTCAAGCCGTTCGTCTACCTGGCCGCGTTCGAGAAAGGAGCCGACCAAGGGCGCACGGACCTGACCCCCGCCACGGTGGTCGTGGACGAGCCGACCACGTTCTGGTTCGAGGACCAGGCCTACGAGCCGAAGAACTACGGGGACACCTACGAGGGGGCGATCACGCTGCGGCAGGCGCTGGCGCACTCGCGCAATTCCGCGGCGGTGACGGTCGGCGAGATGATTGGCTTCGACACGATCGCCGCGCTCTGGAAGCGGATGGGCACGTCGACGGCGCCGAAGCCGTACCCGTCGATCGCGCTCGGCGTGTTCGAGGCCACGCCGTTCGAGATCGCAACCGCGTATACGGTCTTCCCGAATCTGGGCCAACTGCGGCCGCTGCACGCCATCCAGCAGATCAACACGGACGGCAAGCAGGCCGCCAAGCCGGCATGGCCCGCGACCAAGACGATCACCCGGCGCGAGACCGCGTTCCTCGTGTCCAGCATGATGCGCAGCGTCATGAACGAGGGGACGGCGGCCAGCGCGCGCGGCGCGGGGTTCGCGCTCGACGCGGCGGGCAAGACGGGCACCACCAACGACCTGCGCGACGCGTGGTTCGTGGGGTTTACGCCGGAGCTGCTGACCGTGGTCTGGGTGGGCTTCGACGACAACACCGGCCTGGGCCTGAGCGGCGCTCAGGCGGCGCTTCCCATCTGGACGACGTTCATGATCCGGGCCCTTGCCGGGCACGCGAACATGCCACTGCCCCAGCCCAAGGGCATCGTGTTCGTGGAGATCGACCGCGACAACGGCGCCCTGGCCGTCCCCGGGTGCCCGCGCGTGCTGAAGGAAGCCTTCCTCCCCGGCACGGAGCCGACGAAGACGTGCGAATTGCACAAGTAATGAATGCAGGGATCAGGGATTAGGCTGCTCTATGCCCGAAGAGGTGTTCCGTGCCGTCGTGAAAGCCCTGGACGAAGGTGAGCGCGCGGCGCTGGTGACCATCGTCTCGACCAGCGGGTCCACGCCCCAGCGTGTGGGCGCCAAGATGCTGGTCTACGAGGACGGCCGTACGACCGGGACGATTGGCGGGGGATGCTACGAGAACGATGCGTCGGGGAAGGCCCGCGAGGCGATTCGCCAGAGGCGTCCCCAACTCGCCCGCTACAGCCTCAACGACGAACTGGCTGCCGAGTCGGGTTTGATCTGCGGAGGACAGATGGAGGTCTACATCGAACCGATCGAGCCGGTTCCCGATCTGTACCTGCTCGGCGCAGGGCACGTGTCCGCGGAGGTCTCCCGGGTCGCGCAGTTGACCGGGTTCCGCGTCCACGTGGTGGACGACCGCGAGAAGTTCGCGAACGTGGATCGCTTCCCCGGAGCCGAGGTCATCGTGGACGACATCCCCACCTGGCTGAAGGGGACACGCCTCCGGGCCGGCGCATACGTCGTGGTCGTCACCCGCGGGCACCGGCAGGACTACGATGCGATGCGGGACCTGGTCGGGCGAGGGTGGACATACCTGGGGTTGATTGGCAGCCGCGCGAAGGTCGTCCGGGTTTTCGACGCCCTGAAGGGCGAGGGCGCCGACGCCGAACGGCTGGCAGCCGTGCACGCGCCGATTGGCCTGGACATCGGGGCCGTCACGCCCGCCGAAATCGCCGTCAGCATCGTGGCCGAACTGATTGCCGTCCGCTCGGGGCGGATCGCCGAGGCCCATGTCGCGGCGGCGACCCTTCGATCGTCGCGTTAGTCCTTAACCGTTGTTGCGCTTACCTAGCCTGCCTCGACGGATCGTGTATAATACCTATTAGCACTCTCAATGATTGACTGCTAATGGCCATATCACGGCTCTCCGAACGCTCTCGGCGCATCCTGGCGGCCCTCGTCGGCGAGTACGTCGAGACGGGCGAACCCGTGGCTTCGGCCACGCTCGTCAAACGAGGCGGGTTTGGTCTTTCTTCGGCTACGGTACGCAACGTGCTCGCGTCGCTCGAGGAGCAGGGCTACGTGTACCAGCCCCATACCTCTGCCGGCCGGGTGCCGACCGATTTCGGGTATCGCTGCTACGTGGACATGCTGCTGGAGACGAGGCGGCCGGGGCGCGCCATGGGCGTCGAAGCCCAGTTGCTCGCGCAGGCTGGCAGCCCCACCCTGATGGATGCCGCGTTGACCACGGTCTCGCACGTGCTGTCGGAGGCGTCGCACCACGTCGGTTTCGCGGTGCCGCCAGTCAGCGAGGAATCGGCATTTCAGCAGATCGATTTCGTGCCGCTTGCCGAGACCAAGGTTCTCGTTGTGGTGGTGATGCGCGGGGGGCATGTCTCGAACAAGGTGGTGGACATCGGCGAACACCTCCAGATGGCGGACCTGCACCAGGCGGCCAACTACCTGAACGAACAGTTTGCCGGGCTCCCGCTGAGCCAGGTGCGGGCAGCTGTGCTCACGCGCATGGCCGAGGAACGCACGCTGTACGACGCCCTGCTCTCGCGCGCCCTCCGGCTGGCCGAGTCGACCTTCACCGGCCTCAGCGAACCCCAGGTGCTGTTCATCGAGGGGGCAGCGTCGCTCGTCGAGGAGACCGAGGAAGGCGGCCGGGTGTCGCTCGGCACGCTGCGCACACTGTTGACGATGATCGAGGAGAAGCACCGGCTCGTGCGCCTGCTGACCGAGTACATGGAGGGCCCGGGCCTGATGGTCATCATCGGCACCGAGCACAGCGCACCGGATCTGCGCGAGGTCAGCCTCGTCGCGACCACCTACACCGACGGCGATCGTCGCGGCGCCATCGGCGTGATTGGCCCGACGCGGATGAAGTACTCGCGCGCGATTTCCATCGTGGACAGCGCCGGACGCGCCGTCACGCGGCTCCTGCAACACGGCGTCTGGAACCAGACGCCGTAACTGTCGTTTCCCGTTCTGCCTTTTCCGATTTCCTTGAAGATCATGCCCCAGGACACCGAATCCCAGGACCCGCAGTCTCGGCCACCCGTTGAGAAGGACGCCGCGAGCGAAGCCGAGGCGGCCGCACCCGTCACCGACGAGCTGGCGCAGGCCCGCCGCGAGCGTGACGAGCACTACGACCGCCTGCTGCGCAAGACGGCCGAGTTCGACAACTACCGCAAGCGCGTGGAGCGCGAACGACGCGACATGGCCCAGTACGCGGCGGACGACGTGCTCGAAGCGATCCTGCCGATCGTGGACGATTTCGAGCGGGCGCTCCAGGCCGATGCCGGGCCGGACGCGGCGACCTATCGCAAGGGCGTCGAACTCATCTACAAACAGTTGCAGGACCTGTTGTCCCGGCGGGGCGTCAGGCCGATCGAGACGGTTGGCCAGATGTTCGACCCGCGATTCCACCAGGCCATCACTTACGAATCCAGCCCCGGCCTTGTCGAGGGCGCTGTCATCGAAGAGGTGCGTCGCGGCTACATGCACGGCGAACGCCTGCTGCGCCCTGCGATGGTGAAGGTAGCCAAGGCGTGAGCAAGCACGACTACTACGACGTGCTCGGCGTGACGCGGGACGCGGCCGATCAGGACATCAAGAGCGCCTACCGCAAGCTGGCGCTCAAGCACCACCCGGACCGCAACCCCGGCAACGCGGAGGCCGAGGAGAAGTTCAAGGAAGCGGCCGAGGCGTACGCCGTCCTGGCTGACGCGGACAAGCGGTCGGCGTACGACCGCTTCGGCCACGCGGGTGTCAGCTCGGCGACTGGGGCCGGCGGGTTCGACCCGACCATCTTTGCCGACTTCGGCGATATCTTCGGCGGCCTGCGCGACATCTTCGGGTTCGGTGACTTCTTCGGGGGCGGCAGCCGGCGAGGAGGCCAGCAGCGCGGATCCGATCTCCGCTACGACCTGGAAATCTCGTTCGAGGAATCGGCGAGCGGGATGGAGACCAGCGTCCAGATCCCCAGGCAGGAAACGTGCGAGGCTTGCAAGGGTTCCGGGGCGGCGCCTGGCACGTCGCCGACGGTGTGCCCCCAGTGCGGCGGCCGAGGACAGATCCGGTACCAGCAGGGGTTCTTCACCGTGGCCCAGACGTGCCGCCAGTGCGGCGGTGCGGGCCGCGTCATCACGAAGGCGTGTTCGGAATGCCGCGGGCACGGCCAGGTGGCCCAGCAGCGGAAGCTGACGGTTCGCATCCCGCCGGGCATTGCGAGCGGCCAGCGACTCCGCTTGTACGGCGAAGGCGAGGCGGGCCAGGCCGGCGGCCCCTCGGGCGACCTCTACGTCGTCGTGCAGGTGCAGGAGCACCCGGTGTTCCGCCGGGAGGGCGACGATCTCTTCTGCCGCGTGCCCGTCACCTTCCCGATCGTTGCGCTGGGCGGCGACCTCTCGGTGCCAACGCTCGGTGGGCCGGAAAAGGTGGCGATTCCCGAAGGCACAAAGAGCGGCCAGGTGTTCCGGCTGCGCGGCAAAGGGATGCCGAGCGTGTCTGGTCGCGGCCGCGGCGACCTGCACGTCGTGGTCGATGTCACCACGCCGAAGAAGCTCACGAAGGAACAGCGTCACCTGCTCGAGCAACTCGGCAAGACCATGCCTATCGAGAAGCTGAAGGCGCCCAAGCGCGAGGAGAGCGACGAGGACAAGAGCGTCTTCGATCGCGTCAAGGACATCTTCAGCTAGCCCCTATGACCACCCGACTCTGGCCGGCGCTGGCGATCCGGTTCACGCCGTCCACGTCCACTGAACGAACCGCGGTCGAGGACCTGGTCTCGGCCGCGCTCGACGACCTCCACCCGACCGCGATCCAGGAACGCGACGCCGGCTGGCTCGCCTTCTTTGCCAAGCCGGAGGACCGCGATCGTGCCACCGCTGCCCTGCCCGCCGCCGTTGCCGGCAGCATCGAGGTGGACGCGATCGACGTCGCCGACGAGGACTGGGCACGCCGCAGCCAGCAGGACCTCGACGCGGTTCGGGTGGGGCGCATCATCATCGCACCGCCGTGGCGCGCAGCGAACGCATCCCTGCTCGCGTCAGCCGCACCCGCGAGCACGGGCACCGCGCCGTCGGTCATCGTCATCCAGCCCTCGATGGGCTTCGGCACGGGCCATCACGCGAGCACACGGCTCTGCACCTCCCTGCTCCAGCGTCTCGATCTTGCCGGCCGGACGGTGCTCGACGTCGGCACCGGGTCGGGCGTCCTGGCGCTGGTGGCACGCGCCCTCGGCGCGCGGGCGGTGGTCGGCGTGGACGACGACCCGGATGCCATCGAATCGGCGCGCGAGAACCTGGACCTCAACGGCGGCGGCGCCGGCATCGATCTGCGCCTTGGCGATTTCCGGGCGTTGTCAACCCTTCGGGCGGATGTCGTCACGGCGAATCTGACCGGCGGCCTGCTGATTCGCAGCGCAGACACCCTGGCCGACGCGGTAGCTCCTGGCGGTGCGCTGATCATCAGCGGCGTCACACTCGAGGAGGAGTCCCTGGTGCTGGCCGCCTTCGCCCCGCGGATGACCCTCGTCGAACGCGTCACGGAAGACGAGTGGATGGGCGGGTGGCTCCGTTAACCCTGCGCCGCCGGGTCCAGATCGCCCCAGACACACTGCAGCGCGGTCATGCCGACGAGGGCGGCGGCGGCGGCGCGGAGCGTCCGCGGGCCGAGCGTGATCGGTGTGCAGCCGGCGAGGGTAGCCAAGACCACTTCTTCGTCGGTCCATCCGCCCTCGGGACCGACCAGGAGCAGGGCTGACGCGGGCGGAGGCTGTGCCGCAAGCGTGCGAACGCCGACGGGCGCCGTCAGGAAGAGCCGCGGTTCGGCCAGCAGGTATCGCCGCGGCGCCTCGAACTCGCGCAGACAGGCGTCGAGCGTCCGCGGGTCGTGCACGCGCGGCAGTACCGCGCGGCCGCACTGCTTCACCGAGGCCAGCGCAATCCGTTGCCACCGGTCCACCCGTCCCGACGCCCGCAGCCTCCCGGGGTCCACTTCCGCCCGGGCTGAGAGCACCGGGACGATCGCGCTCACGCCGACCATCACCGAGTCGCGGACGACCTCGTCCATGGCGTCGCCCTTGAGCACTGCCTGAGCCAGCACCAGCGAGACCGAGGCCTCGGCTGCCGGCGTGGCCTCGCCCGTCACGCGGACGACCGCCCGGTTCCGCTCGACCTTTTCCACAAGGCCCACGCGCTCGCGACCCCGGCCATCGAACAGCCGAACCTCGGCGCCCACTCGCAGCCGGAGCACGCGGCCGAGGTGGTCGGCCTCGTCGGGCGGCAGCTCGACAACACCTCCATCGGTCACGAGGTCCGGAGCATGGAAACGGGCATGCATTGGCGGAGATTATAGAGGACTTGAGTGTATACTGCGCTTCGATGTTCTTTCGCGGGCAAACCATCGGCAAGTATCGCATCGTCTCCTCGCTGGGCAGCGGCGGTTTCGGCGCGGTCTACCTGGCGGAGGACACCTGGATCGACAAGAAGGTCGCGCTCAAGGTCCCGCATCGCCAGAACATCGACTTCGGGGAACTGCTCCGCGAACCGCGCCTGCTCGCCAGCCTGAACCACCCGAACATCGTGACGATCCTGACGGCCGAGAAGCAGGAAAACGTCTTCTTCATCGTGATGGAGTACGTGGCGGGGGAAACGCTCGAGGCGGTGATCGAGCGGGAGGGCAGCCTCGACCTGGTCCACATGATGGACCTGACCTGCCAGGTCTGTAACGGGGTGGACCACGCGCACTCGCAGGGTGTGCTGCATCGCGACCTCCGTCCCGCCAACGTCCTGGTCTCCGAGAGCGGCATGGTGAAGGTTGCGGACTTCGGGACGTCGCGGTTTCTCGAGGTGGCGGGACACGGGACGACGGTGATTGGGAGCCCGCCTTACATGGCGCCGGAGCAATTCCACGGCAAGGCGGTCTTCGCGTCCGACATCTACTCGCTGGGCGTCACGATGTACCAGATGCTCACCGGGGAGCTGCCCTACGGCACGCCGTCGCCCGCGGACCTGCAGAAGCTGATGCGGGGCGAGCTGGTCGTGCCGCCGCGCGCGCGGAACAGCCGGATCCCCAAGGAACTGAACGATATCGTGATGCGGGCGATGGCCCCGGCCGTGGGAGAACGCTACCAGAGGGCCGGGGAATTGCTGGAC
>Ga0066793_10000739_pt1 | contig 13577 bp, 9 predicted proteins | sample PersoiDNA2013189_FD_83876 | JGI IMG/M metagenome (GOLD analysis project Ga0066793, IMG submission 83876) | Permafrost soil microbial communities from the Arctic, to analyse light accelerated degradation of dissolved organic matter (DOM) -... | ecosystem: Environmental > Terrestrial > Soil >...
AGCTCGCCGCCGCCGCCCGCCCGGCGCAGCCCGTCGTAGTCCACGAATATCGGAAGCACCCCGGTGGCGGTCTCGTCGAAGCCGGCGGCCACCAGCTCCAGCCTGTTGAACTCGGAGTCGCCCAGCGCCAGGTCGCAGCCCGAGAGCTTGGGCAGTAACTCGCGGCCTATGCCGCAGAAAGAAGCAACGCCTTTGTCGTAGGCCTGGAAATACTGAGGCGGCGTGATGTTGTGGTAGACCAGGATGCGCCGCGCCTCCGACGCCAGGTACATCTCGTAGTTGGAGCACCACACCGAGTAGTGATAGACGAGGACGTCGTCTGCAGCCTCGGCGCCCACGGGGTACTCGCAGTCGGGCTGGGAGACCTGGGAGCCGTACTCGTCGGAGGTGTTGGTGTATACCTCGGTCTGGAGCCCCCAGGACGACAGGGTCCTGGCTATCTCGAGAACGTGGTTGCTCACCGCGTCGCCGAACTCGACGCGCGTGCAAAGTTGTCTTACTTTCAACGGTCGATCACTCCGAGGGCGTCGAACAGGCGCTGCAGAACCGAGTCCCAATTATACTCCGTCTCGACGTAGGCGCGGCCCTCCCGTCCGGCCCGCTCCGCTTGCACGGAGTCGGACAGCAGCAGGAGCAGCGACTCGGCGAACTCGTCGTATCCGTCGAAGGCCAGCCCGCCTCCGCTCCGGCTCACGTGCTCGCGGGTCACGTCGCAGTTGCGGTTGACCAGCGCCGGCGTCCCGGCGAGCCAGGACTCCAGCAGGACTATGGAGAGGCTCTCGTTCACCGAGGGCTGGCAGAAGACTGAGGCGGCCGCGTAGCCGTCCCACTTGGCCTGCTCGCTGACCCTGCCGGCGTCGATGACCAGGTGCGAGACGGACGGTGGCACGCGCACGTCCCCGGCGCCCATCAGCACCAGCGTGGCCTCGCCCGGCCGCTCGGCCGCGAATCGCGCGAAGTACTCTACCAGCAGCGGGGTGTTCTTGCCCTGCTCGCGCCTGCCGGCGTAGAGGACGACCGGCCCCCGGGCGGGCGTGCGGTCGCGGAAGGCAGCTTCGTCACCCTCGACCCTCCTGAAGCCCATGCCCACCACCGGGCCTGGGTCTTCCGTCCCGAGCAGCCGGCCCGCGAGCCTGCGCTCCCCCTCGCTGTTGAACATGAGGCCCTTCACGCGACGCAGCATCTCGTGGACGAGCGGCAGGTGCGCGTAAGGCTCGTCGTGCAGGCAGGGCACGATGTAGGAGGTCTCCGGCCTCAGCGCCGAGCCCAGGAACGTCGTGCCGAACAGGTAGGGCAGGAAGATGATGTGCGAGTAGTCGCCGCCCGCGTTCTTGATGTGGTCGAGCATCTCTTTGCTGGACACCACCCCGGAGAGCCAGGTGCGCTGGTCGTCCTCGCAGGGGACCTTGCCGGAGGCGAGCTCGACGGCGATGCGCGACATCTCGGGATCGCCCAGCCGCGTCTGCGCCGGGAAGCGGGTCACCTCGACGCCGTTGAGCGTGGTCACACCGGGCTGGTAATAGTCTTTCCAGGTGTGGTGGTCGAGCGCACGGGTCGCGAACGCGCTCACCTTGAAGCCGCGGGACGCCAGCTCCTCGGCGGTGCGGCGGGCCAGGTCCTCGGCGCCACCTACGACATCGGAGCCGTAGCGCGGCACCACGAATGCGGGGTGGAAACTTTTGATCGATCCGGGTGAAGGCACGCGGCTCACCTCACGGCTTGCGCGCCGTCGCGACGAAAGAGCCCTCGTCGCCCGGCCTCTCCACCGCGATGTCGAGGAAGCCGGCCATCGACAGCACCTTCTTAACCACGGGGCCGGAGCACCAGGCCGGCGCCGGACCGGCGGAGGCGAAGCCCGCCACCGTCACCGCGATTTTGCCCCGGGGCGCCAGCACCAGGTAGGCGCGGCGGGCCAGCGATATCAGGGCCTCGGGCTTCATCCAGAAGGAGAGCTCGCTCACCAGCATGGCGGTCTGGCTCGCTTCATCGAGCTGGGACAGGAACGAGAGCGGCGCGGTCTGCATCGAGACAATGTCGCCCGCGGACTCGTCCCAGGCCGTGCCGGCCGATACCGACAGGACGTCGACGCCCTTGGCCTGCAGTGCCTTGAGCAGCGGCGCCGGGGCGGGGCCGACCATGGTGAGGCGCTTCGTTTCCCCCACAAAGCCGGACAGGACCTGCGCCATCGCCGGCGCTTCTCCCTCGGCGAGCATCGCGCCCGCGAGCTCGGCAAGGTCTTTCTCGGCGGCAAGCGCTTCAGTCCTCTCGGCGACGGCCTGCCTGCGCAGCGACTCGAGGCCGACGGCGGCGTGCCGGTTAAAGGCGGTCTGGTTGACCTGGATGGGGCCTACCGCTATGCGGGCCCAGAGCCTGGCGAACCTCTTGGCGAATAGCACCATCGGCCGCAGCGGGCCGCCCTTCTCGGTGTCTATCGGGTACGCGGCCGAGACCTCCCAGGAGGACATCGCGCGCGTGGCCGCGTAGTCGAGCTCGGCGATGGCCGGCAGCTTCCCGAACTCCTCCTCGTCGGGCAGGCGCTCGGCCAGCAGCGATTCGACCTCAGGGGAGTAGGCGCCGGACGCCCTGCGCGCCTCGACGCGCCGGGCCAGCTCGCGCTGGAGCGCGGAGGAGTCCACGCTCTCGCCCTCTATGTTGAAATCGTCTCCCAATGCCGGCCTCCGGGGTTGTTTCCGGCGGGGTGCCGGAGTGCATAGGATTATATAACAACGGCGCCGGACCGGCTCAGCAGGCCGATTCGCGGGCATCGAGGCACCGTGCCGGCGCGCGAATCCGCCTCCTTACAACTGTGGTAGGATTGTGCCTGTTATGAGGATCCTTCTTACCGGAAGCAACGGACAGCTCGGCACCGATTTCCGCCGGGCGGCCGGCGCCGGACACGAGATCGTCGCGCACGACCTCGACCTGGACATCACGGACCGAGCAGTTGTCGCGTCCCGCGTCGCCGAGGTCGAGCCGGACCTCGTGGTCAACGCCGCCGCCTTCACCAACGTCGACGGGGCCGAGGCCGACGAACTCGCCGCTTACCGGGTCAACGCGCTGGGGCCGCAGAACCTGGCGCTCGCCTGCCACGCTGAAGGCATCCCGCTCCTCCACGTCTCGACCGACTTCGTCTTCAGCGGCGACGCCTCGGAGCCTTACACCGAGTTCGACAGGCCCGACCCGCGAGGCGTCTACGGCAAGAGCAAGTACGCCGGCGAGCAGTACGTCTCCGGCCTGCTAGACCGCTTCTACATCTGCAGGACGTCCTGGCTCTACGGCGTCGGCGGAGGCAACTTCGTCAAGACCATGCTCAAGGCGGGCCGCGAGCGCGACGAGGTCCGGGTGGTCGACGATCAGGAGGGCTCGCCCACCTACTCGCTGGACCTGGCGCGCAAGATACTCGAGATAATCGAGACCGGCGCATTCGGGGTCTACCACCTGAGCAACCGGGGCAGCATCACCTGGAACCGGTTCACCAGGGACATCTTCGAGATCGCGGGAATCGACACGCCGGTGCTGCCGATCAGCACGGCCGAACTCGCTCGCCCCGCCCCACGGCCCCGCTATTCGACCATGCGCGGCCTGGCGCTGGAGATCGCCGGGATAGAGCCGATGCGAGGCTACCGCGAGGCGCTGGAGGACTTCATCCTGCGCGACCTGCCCTCCTCCGAGAAGACCGGGGGGCAGGTCATTTGAAGTGCCTGCACATCATCCACCGCTACTGGCCGGCGCGAGGCGGCTCGGAGAAGTTCTTCATCGAGATCAGCGAGAGGCTGGCAGCCGAGGGCAACGAGGTCACGGTCTTCACCACGGACGCCATCGACATCCAGCACTACTGGCTCCCGGGCAAGGAGCTGAACGACATCACGCACGAGGTGCACAACGGCGTCGACATACACCGTTTCAGGGTCAGGCGCTTCCCCAAGCACCCCCAGGCGCTGCGAGTGCTGGGCAAGGTCCCGGGGCTGGGGCCGAAGAGCCTGTTCTCGTTCCCCTCGCCGCTGGTGCCGGGGATGCTCAAGCAGATATTCACCAAGGAGCGGTTCGACATAGTCCACGCCACGGCGCTGCCTTACGACTCCATCCTCTACACCGCCTTCCGCGTGGCCAAGCAACAGGGGATACCGCTGGTGTACTCGCCCTTCTTCCACCTGGGCGAGGAGGGGGCCGACGACGTGCGCAAGTACTACACGCGCCCACACCAGATGAAGCTGGTGAAGAGCGCGGACCGCGTGACGGTCCAGACCAGCATCGAGCGCGACTTTTTAGCCTCGCACGGCTTCGACGAGAAGAAGATGCTGATGCTGGGCATGGGCATCAACCCGTCGGAGCTGGACGGAGGGGACGCGGCGCGCTTCAGGAGCAAGCACGACATCAAGGGCCCCATCGTCTGCTACATCGGGCCGCGCACCTTCGACAAGGGCACCTTCCACCTGCTGGAGGCGATGCAGAAGCTGTGGGCCTCGGGCGACCCCTCGATCCTGGTGCTGGCCGGGACCGACATCGAGGACTTCCGCCGCTACCACGAGAAGCTGCCGGAGAAGGTCAAGTCCAAGTGCATCCTACTGGACTTCATCCCCGAGGAGGACAAGCTCGACCTGCTGGACGCCTGCAGCCTGCTGGCGCTGCCGTCGCGGTCCGACTCGTTCGGGATCGTGTTCCTCGAGGCGTGGTACTACTCGAAGCCGGTGGTGGGCGCGCGCGCGGGCGGCATCCCCGGGCTGGTGAGGGACGGCGTGGACGGGCTGCTGGTGCCGTTCGGCGACGTCAAGGAACTGGCGCTGTCGATACAGAAACTGCTATTGGACAAGGATTACGCGCGCACCCTGGGCGAAGCGGGCCGGGAACGCGTGCTGGCGGAGTTCACCTGGGACGAGAAGTACGCGGTGGTCAAAGCGCTCTACGAGGAGCTGACCGGCCGCCCGTAAAACGCAAGTTTTGGGGTCAGACCCCTTAACTTGCATTTTTGGGATATCGGCCCCGCCGGCGGACTTGGCCGGTCCCGGGCGTATAAAAGCGGTATAACGCAATGCAACACAAAGGGTCTGACCCTTTTTGTTGTAGGAAAACGCAAGTTAAGGGGTCTGACCCCAAAACTTGCATAGGGGTGGTCATGCAGAGCAAGGACATCGACGTCGAGCAGGTGATGGAGGAGGTCAACAAGGCCGTAGCGGCCCCCTCGACGCTGCTCGCCGACTTCTGGAAGGACGAGCGCCCGGCCGCGCCCAACCTCTCGTTCATCTACCCGCCCTACTCCAAGAGCCTGGCGGTCAACCTCGACTTGGTCAGCCGCAACTGGGAGATCGAGAGCGAGTTCGAGCTCGGCACCAGGCGCCGCGCGCTGGGGAGCCTCGCGGTCTCGGTCAAGAAGCTCACCCGCAGCCTGACGCGCTGGTACGTCAACCCCGTCGTGCACCAGGTGCGCAAGTTCAACATGCTGGTCACGCGCACGCTGTTTGACCTCGCCAACAACCTCGAGGCCCTCTCGGAGCGCGTCGACGCGCTCGAGCACGAGGACGCCGGCCGCAGGCTCGCCGAGCTCGAGGAGCGCGTATCGCGGCTCGAGAACGGGAAGGGCTAGGCCGGCATGGCTCTCGCGTACGCCCGCCCGGTCAGCGTGATAGTGCTCACTTGGAACGGCCTGGAGGTCACTAAGAACTGCCTTCGCACGCTGCTCGATAACACCGCCCACCCCGACTTCGAGGTGCTGGTGGTCGACAACGGCAGCACGGACGGTACCCCCGACTGGGTCGCCTCCATCGACGGCGTGCGCCTTATAGCAAACGACGAGAACCTCGGCTTCGTGCGCGGCAACAACGTCGGCATCGAGGCCTCGACCGGCGACGTCGTCCTGCTCAACAACGACACCGAGATCGTTCAGGGCGACTGGCTCGAGCGCATGCAGGAGCTCGCGTACTCCGCCGACGATATCGGCCTGGTCGGCTGCAGGCTGGTGAACGCCGACGGCCGCCTGGTACACGCCGGCACCTACATGCCGCTGCCCAGCTTCTGGGGCCAGGAGTACCCAGGCGACGAGGCCGACATTAGCCAATACGCCGACGACCGCCCGGTGGAGGGCGTCATCGCCGCCTGCGTCTACATCAAGCGCGCGGTCATCGACAAGATCGGCGGGCTCGACACCGACTACTTCTCCTACTTCGAGGACACCGACTACTGCCTCAAGGCCGCTCGCGCCGGCTTCCAGACCTGGTGCTGCGGCGGCGTCACGGTCAAGCACCTCGAGAACGCCTCGACCGCCGGCAACCGCATGGACTTCTCCGGCACCTTCCGCAAGTCGCGCGACGTGTTCCTCTCCAAGTGGAAGACCCCGCTGGAGGAGCGATACACCAGCCGCCTGACCTGGCACTCGTTCATCTCCGGCCGCGGCCTCTACTCGCGCGCCAGCGACAAGCTGCTCTGGTCGCTCGACCGCGCCGGCGTCGACGTCAACCTCGGCTTCCTCGAGGGCGCCGAGCGAGCCGAGCTCGACGACTTCCGCATCAACGACATGAAGAACCGACCTGCAGACCGCGACCGCCCCCAGGTGCTCTTCGGGCCGGCCGGCATGCTCTCGCGCGCCGACGGCTCTTACAACATCGCCTACGTGTTCACGCCCTGCGACCGCTTCGACGAGGCGGCCGTCAAGGAGATCAACGCGCTGGACGAGGTCTGGGTCACCAGCGAGTTTCAGAAAAAGGCTGCGCTCGCCTCCGGCGTGAAGCGCGACATCCAGGTGATGCCGCTGGGCGTCGACCCCGACTACTTCCACCCCGGCATAAAGTCCTACCAGCTCTCTGGGCGCTTCGCGTTCCTGGCGAACCTGGAGTGGGGCCCGGGCTTCGCTGGCCCGGCGTTGCTGGAGGCGTTCACCGACGAGTTCTCCGCGGAAGAGAAGGTCGTGCTGGTGATGAACGTCGCCTCGCCGGTCGACGACGAGGCGGGCGCCTGGGCGAGCGAGACCGCGATCTCAGGCGGCAGCGCCGAGGTCGAGGAGGCCGTTGAGGCGCTCTCGCTGCCGATGGATCGCGCCCCGGTCGTCTTCGTGGTCGACCACGAGATCGCGCCCTATCAGGCCGGCAGCCTGTACCGCTCCGCCGACTGCGTGGTCGTGCCGGACAGGTCGGCGGAGCCGGGCACGGTCGCCATCGAGTCGCTGGCCTGCGGTGTCCCCGTGCTGGCCATCGACTTCGGCTCGAGCTCGGGGCTCATCGACGGCTCGGCGATGAAGGGGATCCCCTGCGACCTCGCGCCGGCGCCCGGCGCAGCCGCTGGCCTCGAGTGGGCCGACCCTTCGCGCGAATCGCTTCGCAAGGCTCTCCGCGAGGCGTTCGAAGGCAGCGAGGACGCCAGGGCAAAGGCGCTCGACGCGTCCGAAGGCATCCGGTTCCAGCGCTCCTGGGACGAGGTCGCCCGGCTGATGAAGGAGAGGCTGGACGCCATTGCCCGACGATAGCACCACCCCGGAAGAGGAGACCCGTACCGCTGGAGAGCGCGTCCTGGGCTTCTGCAAACGCCACTGGCACATCCTCTTGCTGCTGGCAATCATGGCCGCCGCGTTCCTGCTGCGGCTCTACTACCTGGGCAAGCACACCGAGTACACGGCGGACAGCTACTACTTCATGATCCTGGCCCGCTCGATAAGGGACACGTTCACCTACACGGTGCGCGGCGTCGCGCACACCAAGTACCTGCCGGGCTACCCGATAACGATCTGGTTGGGCGGCTACATCTTCGGCAGCCTGACCCGCGCGGCCAACATGATCGCGCTGCTGGGCGCGACGTTCACCGTGCTCGTCACCTACGGCATCGGCTACGAGCTATTCAACAAGTGGGCCGGCCTGGTGGCCGCCCTGATCGTTGCCTTCCAGCCCACGTTCCTCAAGTGGACCGTGCTGCCGATGACCGAGGGGCTCTTCACGTTCCTGTTCGCGGCGGGGATCTATCTGTTCATCACCGGGAGCAAACGGGCCTCGCCGGCGAGGCGCACGCTGGGCGCCATCTCGGGAGGGCTGTGCTTCCTTGTGCGGTGGGAGGGCCTGCTCTTCCTGCCACTGGCCGTCCTGGTGATGCTGGTCTACATCAAGGGCTCGCGCCTGCGCTGGTGGGAGCCGGCGGTGATCCTGATCGCCTTCGGCCTGCCGATGGGGATCTACGTCACGCGCAACCTGATCGTGACTGGCAAGGTGACGTCGTACGTGGGCGAGTTCCGCGAGTACAGCATCAAGGTGACGCTGCCCATCCTCAAGCACCGGGCCAAGGTCTACATCTGGAACGGGATGTCGGACGCCTTGTTCTCGGTCGCGTTCGGCATCGGCGCGGTCTACATGCTGGTGCGGAAGAAGTGGCGCGGCTTCCTGATCGCGGTGGGTTGGTTCTCGCTGTTCGCGGGCTTCCACCTGTTCTGGTACTACGCCTACGAGAGGTTCATGGCCCCGGCGGTCCCCGCGGTGGCGCTGGTGATCGGCTTCCTGTTCGCGGACCTGGCGGCGCTGTCCTGGGCGTTCTTCAAGACGGACGGCTGGGTCGCACGGAAGATGTACGGAGCTCCCGCGGCCGCGCCGGACCTGGAAGGCGCCGCAGTGCTTCCCGAGCAAACGCAGGCTCCCGGAGGGCTCCAGCCGCCTGCTGGCCCATACGTGGCGCCGGGCGGCTACTACGCGCCGGTGCCTGACGGCGGTATCGCGCCAGAGGAAGCGGAGCCGCCCGTTCGGGCCGTCAACGTCCCCAGGAGCGGACGCATCTGGCTGAGGACACTGCAGGTCGTCTGCCTGGTCGTGCTCGCCGTGCTGCTGGTCGGGCTGGTCGGCCACGGCCTGGTGCGCGCCGACGAAGTGATAAAGCAGAACTATCTGGCATTCGCCGACGACCACGGCGGGAACGGGATGAAGCAGGCCGCGGACTGGCTCAACCAGAACGCCCCCGGCCAGCTGGTGGCGGCCGACGCGGGGCCGTACTTCGACTGGCTCTATTACCCCGGTGACGTGCTGTACCTCCGGCCGGTCCCCTGGGACCTGCCGGTGGAGAACGCCGACATCGCCTACATCAACACTTCGCGAGAGCTCTACGAGAGGGGCGTCCGCTACATGGTGATTGGACAGACCGAGAAGGGCGTGGCTGACGAGCTGCAGATATTCGGCTTGAACACCCCCTATGACATGAAACACATCCGCCCGGTGGTCCAGTGGACCAACCACTACGACTACCCGACGCCGCACGACTTGCAGACCGTCATCTTCGAGGTCTTACCGCCCGGATAGACGAATCATAGATTGGGCTTGCCTCGTTCACTTGATTGACCTCGTGAGCCTCTGATTAGATATCCGGAACAGAAGCATCGTTGAGCGCGTTGAAAGGGGAAAAGCGTTGCCCGAGCCAGAGGCTCCATCCGAGGACGAGAAGGTCCTGCCCGCTGTCAAGACCGTGGACGAGAAGGTCCTTCCTCCGACTCCAGCCGAAGAAGAGAAAACGGAGAAGAAGGAGCCGAAGGCCAAGAAAGAACCCCACGAGGTGCGCTGCGACAGGATATTCCTGGCGGTGCTCATCGGGCTCATGCTGGGCTACGTCGCCGTCTTCCTGACGCTGGTGCTGATGCGCTACGCCAACTACCGCGGCTCCGAGTTCGACACCGCGATCTTCAACCAGACGATATGGCTGCTCGCGAGAGGCAAAGGGGCTTTCTGCACCATCCGGGGCATGAACCTGTTTGGCGACCACATGGCGCCGATACTGTTCCTTCTCACCCCGCTCTACTGGGTCGGCGGCAACGCGCCGGCCCTGCTCACGTTCCAGACCCTGGTGCTCGCCGTCGGCGCGGTCCCGGTCTACTACCTGGCAAAGGACAAGATCGACAGCCGCTGGATCGCCCTGGCGCTGGCCGCCGCCTACCTGACCTACCCGGCTCTGCAGTACGTCAACCTCGCCGACTTCCACCCCGAGGCCATCGGCCTGGTGTGCCTCTTGTTCGCCTTCCTGGCCATAGCAAGGAAGAGGTTTGTCTGGTTCTATGTCCTTTGCGGCCTGGCTGCCATCTGCAAGGAGGACATGGTCCTGGCAGTGCTGGTTCTGGGCATCGTGGTCTACTTCCTCTACGACAAGCGCGCGGGGAAGTGGGTCACCGGCGTCTCCTTCGTCTACTTCCTGGGGGTGGTGTTCTTCCTGATACCGCACTTCGCCCCGGCGGGCTACCAGTACTCTTCCAGGCTTGCCAACTTCGGCAAGACACCGGGCGAGGCGCTCAAGAACTTCTTCATCCACCCCAGGCACACGTTCGAGGTCATCGCCACCAGGGAGAACCTCGCCTACATCATCGACCTGGTCTTACCCGTGGCGTTCATCTGTTTCTTCGCGCCCATCTACCTGCTGCCGGCGCTGCCCGCGTTCTTCATCAACATCATCAGCGCGTTCCAGTACCAGCACCAGGTTGTCTACCAGTACACCGCGGGGATAATTCCGTTCGTGTTCATCGCGCTCATTTTCGGCGTGCACAAGATCAAGAAGTGGACGGCGGGAGGGTTCCGGGCGAAGAAAGTGCTGGCAGGCGTGGCGGTCGTGGTGATCCTGTGCTCACTCGCCAGCGGCTTCCTGTTCGGGCCCAGCCCGTTGGCCGGCACCTTCCGCGCCGCGGCCTACACCGGCGACAAGCACATCGACGCCATGAACAACGGCATCGCGCTGATACCGCCAACGGCCTCGGTGTCGGCGCAGACGTTCCTGCTGGCTAAGCTCTCCAGCCGGGAGAAGATCTACCAGTTCCCCGAGCCGTTCAGATGGCTCACCCCGGTTGATTTCTACCGGGGGCTCGGCGCAGACGGGCAGAAGATAATGTTCCCCAACACCTACAGGATGCCCGATCTGGGCCAGAGCATAGCGCTGCAGTACGTCGCGCTCGACCGCGGCGGTGAGCTGGGCATGCCGCTCAACATATTCGACGGGCTGGTGGTGCGGCTCCGGCGTGACGCGGGCTACACCCTGATCTACCGCCGCGACGGCGTCATGATCCTGAAGAGATGACCGGGGTTCGCTCTTGAAACCGCGCTGGAACAGGAGAGACTGGCTGGTCCTGCTGGCGCTGCTGGTCGTAACGGTGCTGGCCTGGTGGCGGGTGCTCTTCCTGAAGCAGTACTCCTTCGGCATCGAGACCGACTTCCTCAGGCAGTTCTACCCCGCGCGCGTCTACGAGGTGAAGGCGCTCGCCTCGGGCAGCTTCCCGCTGTGGAACCCGTACGTGCTCTCCGGCCAGCCGTTCTTCGCTTCTTACCAGACCGCGCTGCTCTACCCGTTCAACCTGCTGATGGTCGGGGCCTACGCCGCCGCCGGGGCGGCATTCCCCTTGAAGGCGCAGAACGTGTTCGTGGTGTTCCACCTCTACCTGGCCGGGGCCTTCACCTACCTGCTGGCGCGCGACCTCGACGCTGGCAGGACCGGCTCGACCATCGCCGCGCTGACGTTCATGTTCTCCGGCTTCATGGTGGCGCACGCCGGGCACATGAACCAGGTGTCGGCCGCCGCCTGGATGCCGCTCATCTTCCTGCTGTTCAACCGCGCCCTCCTGAGGCGCAAGTGGTCGTACTCGGTGGCCGCCGGAGGAGTGATGGGCATCGCCCTTCTGGCCGGACACTTACAATCGATCTTCTACCTATGCGCGCTGTTGCTGGGGCTGGTGGTGTTCCGGACCTGGCAGCACTACCGCTCGGCGCCCGAGGTGGCCGGGCCGCTCTTCGGCATCGGGGCGCTGGCCTTGGCGGTCGCCATCGCGGGAGGACTGTCGGCGGCGCAGCTCATCCCGACCTACCAGCTCATCGGGCTCTCCACCAGGAGCAGGATCCCGTACGCCATCGCCCAGACCTCCAGCCTGCCGCGCTACCAGGTCCTCAACCTGCTGTTCCCCAAGTTCTTCGGGACCACCCCGCACAACTACGTCGGCGGCTGGCTCATGTGGGAGACCTACGGCTATAGCGGCATCGTCGCGGGAGCCCTCGGCGTGGTGGCTCTCTTACGCAAGAAGCGCGGCATGGCCATCTTCCTGTGGGTCGCGCTGATCGTCTCGCTGATACTGGCGCTGGGCCCCGGGGGCTACCTGTTCACCGCGCTGTTCAAGCTGGGCATCTTCGTCAACCGCTTCCACGACCCGGCGCGCATCGTGGTCATCTTCGCCTTCACATCCGCGCTGCTGGCGGGGCTGGGGGCGGGTCACATCGTGGAGGTCTACGGCTCGGGCGACCGGAAAGCCTCGGCCAACGTGGTCAAGCTGGTGGGGCTGCTGACGGGGCTGCTGGTGATCGTTGCGCTGGGGCTGGTGGCGTTCCTTTCGCTGCGCAACGGCAAGGCGCTGGCGAACCACCTCGGCCTGCGGAGCATGATAATGCCCGTGCTGCTGGTGGTGGGGCTGCTCGTTGTACTGCTGGTGGCGAGGCAATTCAAGCTGAACGTGCGGGCGCTGGGGGCGCTGCTGATCGTGCTGGTGGCTGTCGATGTGATCCTGCTGAATGCGGGCTGGGTCGTCGTCAAGGTGAACCCCAACGACATCTACGCGGACAAGGCCGCCTCGACCGTGGTGGCTGCGCAGGCGCGGCCGTTCCGGGTGGAGACCGACGCGTTCAACATGTACCGCGCCTACGACGACGGCGCCCTCTATAGCGTCGAGAAGGCGACGGGGGACGACTCCCTGGTGCTGGCCGACTACGACAACTACCGGCAGATAATCCTGCCCCAGCAGGCGCCGGGGGTGCAGGTGGGCCTCTTCTACGAGGGCGCCATCAACTCGCCGATGCTGGACGCGGAAAACGACGTCTATTTCATGACCCGCAAGCCGATCAACCCCAAGCTGCTGGCGCCGGGCAAGCTCAAGCTCTTCGGCAAGTTCGGAAGCGTCTACGTGTACCGCAACACCACACCCCTGCCCAGGGCATTTGTGGTCGACGCGGCCGCCTACAACGACAACCAGAAGGTCTACCAGGTGATGCTGGCCACGCGCGGCAAGGACCTGCACAACACTTCGCTGGTGGTGATGCCCTCCGTCGCGGCGGCTCGCGGGCAGGGCGCGCGGATCGGCGCGGTTTCACGCCCGGTCAAGGTGGTCTCGCAGTCGGCGAGCCGGCTGGTGCTGGCTGTCGACCCGGCGGCGAAGGGTCTCATGACCGTCCTGGAGCTGTATTACCCGGGCTGGCAGGCCTACCTGGACGGCAGGAAAGTCGATACGTTCAAGACCGACCTGATGTTCCGCGGGGTCATGCTGCCCGGCGGGCAGAAGACGGTCGAGTTCCGCTTCGAGCCGACGAACATCACCGCGGGCGCGGTCATCTCCCTTGTTATCCTCGCGTTCTTGATAGGATACTTTGGTGCCCTGATCGTGAGGCGCCGCGTACGTAAGCGCGACGGAAAGGGAGAGCTTGAAGCTGTCGGTCCTGATACCGGTCCATAACGAGGAGTCCACCATCGAGGAGGTCGTGCGCCAGGTGCGCGCGGTCGACCTCGGGGACATCGAGCTCGAGCTGGTGATCGTGGACGACGCCTCCACCGACTCCACCCCCGAGAGGCTCGACGGGCTCGCCGGCGCCGAAGGCATCAAAGTCCTCACG
>Ga0066793_10000741_pt1 | contig 13561 bp, 13 predicted proteins | sample PersoiDNA2013189_FD_83876 | JGI IMG/M metagenome (GOLD analysis project Ga0066793, IMG submission 83876) | Permafrost soil microbial communities from the Arctic, to analyse light accelerated degradation of dissolved organic matter (DOM) -... | ecosystem: Environmental > Terrestrial > Soil >...
ATGTATGCCCCACAGATGACGATCGTGACCAGGGCTGTGAGCACATCGTTACGGGTGACCAGGTCGAAGACCTGGAGCGCCGCGATCACCGCGAAGATGCCAACTGCTGTGCGCAGAGTCGGCTGGGGCGCGTTTTTCATTCTCGGCCGGCGGGGCTTGCGGCCGGGTGATCGGCCGGCGTCACGACGCCGGCGTCTGAAACAGCCTCGAGCTGCTCATTCATGGTGCGGAGCCGCTGGCTCAGGTTCTTGACGAACTCGAGCAGCACCTCCGGATGCTCGTGAACGATCGCCTGCATCCGGTCGCGCCGCAGCACGCGGACGGTGGTGTTCTCGGCGGCCTGCGCGCTGGCCGACCGCGGCTGGTCGTCGAACACCGACATCTCCCCCACCACCTTGCTCGGGCCGTGCCTGGCCACCGTGACCTCGTGGCCGTCGTGGTCGAGGTGAATCCGCACTTCGCCTTCCAGCACGACGTAAAGCTCGGCGCCGACATCACCCTTCCTGAAGATCGCCTCGCCCTTGACGTAGTGCCGCGTCACCATGAGCCGGTCGATGCTCGCGAGCTGCTCGAGCGTGAGCGTGCTGAACAGCGGCACACGCTTCAGCGCGATGAGCTCTTTCATCTGGTCATCCGCCCCTCGGGATGCCGACTCGGCCGTATTCCTGACCCACTTGTCGTGATGATTCGCGAGTGCTTCGAGCTCTGCATGGGTGAGGGGTCGAGCTGACCCTGAGTCGAGAGACTCCGGATCGAGCAGCTGCGCCAGCGGCCCTGCCAGCCAACCCGGGCCGAAGTTTATCAACGTTTCCAGCGCCTCCACCCGCGCTTGCGCCTCATCGGACAAAAGGCCGCGCTCGACGGTCGCGAAGCCTCGTTTGCCGTGCAGCGCTCTCATCGCGGACAACCCTGAATCGATTCCCGACCGTGCGTAATCGTCGAGACCGATCCGGAGGAGCGCGTAGCCGGCGGAATCGGCCGCCTCCTGGGCCTGCGCGGCTCGAGCCACCCGTGCGGATAATCGCGCCAGGTGCAGCGCGTCGGCAAGGTGTGCCTCGAGGTGGCCCCTCGCGCGCTGGAAGAGCTCTGGCCGGCCGCTGCGGATCAGCGCCTCGATGATCGCGGCCGCGGCCTGGTCTTGCGTCGCGAGCAACGGCAGCGTGAGCACGAGAGCGTCCGGGGATTGGGTCGCCATCGCTTCGGCGGCCAGGCGCCGGACGTCTCGGTCCCCGCTCGCGAGCCCGTCGGCCAGCGCCTCCGCGAAGGCCTGGTGCTGGTCTACCGGCGGAGTCCACCGGATCGCCTGGCGGAGCGCCTCGCGCCGCACCTCGATATCGTCATCGCGCAAGCACGCGATCAGCGGGTCGGAAATCCCCGCGACGTTGCCTTTCATCTTGGCGAAGCTGCGAATCGCTTCGAGACGCACGCGAGAATCGCCATCCAGCATCGCCGCCACGATCCGCTCAACGCCGCCGACAAAGGCTGCCGCCCAGACGGCCGCGGCTCGATCTTCCGGCACGTTCGATTCCCATAGAGCCCGCAGGAGCTCGTCCGCCGTCGCCCATTTGAGGTTCGCGCCGGCCACTGCGGCCGCGGCGCGGACCCAGCCGTCAGGGTCGTCCGCCGCCACCTTCAGCTGATCGACCGTGACGGTCGCCGGCCCTGCCATCTGGAGGGCGAGCCTGCGCACGACACGATCGTCCGCTGCCAGGAGCTCGGGGATCATCGCAGCGAACGCTTCCGGCGACGCCTTTCCGAGCGCCGCGGTCGCGAACTGGCGGACCTTGTCCTCGCCCGAGCGGATGTAGCCCTGGAGCTCGGCGACCTGGTCGGGGCTTGGGCGCCCAAGGGCTTGCTGGAAGTCCGCCAGGCTCAGGGCGTGCGTGCGCAACCGGTCGTAGATCGCGGTCACGTAGAGGCTGCGCACCCAGAGCGCCGCGAGGATGAAGAGGATCCCGACGACGACCCCGAGCACGGCCACCGCCTCGACGCTGGCCGCGATCGTCCGCTGCACCACCAGCAAGCCCAGGCCGGTCACGACCGCCGCGCCCGGCAGCACGCCATTGTCGAGCAGCAGCTTGAGCTTGGGGCCGACCTGCGCCGGCAGCGCGCTGCCGAGCACGTTCTCGACCGGGTCGTTAAGGCCGGTCTGCAGCCCGTTCCGCACGATGAAGAGGAAGAGCGCGGTCGACAAGACGGGAGCCACAGCGACGGCCGTGAAGCCGATGAGCGTGAACATGGGCAGGGCCATGAGCGCGTTCTTGACGCCGAGCTTGTTCAGGATCCAGGGCGTCACGAACAGGCTGACGACCAGCTGCACGACGTAGCTCGCGAGCCACGCGTTGCCGATCAGGATCGTCAGCGACTGCAGGTTGTTGTGCGTCGCCTGCACGAACAAGACGGCGACCAGATAATCGCCGATCCGGCTCGCCACCTGAAGCGTGAGAGCGAGCAGGATCAGCGCCAGCACCAGGCGGCTGCCCGTCACGTAGCGAAACGCACCCTTCAGCACCGCCACCGCGCCGTGCTTCTTGAGAGCCGCCTCTTGGTCGGCGAGGAACTCGTCTGAATCGTCGATGAAGGCCGGGCGAAAGAGCGTGCGCTCGAGGCTGCGGGACATGATCGCCGCGGCGATCGAGCCAAACGCCCAGACGAAGATCAGCGGTTCGGTCGCGTACACGGCCACGACCGTCGTCGTCACGCCGGCCAGGATGTAGCCGATGCTCGAGCCGGCCGCGATGGCAGGGAAGATGCGCTTGCCCTCGAGCACGTTGAAGTGCTGGGTGACGAAACTCCAGAACGTGAGCATGACGAGCTCGAAAGCAACCGAATAGACGACGTAAGCCGCGAAAGCGACTGTCGAGTCCTCGCGGATGACATAGGCGGTGTAGACGATGAGCGCCGCGATCGCGTTCGCCGCCAGGGTGATCCGGAACGCGCGCCCCACGCCGAACCTACGCGTCACCACGCCCTGCAGGGCGACCATGGGCCAGACGGCTAGCGCCAGGACGATGAAAAACAGCGGGTATGCCTGAGGTCCCGCCTTGTTGAGGAAGATGGACTGAGTCGCGCTGAACGCGGTGTACATCGCCCAGCCGAGGACGATGGCGAAACCGGCCACCTGAAGAGTCCGGTTGAGCTCGGTGCGCCGCACATGCAGGAACTTCGCCAGCAGCGGCGACATCGCGGCAGGCTGCACGAAGCCCCGGACCTGCATCAGGTTTGCTGTACGGCTGCGATCCTTTCCAGGGCGGCGATTCGCTCTTCGATGGGCGGGTGGCTGTCGAAGAGGTGGTTGAAGAAGCTTCCGTGGTGCTCCTTCGGGTTGTCGATGCACATCGCGGCCACCGCGTGGTTGAACTTCTCAATCGGCTTGTCGTTGTTGGCGATCTTCTTCAGCGCGCTCAGCAAGCCCTGCGGGTTGCGCGTGAGCTCGACGCCGCTGGCGTCCGCGAGCGACTCACGCTGGCGCGATAGCGCCATCTGCATGATCGGCCCGACGATGGCCGCGATGAGACCGAAGATGATGCCGATGGCCAGGATCACCAGCATCGCGCGGGCGTCACGCGACCGGATCCTGAACGCGCCCTGCCAGACGAAACTGGCGATGAGAGCGGCCATCCCGATCATCGTGGTGACGATCAGCAGCAGGCGCACGTCGTAGTTCTTGACGTGGCTCATCTCGTGGGCCAGGACCCCCTCCAGCTCCTCCCGGTTCATCATCTGCAGCAGGCCGGTCGTCACCGTCACCGCCGCGTGCTGAGGGTCACGGCCGGTGGCAAAAGCGTTCGGGCTCGGATCGTCGACGATGTAGACCTTCGGCACCGGCACACCGTCTCCGATGGCCAGCGTCTGGACGATGTTGTAGAGCTGCTGGTACTGCTGCGGGTCCGCCTCGTGCGCGCCAACCGCCGCCAGGACCGTGGCCGCTCCGAAGTAGTAGGAGTAGGCCGCCGCGCCGATGCCCAGCAGCCCGAGCACGATCGCTCCGAGAATCGCCGTGCTCGTGCCGCCGCCGAACTCGCCGATGATGAATCCCGCCAGCAGCCAGACCATCAGGAACAGCGCAATCAGGACGATGCTGCTCCGCTTGTTGTGCGCGATCTGGTGATACATCTAGGGCAACTACTTAACCAGACTGGCGCTTAGGCCTCTTGACGATGTCCTTCACCCGCTCGGCAGCCCAGCGGCCCCAGATCTGAGCCCACACCAGGCCGTTGCCGAAAGCCGACTCGTCTTCGGCGTGGTGTTTGAAGTGATACGCCCACATCGACCGATAGCGCTGGTACGAGATCTGACGCTGCGCCGCGGCTGTCTCGGGTTTGACGTGGCGGGTGGCGCCTGCAGCGGGCTGGTAAAAGACCTTCCATCCTCCGAGCTTGAGCCGGTAGCAAAGGTCGATGTCCTCGCCGAACATGAAGTAGCGCGGATCGAAGAAGCCGACTCGCTCCAGGGCGGCCATGCGCACCATCAGGCACGAGGCCGACCCGGCGTCCATCTCGTGCACGTCCGTGTCAGGCAGGTGGCCCATGTTGTGGCGGCCGAAGCGCGGGCTCTTGGGAAATAGCTTGCTCAGGCCGACCGTGCGATAGAACATCGTTCGCGGCATCGGGAACGCCCTTCGTGCGTCGGGGTCCAGGCGGCCGTCTGGCAGCTCGAGCCTCGGACCGACCGCGCCGGCGTCGGGGCGCGTCAGCAGGAAGTCGGCCATCCTGCCGATGGACCCCGCGTCGACGGTCACGTCGGAGCCGAGGAGGAGGACGAAGCGGCCCTGGCAGCGCTCTAGCCCAAGGTTGGCGGCCCGGCCGTAGCCCAGGTTCTTCGGCTGCGCCAGAACCGTCGCCTGCGGGAACTCATCCGTCACGGCGGCCGCCGACCCGTCTGAGGAGTCGTCGTCGACGACCACGGCCTCCACGGGGACGTCCGCACTTGCGAAGAACGCCTGGAGACACTGGAGGAGCAGGTCTTTGGCGTTGTAGCTGATTACCAGCGCTGAAACGAGGGGCTTCGCTTGATCGGGCATTGGGAAGGCATTATCCCGCCCGGGACGCGCCGGAGTCGTCGGCTAGACTACCGAGGACTGTGCAAACCGGCGCTCGACTGGGTCTCGGCCAGCGGCTGGCCCACGTCCGGGGGAACCGGTTGGTCCAGCAAAACCTGGTCCTCTTCGCGGGTGGACTGATCGCCGGCGTCGGCGGTTTCGTGTATCACGCCATCGCGGGCAGGGTCCTGGGACCCGCCACCTACGGCCAGGTCGCGTTTCTCATCGCGGTCTATGCGGTGGGAACCGCGCCGGCGCTGATCCTGATCGTCGTACTGGCTCGCTACACCGCCACGCTGGCAGCTCGCGGAGACGCGGGCGTGCGTTCGCTGCTCGGACGCACCGCGCGCCTGATCGCAATCCCGTGCCTGGTCGCGGTGCTCCTCACGGCGTTGTTCGCGCGTCCGGTCGCCGCGTTTGAGCACCTGGGCTCGACGATGCCGATCCTGATCCTCGGATTCTCGATCGCCTTGATCTGGCAGGTCGCGATCCCACGCGGCATCCTCCAGGGTCTGCAGCGGTTTCCCGCCCTGTCGCTCAACCTCTCGCTCGAGCTGATCGTGCGGACGATCGCCGTCTTCGCTTTGCTCAAGGCGGGTTATGCCGTGTCAGGCGCCATGGCCGCGGTTTTCATCGGGCTCGCCGTCTGTTTCGTGCTGGGCCTCTACACGCTGCGCGACCACTTCAAGCGGGTCGGCGCCCGCGTCCAGCTTCGGGTCATGGCCGGGTTCTCGTTGACGGCGGCCGCCGGGATCATCGGCATCCAGATCCTCTACAACCAGGACGTCATCCTGGCCGAGCACTACCTCAGCAGCCATGACGGGGGCATCTATGGCGGGCTGAACAAGATCGGCACGATCCTCTTCTTCCTGACCCTGAGTGTGAGCCAGGTCCTGTTCCCTCGTGTCGTCGAGGCGGTGGCGAAAGAGGAGCACCCGGGCCGCATCCTTCTCTACTCCGCCGGGATCCTTTCTGCGCTGGGCACGTGCGCCCTGATCGTGTTCGCGGCCGTGCCGGGGCTCATCGTCGCGATACTCTTCGGTCCCAGGTTCAGCGATGCAACGCCCTACGTGTTCCTGGTGGGAGTCATCGGGCTGGCGTTGGCGCTGGACAACTTGCTGGTGCAGTTCTTCATGGCGGTCCACGACCGGGTCTTCGTGCCGATCCTCGCCCTTGCGGTAATCGCGGAAGGCGGGCTCATCTTCATGTTCCACGCGCGGGTGGGGCAGGTCGTGCTCGACGTGCTGGTGGCGCTCATCGGCTTGCTCGTGCTGCTGACGGTCCGGTGCTACTTCCTGCTGCCGACCCTGCACGCCGAGAGCCTCGCGGAGCCTGGACTGCCCGCCGCGCCGGGCTAGAAAAAGTAAGTCCCGAGCCCTTGCGGGCCGCGGGACTTAAAAAACGCTCGGCAACGACCTACTCTCCCATCGGGTTACCCCGACAGTACCATCGGCGCAGGAGGGCTTAACTACCGTGTTCGGAATGGGAACGGGTGTTTCCCCTCCGCCATGGTCACCGAACAAATGAATTATAGCCAAACCGCTAATCCTTCCCCCGCTGGGGGAAGGCCTGGATAGGGGGTGATCTTTTCTCGGCTCCGGGCGGAGAGAAGTTCTGAGCTATCGAGTCCGGCGCCGCCGGGCGCGGAGGCTCTTGATCTTGCGAGCTTCCGCCGGCGGGACGTAGTGCGCACGGCGCCGCATCTCGCGCACGAGCCCCTGCTCCTGCACCTTGCGACGGAACTCCCGAAGGGCTTGCTCGAACTCCTCGGGATCCTTGACGACTATGCGCACAACCCGGAAAGGATACCGGTTGCACGGGCGCGCTGTTCTGTTAACCAGGGTCGCGGGCCCGGAGGTCCGCCGCCGCGACCCTACTACTCGAGGACGTCGGGGCGGACGGCTCTACCGACCGCGATCACCGCGAAGGCCAGCGTGAAGGCGCCGATCACGACCAGGGCGTGAGTGCCATCGACCGGCGTCAGCGGCGCGGCGAAGGCCGCCCGAGCGTGGTGGCCCGGTTCGATCAGGTTCAGGACGATGTTGAGATTGGGGCCGAGCTGATACTGGCTGATGTTCAGCCACGGGTGGTCCTGTTTCGTGATCCGCGAGCCGAGCGCCTCGAGGATGACGGAGAAGTTGTCGACCGGGAAGAACGCAATGGATGCGGCCATGGCGAACGCAAGTGAGCGCCCGATCCCTGCCGCCGCGGCCGCCATCAGGATGACGATCCCCATGCTCATGCCCTGGACCACCGCCCACATCTCGAGGTCCTGCCAGAACTGCGCCGGCAGATGCTGGAGGGGCGAGATGCTGCCGGTCCAGGCGTTGGAGAGCAGTGCGAGGATGACGCCCGCGAGGAGGGCGTAGCCGGCCAGGAGGACGATCCCGATGATGGCCAGGGTCAGCATCTTGGCGAGGAGCAGACGTAGCCGTCCGGTTCCACGCGCGTAGATGATGCGAATGGTCCCCGACGAGTACTCCATGGCAAACAGGCGCGAACCGACGATCAGGAGAAAGATGCCCGAGCCGATCTGAAAGATCGTGCCGAAGACGTCTCTGGCGCTGTAGGCGAACGCGGTCGGATCGGTCTTGAGCTGGTCCTGGATGTTCGACGCGCTGGAGATCGCAAGCGTGATGATCGCCAGCAGGACGAAGGCGCCGCCGAGCATGAGCCAAAAGCTCAGCTGCCGCGAAACCTTGAGGACTTCGCCTCTAATCGTCCCGGAGAAGCTGGGCCGCCGCGCCCGGCTCACGAGTCACCTCCGGTGAGGCTCAGGAAGATGTCCTCGAGGTCCTTTTGCCGCTCGCTCACGGCATCGGGCGCCTGGCCGTTTTCGAGGAGGAACTTGATCAGGTTGCGGCCGCGTCCTTCGGGCGCCGGCGTCACGACAACGCCATCCTCGACGCGCGCCTGTTGGGCCCACGACTGGCGCCGCAGCAGGGCAACCAGCTCTGCCGGCGCATCCACTTTGACCTCGTATTCTCCCGACGACTGAAGCAGTTCGTGGACCGGTGCCACGCGGACGAGCTTCCCTTGGTTGATGATCGCGACCCGCGTGCAGATCTGCTGGACCTCGGTCAGCACGTGGCTCGATATGAACACGGTCTTTCCCGCCGCCGCGAGCTCTCTCAAAAGGTCACGCATCTCCACGATGCCGGCAGGGTCGAGACCGTTGGCGGGCTCATCCAGGATCAATACGTCCGGGTCGTTGAGCAATGCCATGGCCAGGCCAAGACGCTGCTTCATGCCCAGGGAATAGGTCTTCACCTTGTCCCGATCGCGACCCTTCAGGGACACGATCTCGAGCACCTCGTCGATGCGCTTCTCACCCGCGCCACCGAGCAGGTCGCCGATGGCGCGCAGATTGTCTCGCCCGGAGAGATAGCCATACAGGGCCGGCGATTCGACCAGGCGCCGACCCGAGGCAGGACCTGGGCGCGGTGCGAGCGAACCTCCTGGCCGAGGATCTCGACGGATCCGCCCGTAGGCGCGATCAGGCCAAGGGCCATGCGGATCGTCGTCGTCTTCCCCGCCCCGTTGGGCCCCAGAAAGCCGAAGAGCTCGGCGCGCTCGACCTGCAGATCGAGATGGTCGACCGCCAGCCGTGAGCCGTAGGACTTGGATAAGGCGATCGTGCGGATCGCCGCCGCGGTGCTGGCCACTCCTAGTTGAGCACCGCGGCGGCGGGTTTTATGACAGCTCTACGGATTCACACCGCCGAGGGTCACCGTTGCGGTGTGCGTGCCGCTCGAGTTCACCCAGGTGATGGAGACCCGCTCGCCCGGCTTGTCAGCCAGCAAAGCGTTGCCGAGGTCATCGATGTTGTTGATCTGGGTACCGCCGACGGAGGTGATCACCGAGTAGCGGGTGATCCCCGCGCTTGCGGCCGGTGAAGATGCCTGAACTCCAGCCACCAGCGCGCCGGAGGAGACGCTGAGGTTCAGCTGAGCGGCGGCGCTCGCGTCGAAGTTCTGCACCGAGACTCCGATGTAGCCGGTCTGGCCGTAGATGAGCTTCGAGCTGGCCTGGCCCGAGCGGATCTGGTTGACCACGCTGAGGATCGTGTCCGAGGGGATCGCGTAGTTGACGGTGGACGCTGACGAGCGGAATCCCTGCACGTCACCCGCGGTGATCATGCCGACGACCTGCCCGGCCGAGTTGACGATCGGGCCGCCGGAATCGCCGGGATAGATGGTGGCGTCGCTCTGGAGCATGCCCGTGAGCTGCTCCGACTTGCTCCCGCCTTCGCTCGCCGTGATGGTCTGGTCGAGGGCGGTGATGCTGCCCTGTGAAACGTCAGGCGTCCCACCCTGGCCGAGCGCGTTGCCGATCGCAACAATCGGGTCGCCGACCCTGACAGAGGATGAGCTCGCGAAGCTGATCGTGGGCAAGCCCGACACGCTGCCGTCAACCTGGATGAGGGCGATGTCCGCGCTGGGGTCGACTCCGATCACGTGGGCCGTGTATGTCTGAGAGCGGCCAGCGATGGTGACCTGGATGCTGGTGGAGCGGTCCACGACGTGGTTGTTGGTCAGGATCTCGCCGGTCGAGGTGATGATCTCGCCGGTGCCGGCGGCCTGGCCCGATCCGACGACGGTGTTGATGTCGACGATCGCGGGATCGACCTTGGCCGCGATGGCGTTGGTGTTGAGGCCGCCGCCTGTGCTCGGCGCGGGCTGAATTGGCGAGCCTGGCTGCGCCGGCTGCTGCGTGGTCGGTTGGATGACCTGCGCCGTGGGGGTGTGCGAGTTGATCGTCCGCGCCAGGCTCCAGCCGATGCCGGCGCCGGCTGCGGCCGCTACGACCGCGGCGATGACGACGATCGCGGCGATCTGGTGCCAGATCGAGTTGGGGGCGGGTGGAGCAGGCGGCGGAGGCGGCGCCCACGCGGGAATGGATCCGCCGGCCGGCTGCATGCCCGCGGGCGGAAGGAGCGATTGATCAGGCTGCGGCCCCGCTGGCTCGCCTGGTTGGCTCTGAATTTCCGACATTGGGGTCTACCTCCGTAAAACGTCTGAGAGTCTCGTTTGTGTCCGCAACGATGCCGCCGCAACCTTGGAGGTGGTTGGACAGTTCCTTAGGGTTTGCTGGGAACCAGGTCTCTTACCGGTTCCCCTGCTCCCAGGCCGACTGGCAGCCCATGCAGCGGGTCGCGTCGGGCAGGGCAGCGAGCCGTTCGTCTCGGATTTTCCGACCGCAGTCCTCGCAAATGCCGTAGGAACCGTGAGCTTTGCGATCCCGCGCGCGCTCGGCCTGTTCGCGATCCTGGTCGAGGACCTGCCGGATGGTCTGGGTATTTGCCAGCTCGGTTTGAACCTGTGCGAAGTCGGATTCCCCGAAGCCCTTGCTCATATGGACTCAGTATCCACCCGCGGGCGAAGATCGAAACGTCAAGAGCAGGCCAACTGCGGCTGGCCGCGAGGCCACCGCTCGCTGTCGGCGGGCGCGATCAAATACGCGTAGGCATCCTCATCGGACGGGCCAGGTAGAGCTTGAGCGCGCCGTAGCGATAGCCCGTGTCGCGCGCATCGGCCGGGAGGCTCGGATTCCTGGCCAAGGCACCGGTCAGGCTTTGACCGACCAGGATGCCGTTTGGATCGCGGATGTACAGCCTGCTTTGGGCGGCGGTGGTCGCGCTTGTGCCGAGAGGCCAGCCGATGTTCAAGAAGGTCGCCGAGTCCCAGCCGCAGTGCGAGGGACCGGCGGCGGCCTCCAGAACCTGCGTGTCCACTCCAAAGCCGTCCTTGGTCGTCCATGATTTACCCGGCCAGGCGGGCGGGTGGTCGAAGTAACTCCCAACCGTGCGCCAACCTTGCAGCTGCGGCGGGAGTGGCAACGCTCCGCCCGCCCATGAAATGAAGTACCGGAGTCGGGTTCGCCGCGGAGATAGGGATGTCATCTGCTCTCTGCCTGAATAGGATGAATCCCGGCAAGCAATCTGTAAGGCGGTACTGCGACGCAGGAGGCGTGGAATGGAGCTGAGTGGGAAAGTCGCGCTGGTCACGGGAGGTTCGGGTGACCTCGGGTCATCCATCTGCCGCGCGCTGGCTCGCAGCAAGATGAGCGTCGCGATCACCTTCGTCGGCGAGAAACAGCGAGCGGAGCGCGTCGTGGCGGAGGTCGAACAGGCCGGGTGCCGCGCGTGGGCGGTCCACCTCGATCAGTCGAACGTCACAGAGCCAGACGAGGTCGTGGCGTCGACCGTGGAGCATTTCGGGCGGCTCGATGTGCTCGTCAACAACGCGGCGTGGAACATCGGCATCCCGTTCGCCGACCTCGATGCCCTGACTCCCGAGATCTTCGACCGGATGTATGCCACGAACTTGCGCGGCCCGTACCTGCTCGCGCGAGCGGCGGCCCGCACCATGAAGGAGCAGGGCGAGGGGCGCATCGTGAACGTCGCATCGATCGGCGGCCTTTACCCTGCCAGCAGCAGCATCGCCTACTCGTCTACGAAGGCGGGCTTGATCCACCTGACCCGATGTTTGGCTGTGGCTCTGGCGCCTAGCGTGCTCGTCAACTGCGTGGCGCCCGGCTTGATCGAGGGCACGCGCATGGCCGCCCGGCTGCCTGACGCCGTTCGGGAGGGAGCGCTTCAAAGAGCAGTCCTACACCGGGCGGCGTCAGTCGACGACATCGCGGAGCAGGTGGTCGCGTTCTGCCGCACAGACAGCATCAACGGGCAGGTGCTGCCAATCGACGGCGGGTCGGTTTTCAATTGACGGCCAAGATCTCGATCGCCGTGATCGCCGTGGCCGGATGATGTCCGAATGAGCGACTGCTGCTCGCCGAAGGGTTACCGGTGGATCTTCAGCGAGAAGAACGCGCGGTCGGACGCGCAGAGCTACCGAAGCAAAGGCCTCGATCCCACCTCGCGGCGCATCGTCGATTACTTGAAGCAGCGAGGCGTGGAAGGCCGGACGCTGCTCGAGGTCGGCGGCGGCGTCGGCGCGATCCAGATCGAGCTCTTGAAGGCCGGGGTGACGAGGGCGATCAGCGTCGAGCTGACGCCCACCTACGAGCAGGTGGCGCTCGAGCTGCTCCATGAGGCGGGTCTAGAGGGCCGCGTCGAGCGGAAGGTGACGGATTTCGCGCAATCGGCGGGTGAGTTCGCGGTCGCCGACATCGTGATCATGAACCGCGTCATCTGCTGCTATCCCGACATGCCTGTGCTGGCCGGCGCCGCCGCCGACCACACGGGAGAGGTGCTCGTCATGAGCTTTCCGAAGCAAACGTGGTGGACACGAGCGCTGCTGGCGCTAGGCAACCTGGCGCTGCGAATTACTCGGCGCCAGTTCCAGGTCTTCATCCATCCGCCGGCCCAGATCCTCGCCGAAGCCGAACGGCATGGCCTGCACAAAGCGCTCGACACGCCCGGGCGGTTCTGGGAGGTCGCGGCGGCACAAAGAGCGGTCTAGGTCACCAGGTCGCCCGCTCTTCGTCCAGCTTTTCGAGGATGTACTCCATGCCGCCGTGTTTCGGTTTCAGTGACCGTCGTTGGCGGAGGGTTCGGGGCGGGAGCTTGCCCACGTACTCGCTGTTTCGGTTCAATCCGTCCTCCCATTCTTTGCTCAGGTCGCGAAAGTTGATGAGCAGGGCGACGCCGGCGCAACTGGAGATCAATCCAAAGACCACGAAATAGACTTGAATGAACGGCATGCGGCCACCGTCCGACCTGAGGCACGTGGGGTTTCCGAGGGAGTGACCAAGACTGCGAACCGTGACAAATTGACCGCTGCCTTCCGACGGAGTGAGTGGTGGCGTTACGCCATGATCGGCTTTCTTCTGGCGCTAATCGTGGCGGTGGCACTCCTGAGTACCGGGATTGGTCACCCTGTGCGGGATGTCGTTAACTTCGTTGCCGGAGTGCTCGTTCTCGGTTTCAGCGTCAGTTTCGTCGTGGCGGCCTTCACATCCTTGTCATTCCGCCGCGTGGCGAACGCAGCGAAGCGTAGACGGCCCCCGCAACCGAAGGCACCCATGACTACCCACGATCGAATCGTTTATGTCATCGCGTTCGTGTTAGCAACTGCCCTCGGTCTGGCCTTCATCTCGTCGTTCGGGCCGGCTCCCTGGGTCTGGCCGGCGTTCGTGATCATCAGCCTCGTCATCGTTGGGATCGTCCTGCTGATTCGCCGCTGACATCACGAGTCGGGCTTCAAGGAGGTCGGGAGCCCACGCCCGGATTCGAACCGGGGACCTCTACTTACCAGGTGGTCTTCGGGCCCTGCCGAATTCGAGTTGATCTTAGCTCCGTCGTCTGATTGGGGCAGAGACCATTTACCTAATCAGGAATGTGGCCCATTGCCAACGACTAGTGCGGAGCGCGCTTCACAGCGGAGCCGCCCCGCCGTCAGGACTGGCGGGCTCCGGCTCGGAAAGCCGGTAACCCGTTGCGGGCACGAGCACGCGCACGCGCTCGACGGCCTTCGCCGATGCTTCTGCCGACGAAGTGGCCTGAACCGCGCGCACGCCGATCCTCATCTTCGCCGTCCCGGCGACGGGCTCTACTGTCAG
>Ga0066793_10000742_pt1 | contig 13551 bp, 8 predicted proteins | sample PersoiDNA2013189_FD_83876 | JGI IMG/M metagenome (GOLD analysis project Ga0066793, IMG submission 83876) | Permafrost soil microbial communities from the Arctic, to analyse light accelerated degradation of dissolved organic matter (DOM) -... | ecosystem: Environmental > Terrestrial > Soil >...
GGGTCGTCCGGGTCGTCCGGGGGCCCAGCCTCCCCCGAGGGGCCTGCGCCGCCTGGGCTGGCGGTGTCGCCTGGGCTGACGGTGTCGGCCGGGCCGGCTGTGTCGGCCGGGCTGGCTGCGTCGGCCGGGCTGGCTGTGTCGGCCGGGAGTTCCTCGTCCAGGGCGGACATGTCCAGTTCGGGCCGGCCGCGGACGAACCCCGCCGGGTCGTCGAAGTCCTCGGCCGTCGGCAGCAGGTCAGGGTGTCCCCACAGGGCTTCCCGGCCTTCCATGCCGCGCGCTTCGGTGAGGCTCCGCCAGATCTCAGCCGCCTCGCGGAGCCTGCGGGGACGTAGCTCCAGGCCCACCAGCGTCGCGAACGTGCGCTCGGCGGGACCCCCAGTGGCCCTGCGCCGCCTGATCGCCTCGGCGAGCGCGCCGGCTTGTGGCAGCCTGTCGGAGGCCGCAGCGTCGACGATGGTGGCGACCCAGCCCTCGACCAGAGCAAGCGCGGTCTCCAGGCGTACCAGGGCGGCCTTCTGCTGATCCGTGTCTTCGGGCTGGAACAGGGTGGCACCGGCCAGCGCCTCGCGCAGTGCGTCGGGGTTGGCCGGATCGATCTGTGGCATGGCGTCACGCAGCGCGGCAGCGTCCACGGTGATGCCCCGGGCGTACTCCTCGACGGCGCCCATCAGCCGCGCGCGGAGCCAGGGCACGTGCGCGAACAGCCGGTGGTGTGCCGCCTCCCGCAGCGCCAGGAAGATCCGGATCTCGTCCGCCGGGACCGAAAGGCCCGCACCGAAGTCGGCCACCCCGGCCGGGAGCAGGGCTGCGGTGCCTTCCGGGCCTAGCGGCAACCCAACGTCCGTAGAGCTGACGACCTCGCGGGCCAGCGCGCCGACGGCCGCGCCGGTCTGGCCGCCGACCATCATTCCGCCTATCCGGCGCATCATCGGGCCGAGGCCACCAAGACCGCCCAGGCCGCCAGTGACGGCCTTGAGCGCCGAACTGAGCTCGGCGGGCAGTTCACCGCCAAGTTCTTCAGGATCCTCGATGAGCAGGCCGCCCATGGCGTTGACTGCCTTGTCCGCGATCGGGTCACAGAGCTTCGACCAGACCGGAAGGGTCGCCTCCACCCACTCAGACCGGCTCCAGGCCTGGGCGGCGCGGACGCCGGTGGGGAAAGTGGTGACCTCGTCCAGCCAGAGATCGGCCAGCCTGATGGCCTCGACGACCTTCTGGCGGTCCTTCTCCAGCACGCTCGGATCACCTTCGGCGGCCACCGTCTGCCTGGCCACATTCTTGGCCAGGTCCCAGTTCACCGGGCCGCCCTGCCACGACATCAGGTCGGCGAATTGGCGCAACGCGTCGGCGAACTGCTGCGGATCGCCGAACGGTCCCATCGGGCCGCCTTCACCCGGAGTCCCGCCCGGCCCTCCGGAACCGCCCGATCCCGAGCCACCAAAACCGCCAAAGCCACCAGAACCACCGGAGTCGCCCGATCCGGAGCCGTCGGAGCCTTGCCCGGCGCCGGGCAACCCGAAGCCGAAGGGAGGGTCAGCCATCGCCGCGGCCTCTCAGGCAGGATGGAAGAGTCACATCAGCAACGTTATCTCGGGAGCGGCACACGGTGAGCACTGCACAGGCCCCGGTTCGCCATGGGCGCACCCGGATCGGGTCGCTGGCCCGGGGCGGCCAGGAAGAAAGCGGGCCCGATCCGCAAGTTAACGGCGGCTCGCCAGCCCCTGGCGCCCCAGCCCCCAGCGCGCCGGCCAATGGCGGCCCGGCCACCAGCGCCGCGGAGGCGGCGGAGCACGAGTCCACGGGAGCGGCACCGCGCCGCCCGCGCCGCGCGAGCGAACGGGCGCCGGGCCGGGGATCCGCGCAGGGGCCCGTGGTGGCGATCACCGGCGCGGCCCGCGGCCTCGGTCATGCCCTGGCGGTCCGGCTCGCGGCGTCGGCCGCGGTCCGCCGGGTGGTCGCTATCGACGACCATCGCGGCGATGTCGTAGGCGTGACCTGGCGGTTGGCCGATGTGCGCGACCCTGCCCTGGCTGGCCGCCTGACCGGGGTGGATGTCCTGGTGCACACGGATCTCGACATGGCCGCGGACTCCGACCAGAAGTCCCGGCGGGCGTTCAACGTGCGCGCGGCGCAAACCGTGCTCACCGCGGCGGCCGCTGGCCGGGTGGGCCGGGTGGTGCTGGTGACCAGCGCCATGGTGTACGGGGCCCGTCCAGACAACCCGGTCCCGCTGGCCGAGACCGCCCCGCTCGGCGCGGACGCCGACGGCAGCGTGGCGGGAGACCTGCTGGAGATCGAGCACCTGGCGCGGCGGTCACCCCGGGCCCACCCGGGGATGGCCATCACCGTGGTCCGCCCGGCGGCGCTGGTCGGCGAGGGCGTGGACACACTGATCACGAGGCACTTCGAGTCGCCGCGACTGCTTGCCGTCAAGGGCTGCGCGCCGCGCTGGCAGTTCTGCCACCTGGACGATCTCGTGTCCGCCCTCGAACTCGCGGTGACCGGGGAGGTGACGGGCGTTTTCGCGGTCGGCTGCGACGGCTGGCTGGAGGAGGAAGAGGTCGAGGAACTCAGCGGGCTGCGCCGGATCGAACTGCCAGCGGGCCTGACCTTCGGCACGGCGCAGCGACTGCACCGCATCGGGATCACCCGGGCTCCCGTGTCCGACCTGCACTACGTCGTCTACCCATGGGTCGTGGACTGCCTGGTCCTGCGCGAGGCGGGCTGGCGGCCGGCTTACGACAACGAAGCCGCGTTCCGGGTCCTACTTGAGCAGCGGGCGGGCCACCACGCCGTCGCCGGGCGCCGCATCGCGCGCAAGGAAGCGACGATCACGGCAGCCGGGGCGGCCGGGGCAACCGTCGCGGTGATCGGGACGGCGGCCATCGTACGGCGGGCTCGGCGCCGCAAGCGAGGCACCTGACCACTGCGCCGGTGCGCCGGCGAGATCAGCGGCGCGTTTCCGTTGAGTAAGAAAGGACCATTGCCACCAACGAACAATCCCCACTCGCTCAGGCAGTACCTTGGGCAGAGTGACAGTGATCAGGATGGCCGAACTGCGTGATGCGCCGCTATCCGTGGACGAAGTGCGCGGCGCGGTCATGGATCCCTCAGCGGGCGGCATCGCCTTGTTCGCCGGCGCGGTCCGGAATCATGATCATGGCCGTGGTGTGATGCGGCTGTCCTATAGCGCGCACCCTTCGGCGGCTGCCGAGTTGCGCCGGGTGTGCGAGAAGGTGGCCACCGAGTTCGACGTCTGCGCCCTTGCCGCCGTGCACCGGGTGGGCGAACTCGCAGTCGGCGACCTGGCCGTGGTGGTGGCGGTATCGTGCCCGCACCGCGCCGAGGCCTTCGCCGCGTGCCGCGCCCTGATCGACGAGCTGAAGCGGACCGTGCCAGTCTGGAAGCACCAGCTATTCGAGGATGGGGAGAGCGAGTGGGTCAATAGTGCGTGACCCCCGCCGCATGTCCCGCCGTAGCCTGACCCTGCTCGTCGCGGGGATCGGGGTAGCCGTGTCGGCCGCCGTCGCGGTCCTGCTGCCGGTGCCCTACGTAATCCTCAGCCCCGGCCCGACGCTGAACACGCTGGGCCGGATCACCTCGGGCCCGCTGATCCAGATCTCCGGTCACCCGACCTACTCGACCACCGGGCACCTCGACCTGGTGACGGTGTCCTTCCTGGGCGGGCCCGGCAACCAGTTCAACGTATTCACGGCGCTGCGCGGCTGGCTGACCCCGCACACCGCGGTGGTGCCGGAGCAGGAAATATTCACCCCCGGCCAGTCGGAGCAGCAAGTGGTGCAGCAGGACACGGAGCAGATGGCGAGTTCTCAGCAGACCGCCACTGCGGCGGCGCTTTGCGTGCTTGGCACCCGCTTCGCGACTGTGGACACCATCGAGGGGACAGAGAAGAGCCTGCCGGCGGCGGGCATACTGCGGCGTGGTGACGTCATCAGCGCGGTGGACGGCAAGGCCGTCGGGTGCCAGGCGAGCGCGGCCGACCTGATCCGGGCGCGCCGTCCCGGGGCACAGGCCAGCCTCACCATCCTGCGCGGTGGGAAGATCCAGCAGATCCGGCTGAAGACCGCGGCCGTCCAAGGACAGCCGGTCGTCGGGGTCCAGGTGCAGGAGAGCTACCGGTTTCCCTTCGGCATCAAGATCGATGTGGGCGATATCGGCGGCCCCAGCGCCGGGCTCATGTTCTCGCTGGGCATCGTGGACAAGCTGACCCCGGGGGGAGACCTGACCGGCGGCCGCTTCATCGCCGGCACCGGCGAGATCTCGGCCGATGGCACGGTCTCCCCGATCGGCGGCATCCAGCAGAAGATGGCAGGCGCGCGGAGCGCGGGCGCGACGGTGTTCCTGTCGCCCGCGGCTAATTGCTCCGACGCGGCCAGCGCGGTGCCCCCCGGGATGCGCCTGATCAAGGTGAGCACGTTGCGCGGTGCCCTACAGGATCTGGCGGCGCTGAAGGCCGGCCGGGCGGTGCCGTCCTGCTAATGCTGATGCTGGGGCAGGGGCGGTGGTCACGGTAGGGCCACACGATGCGGAGGAACCGCATGATCGCGCTAGATTGGCGGACCATGGGAGGCGCATCCCCGTCAGACGGGGAAGGATGTCGGCGGGAACCTAGTCGCACGCCGGAGAGTTCTCGGATAGGAACGTGCCGTCACGCCGGATCCGGCCGCGGGCGCGCTCCGCGGATCGGGCTGTCGGCCTATGCGTGCGATGATATGAGGGGGTTCGCGTGACCTTCCGGCCTTCTGGCCCTCCCAGGCCGCCCGCCGGCCGCCCGACACTGACCCTGCCTCGCTGGCCGAGGCTTGTCCTGCCGGTTGTCGGGGTGGTAATCGCCGTCCTGGTGGTGATCGCCATCGTGGCAGGCGTATGGACCGACTTCCTCTGGTTCCGGTCGGTTCATTACTCATCCGTGTTCGGCACCACCTACGGCACGCGCTGGGCGCTGTTCTTCGTCGCCGGCCTGTTCATGGTGGTGGTCGTGGGCTTCAACGCCGCCCTCGCCTACCGGCTCAGGCCGATGTACCGGCCGGTGGCCACGCAGGGGCAGGGCCTGGAGGCTTACCGGATCTCGATCGACCCGCACCGCCGGCTGCTGCTCGGAGTGATCCTCGGGGTCGTCGGACTGATCTCCGGCCTGACCGCTTCCGGTTCCTGGCGTACCTGGCTGCTGTTCGCCAACCAGGTTCCGTTTGGTGTGAAAGATCCCCAGTTTCACAGGGATATCTCGTTCTTCGTGTTTACCTACCCCTTCATCCGGATGGTGCTGACCTACCTGTTCGCGGCGGTACTGCTGTCGCTGATCGCGGCGGGGACAGTGCATTACCTGTACGGCGGGGTGCGGTTGGAGGGCCGCCGCCCGCGGGCGGCGGTGGCGGCGCAGGCTCAGCTGTTCGTGCTGTTCGGTACCTTCGTCCTGCTGAAGGCGGTGGCTTACTGGGTCGACCGGTACGGCATTGACTTCTCCCAGCGCGGCGCGGTGACCACGGGAGCGTCATACACAGACGTCAACGCCGTGCTCCCGGCCAAGACGGTCCTCGCCGTGATCGCTCTGCTATGCGCGCTGCTGTTCTTCGCGGGCGCGGCCCGGCGCAGCGCGATGCTGCCCGGCGTCGGATTCGGCCTGCTGGTGCTGTCGGCGATCCAGATCGGCGGGGTCTACCCGGCCATCATCCAGCAGTTCGTGGTGAAGCCCAACGAGCTGGCCAAGGAGACGCCCTTCATCCAGCGGGAGATCACCACCACCCGGCAGGCCTACGGGCTGGCAGGCGTCAGCATCGCGCCGTACCAGGCGACCTCAGTGGAGTCGTCCAGCCAGCTGGCCAGCCAGGTCAGCAACCTGAACGGAATGCGGCTGCTCGACCCCGACGTGGTGTCGTCCACGTTCCAGCAACTCCAGCAGGTCAAGAGCTTCTACAAGTTCCCGGACGCGCTCTCGTTGGACCGCTACGCGATGAGCGGCGGTGGGTCGCAGCCGCAGGACACGGTGGTGGCGGTGCGGGACATGGGCGGGCCGCCGCCGGGGCAGGGCAACTGGATCAACACGCACCTCGTGTACACGCACGGCTTCGGGGTCGTCGCCGCCAGGGCCAACTCGACGCAGGGCAACGGCAACCCTTCGTTCGTGGAGAGTGACGTTCCCCCGCGCGGTCAGCTCGGGCTGCGCCAGCCCCGGGTGTACTTCGGTGAGCAGGAGAGCGCCTACGCGATCGTGGGCGGGTCGTCGAGCGGGCACAAGCAGGAACTCGACTACCCATCCGGGAACGCGGGCGGCCAGGTGAACAACACCTACCAGGGCGGTGGCGGCGTGCCGGTCGGCTCGCTGCTGAGCCGCGCGCTGTACGCGGTGAAGTTCCGTGAGCTGAACATTCTCATCTCGGGTGCCATCAACAGCCAGTCCAAGATCCTCTACGACAGGCAGCCGCTGGCGCGGGTGGCCAAGGTCGCGCCGTTCCTCACCCTGGACGGCAACCCCTATCCGGTGGTGGCCCACGGCCAGATCTTCTGGGTGGTGGATGGCTACACCACCACGGACCTGTACCCGTACTCGGAGCGGGTGGACATGCCGCAGGCCACCTCCACCAGAGATAACCCGGGCGGCTCGGTGGCCGGCCAGCCAACCGGCGCGATCAACTACATCCGCAACTCGGTCAAGGCCGTGGTGAACGCGTACACCGGCAGCGTCAGCCTCTACCAGTGGGGCGCGAAGGACCCGGTCCTCCAGACGTGGATGAACGCGTTCCCGGGCGTGATAAAGCCGCAAAAGGACATCCCGTCCTACCTCCTGCCGCATCTGCGCTACCCGCCGGGCCTCTTCGAGGTGCAGCGCCAGATGCTGGCCCGCTACCACGTCCTGCAGGCCCAGTCGTTCTACAGCGGGCAGAACTTCTGGGCCGTGCCCAACGACCCGAGCAACTCGCGGTCCGCCGCGATGCCGCCGTACTACCTGACGATGACCATGCCGGGTGCGTCCACGGAGTTCTCGCTGACCACGCCGCTCGTGCAGCGGGGGCGCGAGAACATGGCCGCGTACCTGGCGGTGGACAGCAACCCGCGGTCTGCCGGCTTCGGGCAGATGCGGGTGCTGGCGCTGCCGCAGAACACCGCGATTCTCGGGCCCGCTCAGGTGCAGAGCACGTTCGAGTCCGATCCGACGGCGTCCCAGCAGCTTTCCCTCTACCGGCAGAACGGCTCGACTGTCATCGAGGGCAACCTGATCACGCTGCCGGTGGGCGGCGCACTGATCTACGAGGAGCCCATCTACATCCAGGCGGCCTCCGCCGGCGCCAGCAGCAGCGGCTCGTACCCGATTCTGAAACGGGTGCTCGCGTCGTACAACGGGCAGGTCGGGTTCGGCCCGACGCTGCAGAACGCGCTCAGCCAGATCATCCCCGGACTGTCGTCGAGCAGCACGACGCCCGGCACCGGCTCGGGCAACGGTTCCGGCACCGGTTCTGGCAGCGGAACGGGCACGGTCACCGCGGCTGTCCGCAGCTACCTGCAGCAGGCCGAGAAGGACTACACGCAGGCTCAGGCGGCGCTCAAGAGCGGCGACTTCGCCGCCTACGGCACGGACACGGCCCTGATGAAGACGGCGCTGGACAACGCGCAGAAGGCCGCTCAGACGACGCCAGTGCCGTCCAAGAGCGCCACCCCCTCGCCGTCCAAGAAAACCACGTCCTCGTCCAAGAGCGCCACGCCGTCGCCGTCCGCATCGCCGTGATCTTTACGTACGTATTTCGGCGCGTCATAGCGGCCGGAATTCGGCCGTGCCGGAGCGTCAGACATGAGCCTCGATGCTCTCCGGCAGGCCGGCGGAGGGCGTACGCTCGGTCCTGACGGGACATCCGCAGGAATTCTGGCTTTGCCAGATATTTGCCTGCCTAAGGCCCGAACCGCCTCAGGCCCGAACTTCCGGGGAAGGAGCGAGACTGGTTGTGGCGCCTCGTGTGCTAGTCGACGCGACCGCCGTGCCGGCGGACCGCGGCGCCCTTGGCCGCTACGTCGACGGGCTTGTGATAGCCCTTGAAGCGGCGGGCGCCGATCTGGCGCTGGCCTGCCAGCGCGCTGATGAAGAACGGTACGGCAGGCTGGTGCCTGGCGCGCGCGTTGTCGCTGGGCCGACCGCGATCGCGCACCGGCCCGCGAGGCTGGCCTGGGAGCAGAGCGGCCTGCCGCTGGTCGCCCAGCAGCTGAACGCGGACGTGATTCACGCCCCGCACTACTCGATGCCGTTGCGCCCCGGCGCGCCGACCGTGGTGACCATCCACGACCTGACGTATTTCACCGAGCCCGATGCGCACAACCCGGTATCGGCCACGTTCTTCAAGTCGGCGATCCGCACCTCCACCCGGCGCGCGACCCGGCTGATCGTGCCGTCCAAGGCCACCAGGGACGAACTGGTGCGGGTGCTCGACGCGGACCCCACCCGGATCGACGTCGCCTACCACGGCGTGGATCATGCGCCGTTCCACCGGCCGAGCCCGGAGCAGGTCCGCCAGATCTCCGACCGGCTTGGCCTGCACGGCCAGCGGTACGTGGCCTATCTCGGTGCGCTGGAGCCGCGCAAGAACGTTCCCGACCTGATCACCGGCTGGGCCGCGGCCGTGGCGGACCTGCCGGATCCTCCCGCTCTCGTGCTGGGCGGCGGCAGCGGCTGGAGCGAGGAAGTCGATCAGGCGGTCGCCGCGGTCCCCGCGCACCTGCGCCTGGTCCGCCCCGGGTACCTGCGGTTCAGCGACCTTCCCGGGTACCTGGGCGGGGCGCTCGTGGTGGCCTTCCCCAGCCGCGGTGAGGGATTCGGGCTGCCGGTACTCGAGGCAATGGCCTGTGGTGCGCCCGTGCTGACCACGCACCGGACGTCCTTGCCCGAGGTCGGCGGCGACGCGGTGGCCTATACCGAGCCAGATTCGGACAGCATCCGCACCGCGTTGCGTGGCATGCTTGAGGACCCGCCGCGCAGGCAGGCACTGGGCGCGGCCGGATACGACAGGTCGCAGGAATTCACCTGGGCTGCCTCGGCTGAGGCGCACATGGCGTCCTACCAGCGTGCGGCGGCGCAGCGAGGGGAGTAGCCTCCCTCCTCATGTCGATCCGTCCAAATAATTCCGCCGATCCAGAGCCGCTGGAGGCGATCCTGCTCGTCGGCGGCCAGGGGACCCGGCTCCGTCCGCTGACCATCGGGATGCCCAAGCCGCTGCTGCCCACCGCGGGTGTGCCGTTCCTGGCGCACCAGCTGGCCAGGGCAGCCATGTCGGGGGTGACCCGGGTAGTCCTCGCCACCGCCTACCGGGCCGGGATGTTCGCAGAGTGCCTGGGCGACGGTTCCGCGTTCGGCCTGGAGATCAGCTACGTGCACGAGGAGGTGCCGCTCGGCACCGCCGGGGCCATCCGCAACGCCGCTACCGGGCTGCACAGTGAGCCGGAGAGCCCGGTCGTCGTGCTGAACGGCGACATCCTGTCGGGCCATGACCTGGCTGCCCAGCTTGACCTGCATTGCAAGGCCGACGCCGCGGTGACGCTGCACTTGGTCGAGGTGCCCGATCCGGCCAGGTTCGGCTGCGTGCCTACCGACTCCTCCGGGCGGGTAACCGCGTTCCTGGAGAAGACACCGGACCCGGTGACCAACCGGATCAATGCCGGCTGCTACGTGTTCCGCCGGCAGGTCATCGATGAGATTCCGATCGGCCGGGTGGCCTCCGTCGAGCGGGAGACCTTCCCCGCGCTGATCGACGCGGGCGCGGTCGTGCTGGGTTACCTCGACAACTCGTACTGGCTGGACGTGGGTACCCCGGAGGCTTTCGTCCGGGGCTCATGTGATCTTGTCCTTGGCCGGCTCCGCTCCGCTGCGCTGCCTGACCTGCCGGGCGTGCCCGGGGAGGCGATGGTGCTGGCTGGTGCCACGGTGGAGGCCGGGGCGACTGTCGAAGGCGGGACGGTGGTCGGCGAGGGTTCGGTGATCGCGGCGGGCGCGCGGGTGACGGGGAGCGTGCTCTTCGAGGGGGTGCGCGTCGGGACGGGCGCGCGGGTCAATGACAGCGTCATCGGCCGTGGCGCGCTGATCGATGCTGGCGTGGTCCTGGACGGGGTTGTGATCGGGGAGAACTCACGGATCGCCGCCGGTAACGAGCTATGCGCCGGGGTGCGGATCTGGCCGGGGGTGGAACTCGGCCCCACCTCCATCCGCTTCTCCACGGACACCTGAGGGCGGCACGTGAGGGCGGAGCCGCTGGCCGCCGGGCCGGTCGTCCGGGAGTGGCGGCCGCTATTCGCCGTTGACGTCCGGCTGATCCTGTCCGTGCACCGGCGCGGATACAGCGACCCGGCCTTCCGCATCGCTGCCGATGGCAGCGTGTGGCGCACGTCGCTGACCCCGGACGGTCCCGGCACTCTGCGGATCCTGGGCAGGCCGGCCGCGGCCGGACCGGCCGCCGCGGGTTCCGCCCTCGCCGGGGATGCTCCGGCCGAGGGCACCCTGGTCAGCGCCGCCGCCTGGGGGCCAGGTGCGTCCTGGCTGCTCGCGGCGGTGCCTGATCTGCTGGGGTCCGGCGATGACCCGGCTGGGTTCGACCCCTCGCATCCGCTGCTGCGCGAGATGTCCGGGCGCCATCCGGGGATGCGGGTAGGCCGGTCGGGCCGGGTGCTTGAGGCGCTGGTTCCCGCCGTCCTTGAACAGAAAGTGGTTGGTGCGGAGGCGTGGCGGGCGTGGCGCCTGCTGATGCTGCGATTTGGCGACCCGGCGCCAGGCCCGGCGCCCGACGGCATGCGTGTCTTCCCGCCCGCCCGGACCTGGCTGCGTATCCCATCGTGGGAGTGGCACCGGGCCGGCGTCGAAGCGGTGCGGGCGCGGACGGTGGCAAACGCGGCGCGGGTTGCCGGGCGCCTTGAGGAGATCATGACGATGGCGCCCGAGGCCGCGGACCGCAGGCTTCGCGCGCTGCCCGGGATCGGGCAGTGGACCTCCGCCGAGGTCCGCCAGCGTGCTTGCGGCGACGCGGATGCGGTATCCGTGGGCGACTACCACTTGCCCGCCGCCGTTGGCTGGGCGCTGGCCGGGCGCAAGGTGGACGACGCGGGGATGCTCGACCTGCTCGCACCGTACGCCGGGCACCGGTACCGGGCGGCCAGGCTGGTGGAACTCAGCGGCGTGCGCCCGCCGCGCCGCGGCCCGAGGATGAGCGTCCGCGACTACCGGTCGTTCTGACCGTTGCCGGGGCCAGGCGCGCCGTCGCCGTGACCGGGCGGCCTGGTTCCCTCTCGCGCGGTGACGGCCAGGAACACGGTGCGCCGCGCCGGGCCGCGCGGCCAGCTGCAGGCACGGCATGCGGTGTTCGGCGGCAGCACGAGCACATCGCCGGGGGAAAGGGTCATGTCCGGCTCCGCTTCGTCGGCGAACTCGACCCGGAGCTGGCCCTGCAGGACGCACAGCACATCCGTATCCGGCTGGCAGAACCAATCCGGGTCGATCGCCTCGTCCTGCTTTGCGACCCAGACCACCTCGGTGCTCTCGCTGTCGAGGACGGCCCCCACCGAACCGTAGGGTGTCACCCGCACGCCGTACCCCTCACGGTCGAGTACTCGCAGCAGCGTGGGCGCACGGTGGGCGGTCATTAGGCATCCTCCAGCGGACGGGCTCCTGGTCTCACGCTCAGCCTCGGCATGAGCTCCAGCTTTGGCGTGAGTCTCAGTCTCGTCGTCGCCACGCCCTCGCGGCAGGGCCTGAGGTCCCACGCGGCCGCCGGCTTCCATGATCGCGGTGGATCAGCGGTCGCCGCCGGCCACCAATCAACCGTGAGATCATGGAATCGAGCGGCCGCGGCCCGCCAAGTGCGGCGCCCGCAGCCCCGCAACGTAGGGTGCGGCTATGAGCCCTGACGCGCGCAGCCCCGCCGCGCCGGCCCCCAGGCCGGGCACGCAATTCCCGGGATCAGGCACGCTAACCCCGTCCGATACCGCGCTGCGCCGCGTTCTCGCGCGGGCCAGGGACGGCAAACCGCTCGATCACGGCGAGGCCACCACACTGCTGCACGCGCGCGGCGAGAACCTGACCACCCTTCTGGGGTACGCCGGCCGGACCCGTGACGCGGGCCTGGCCGCGGCGGGCCGCCCGGGCATCATCACCTACTCGCGCAAGGTCTTCATCCCGCTCACCAGGCTCTGCCGGGACCGCTGCGGCTACTGCACGTTCGCCACCGTCCCGGGCCGGCTGGACAGCCCGTACCTGTCCCCGGATGAAGTGCTGGCCATCGCGCGCGACGGCGCCGAACTGGGCTGCAAGGAGGCCCTGTTCACGCTCGGCGACCGCCCTGAAGACCGCTGGCACCAGGCCCGCGAATGGCTCGACGCGCACGGGTACGACGACACGCTCTCCTACGTGCGGGCCATGGCGATCATGGTCCTTGAGGAGACAGGGCTGCTGCCGCACCTCAACCCGGGCGTTCTGACCTGGCAGGACTTCCAGCGGCTCAAGCCGGTCGCGCCGTCGATGGGCATGATGCTGGAGACCACGGCGGCCCGGCTGTTCACCGAGCGGGGCGCACCGCACTTCGGCAGCCCGGACAAGGACCCGGCAGTCCGGCTGCGGGTGCTGGAGGACGCCGGCCGATGCGGGGTGCCGTTCACTACCGGGATCCTCATCGGCATCGGTGAGACGCTCGCCGAGCGCGCCGAGTCGATCTTCGCCATCCGGCAGGTGGCTCGGGAGTACGGCGGCATCCAGGAAGTGATCGTGCAGAACTTCCGGGCCAAGCCGGACACCAAGATGCGTGGCGTGCCCGACGCGGAACTCGATGACCTGGCCGCGACGATCGCGGTCGCCCGCCTCGTGCTCGGCCCCGCTGTGCGTATCCAGGCTCCGCCGAACCTCATCGGCGACCAGTTCGGGCTGATCCTGGCCGCAGGCATCGACGACTGGGGCGGTGTCTCACCGCTCACCCCCGACCACGTGAACCCTGAGCGGCCCTGGCCGCAGATCGACGAACTGGCCCGCCGGACCGCGGACGGCGGGATGACGCTCCGCGAGCGCCTGACGATCTATCCGGGCTACCTGCGCGAGCCGTGGCTGGACCCGCGGCTCGCCGGGCACGTCGCCGCGCTCGCCGACCCGGCGACCGGGCTGGCCCGCGACGAGGTCATCCCGGCAGGCATGCCCTGGCAGGAGCCTGACGGCGGCTGGGGCGAGTCGGCTGGCCGCACCGACCTGCACGTCACCATCGACACCACAGGGCGCACGTCCGACCGCCGTGACGATTTCATGGAGGTCTACGGCGACTGGGCGGAGGTCCAGGCCCGGATTGCCCCCGCCGCCACCTCCGCAGGCCAGGCGGCAGCCAGCCCGGCCCGGCTGCGGACCGAGGTGGCAGCCGCCCTGCGCCAGGCCGAGAAGGATCCCGCCGGGCTCTCAGACAGCGAGGCGCTCGCCCTGCTCGACGCGGACGGCGAGGAACTGGAAGCGCTCGCCGCGCTGGCCGACGCGGTGCGCCGCGACGTCGCCGGCGACGACATCACCTACGTCGTCAACCGGAATATCAA
>Ga0066793_10000743_pt1 | contig 13539 bp, 13 predicted proteins | sample PersoiDNA2013189_FD_83876 | JGI IMG/M metagenome (GOLD analysis project Ga0066793, IMG submission 83876) | Permafrost soil microbial communities from the Arctic, to analyse light accelerated degradation of dissolved organic matter (DOM) -... | ecosystem: Environmental > Terrestrial > Soil >...
GCCTTTGATAAGGTGAGTGACGCGCAGCAGAAGCTTCTCAGCAGCGCTACCGGCGGCATGAAGATACCTGGTTTCTAAAGCATGAGCGATATTGCACCACCAGTGGCAGCTTTGATCGAGGAGTTCGCGAAGCTGCCTGGGGTCGGCGTGAAGACGGCACAGCGCCTAGCCTTTTTCGTTTTGCGCAGCCCTAATGACCAGGCCCGACGCCTGGCCGACGCCATTGTGCGCGTGAAAGAGAGCATTATCTTTTGTTCGCGCTGCTTCAATATCACGGAGACCGATCCCTGTCCGATCTGTAGCAATCCCGCCCGCGATCAAAAGATCATCTGCGTGGTGGAGGAGCCGCTCGACGTGCTGGCCCTGGAGAAGACGGGCGTCTACAAGGGACTCTATCACGTGTTGCACGGCGCGCTTTCTCCGATGAATGGCATCGGCCACAAAGATCTACGCATCGACGAACTCCTGAAGCGTCTTGCAGGCGGCGAGGTCCACGAGGTGATTCTGGCGACCAATCCCGGCTTCGAGGGCGACTACACGGCTGACTCTATCAAGAAGGATATCAAGGACAAACTCAATCTGCCGTCCTTGCGCCTGACATCGCTCGCACGCGGTCTGCCCATCGGGGGCGATCTTGAGTACGCTGACGAGGGGACGCTCAGCCGGGCGATCGAGGGCAGACGCGATATGTAGATGTGCCAAATGTCGTATAATACTTGACATGGAAATGTAGATATGGTACTCTTGTTCTACTTTAGGAAATAGCACGGGAGAGCATGTACGACATCTATTTCCTTGCGCGTTGATTTCCGGTTTTTGGTCCTTCCCAGAGAATGGGTGTGTGTAACAGCAAGACGCATGGCAGACAGCACACAGCAGTATCTACTTTGCCATGCGCGCAACAACGATTGACAAGTGCAAACGCTTTGAGTGCATCGCAAAAGGAGGAATGCGGGGGGTGAAGCAGGACGGTTGCAAGCCAATCTCACGCCCTGTATGGAAAAATGCTAATGAGTAGAAAAGAAAAGCCCTCAGTTGAGCGCAATGGTACGGCCAATGCCGCAATGACTGAGCGTGAGAAGGCCATCGATCTGGCGCTTTCGCAGATCGAACGTCGCTTCGGTAAGGGCGCGATTATGAAGCTGGGAGAGGCCGCGAAGGTTCATGTCGAGGCCATTCCTACCGGCTCAATCGCCCTTGATCTTGCCCTGGGCATCGGTGGCATCCCGCGCGGACGCATCACCGAGATCTACGGCCCTGAGTCTTCCGGTAAGACAACGCTTTGCCAACATATTATCGCCAATGTGCAGCGCGGTGGTGGCTACGCCGCCTTTGTCGACGCGGAGCACGCGCTCGATCCGATCTACGCCGCTCGTTGTGGCGTCGATACCAACAACCTGCTTATCTCTCAGCCCGATACCGGTGAGCAGGCGCTGGAAATCGTGGACTCGCTGGTGCGCAGCAATGCGATCGACGTGATCGTTATCGACTCGGTCGCGGCCCTGGTGCCACGCGCTGAAATCGAGGGTGAGATGGGCGACTCCCACGTCGGCCTGCAGGCCCGCCTGATGAGTCAGGCACTGCGTAAACTGACCGGCGCGATCAGCACCTCCAATGCCTCCGTAATCTTTACCAACCAGCTGCGCGAGAAGATCGGCGTCATGTTTGGCAATCCAGAAGTGACGGCTGGCGGTAAGGCTCTCAAGTTCTACGCGTCGGTGCGTCTGGATATCCACCGTACCGATTCGATCAAACAGGGGCAGGATGTCGTTGGCAACCGCACCCGCGTACGCGTCGTGAAGAACAAGGTTGCTCCCCCGTTCAAGACCGCCGAGTTTGATATCATGTATAGCGAGGGCATCTCGCGCGAGGGTGGCCTGATCGACCTGGGCCTTGAGATGGGCCTGGTGAAGAAGAGTGGTGCCTGGTTCACGATCGGCGATATCCGCCTGGGCCAGGGTCGCGAGAATGCGAAGGAGTTCCTGCGCCAGAATAGCGATGTCGCATCCGCTATCGAGGAGCAGATTCGTAGCAATATCATCTCCTTCAAAACCGGCGAGGTCGAAGGTGTCGAGGAGGACGAGGTGGAAGAAGAGTTAACAGAGACCGAGGAGGAGTAATTCTTCTCGCCTGTGGCTCATAAGAGTCTGATGGAGATTGACGGGCTGGCGACCTGAACCGCCAGCCCGTCAATCTCCATCAGACTCCTTACTTTTCTCCCTGTTTGCTCTTCTCCAGGATATCGGGCAGCTTTTGCTCCAATTCTGGCTGTTGGAGGCGAACGAGTGGCTTTTCGCCCGTCGATACGAGCGGCTCCAGCTCCTCACTCTCGAGGAGTGGCGGCTCCAGCGCGTTTGCTACAGGCTGGCGCTCGCGCCACCATGTGGCAACCGTAGCCGGGTCCACCTCTCCAAGCCGACCGGTGTTCGCCCTCTGCATCGACCAGTCCAGTATCGCGTCTTCCAGCGGCACTTCGTACCCGGCTTGCTTGCTCATATCCCATTTATGCTGCATCACGGAGAAATACGCCTGCAATGGGTCCTGATCGCTGGTAAGGTAGCGACGTAGAAGCAGGAGCGTCGGAATATGGTAACGCGTGTACCAGTCCTGCGCGGCCTCCTCTAAGGGGACATCGCGATTTTCGTTTCCGCTCATAATGGCTTGATGGCCGAGGATCATATTGTAGAAGCGACGGGCGTAGATACGCGGTACGTCGATATGCAGCAACTGATGGAGGCGGCGCTGGTACCAGCCGGGAAGGACCGTTGTAATGTGGTGCAGCGTCTGCCCGGTCATGTTCACTAGCGAGAAGCCCAGGTGATTGAGTCCCTGCATAAATTGTTGCGCCTGATACACGGTCCCGAAGCCAGGCGTTCCCGAGATGCGCGCGTGTTCCCGGCGCAGTACGCGGTAGCGCTGCTCAAAGTAGCGAAAATCCTTGTCGTCGAGTACCTGCACATCTTCGGGCAGATTGCGCGCCTGGCGCAGATCTTCTGCCTGCCAGGCAAGCGATTCGCCGAAGAGCGCCATATCTTGCTCGCGTAGCCCCTCGCTGATCGGTCCCGGAAAGAGTTCCGAGGTCTCGGCATCCGCCATAATCGCTAGAATGCTCCGCCCATCAATGCGTATCAATACATTGGCGAGCGAGGGATCGCCCCAATAGACTCCATGCTCGTGCAGCTCGATCATGAGGACCGCGACCGCCGCGAGTAGCCGCTGCTTAGTTCGCTTGTTCAGTGGCAGGCGAAACAGGATGACCTGCGGAACGACGCGAGGGGCCAGGCGTGTGATAGTGTACCCGCGATCGCCGCTGATATATTGTTTCACGCCCCCTATTTGCGGCCCATCAAGCGCAATGGGAGGTGCATGTACGGTGACGGTGCCGATGGGACTGAGCGCCGGAATACCACGCCGCTCGATCTCGTATAGGTTGGCTATTTCATGCTCCGCTGTGTGCGGCGTTGTCTCTTTAATGGCGTAGCGCACTCCCCCGCTCTCCACAAAGACGACTGTGTGCCGCGAGTCACCTCGCCGAATGTGCAGCAGCTGGACGCCGTGATTCGACCATTCCTCCAGTGGGAACTGCCAGGGCAGTCCTTCCAGGCGATGCAGGTCATCGCTCCCCATGTGAAATTGTATGTTGGTGTTCCTTGTAGTCATTTTATGATACTCCTTGTCGTAGCAAGGGAACGTATTTGTTGTTGAAATCATATACCATGATAAACCACGATGCAAACGAAAGAAAAGTTTTCGGTGGTAAGATAGAGGCAAGCACAAATTCCCCATTGTTAAGATGCAAGAGGAGGTTCTATGGGTACTGCAACATTCGATTTTTCAGGTGCGGTCGTGCTGGTCACGGGCGGCTCGCGCGGCCTGGGCTTTGAGATCGCGCAGGCTTTCGGGAGCGCCGGTGCGACGGTCATTATTACTGCGCGCCGCGAACAGTGGCTGGCTGAGGCCGGGCGCGCCTTACAGGAGCAGGGTATACCCGTTCATACAGCTACCTGCGATGTCGCCGATGCCGTCTCCGTCGCGCAGGCCGTGCAGCAGTGCATCGAGAAGTTCGGGCAGATCGATGTCCTTGTCAATAACGCTGGTCTGACGTGGGGTACGCCTGCCGAGCAGATGTCGCTGGAGCGCTGGCACCAGGTGCTGGAGGCGAACGTCACCGGCACGTTTCTGATGTCGCAGGCCGTTGGCCGTCATATGCTTGAGCGCAAACATGGCGCGATCGTCAATGTTGCCTCGGTGGCGAGCCTGGGTGGGGCCAGCTTAATACAGTCGGTTACAATGCCAGCAAGGCAGCAGTCATCAATCTCACGCGCTCGCTGGCTGTCGAGTGGGCCACACGCGGTATCTGCGTCAATGCCATCGCTCCTGGTATGTTCAGGATGCGCATGACCGAGGCCATCCTCGATCGCGCCGAGGCCGCTGTTGCCGAAGCCACGCCGATGAAGCGTATCGGTCAACCGGGTGAAGTGGGTCACGTAGTACTCTTTCTGGCCTCCGACGCGGCCAGCTATATTACCGGGCAGGTTCTCGCGATTGACGGTGGCATGACCGCGCAATAGACGCTTGTTCAAAGTGTTTTTTTCTCCACTAATGGGAGACGGAGCGTGAATATGCTTCCTGCTCCCTGCATGCTCTCAACTCCAACGGTGCCATTGTGGTCCCGCATAATACTTTGCACAATCGCCAGACCCAGCCCGCTTCCACTGTGCTTGCGCGCTTGTGCCTGATGAGCGCGATAGAAGCGCTCAAAGATATTGGGAAGATCTTCTTCCGCGATGCCGATGCCCGTATCGCTAACTTTGACGACAGCCTCTGCATCAATCACCGTTAACGAGAGCGCGACGTGACCCTCCTGGGGCGTGTATTTGAGCGCGTTATCGAGGAGCGCGACCAGTGCCTGTGTGAGCTGGTCGCGGTCTCCGTAGACCTGCGCGGGCGCGATATGTTGTAGCGTCAGGCGCGGCCCACGCTTCTCTGCTTCTACGGATACGTTTTCTTCGAGCGGTCGATACTGGCGAAAGATAGCAAGGAGCAAACTATCCAGGTCCACTTTCTGGCGGTCCTTCTTATAGACAGAGGCTATTGTGCTACTTGCCTGGGCATCGGCGTGGGCGAGCAGCAGGAGATCGTTGACGAGGCGACCCATGCGCTCAGCCTCGGCGTGCGTGTCTGTCAATGCTGCCTGGACTTCTTCTGTCGGCAGATCAGGGGCCCTGGCCAGGAGGTCGAGGTTGCAGCGCATAGCGGTGATGGGTGCGCGCAGCTCGTGGGAGGCATCGGCGACGAAGCGTTGCTGGCGCTGGTAGACCTTTTGCAGGCTGCTGAGCATCTCGTTGAAGGTCGCTGTCAGGATCGCAAGTTCATCTCGACCCGTCTTCGTCCTGATAGGTATGCGTTTGCTGAGATCTGCCGATGTGCTGATAATGCTTGCCGTTCTCGTTATGCGTTGCACTGCTTTGAGTACGCCCCAACTGATAGACCAGCCGCCCACCAGTGCGAGTATCAGCACCAGTGCAGCGCCGCGCAAGAGCAATGTACGCAGATCGCTGAGCGATTGCTCTATCGGCGTAAACGAGCTTGCCGTTTGAATGATATGCTGGCTTCCCATGTCGTCATTCAGCAGCGTGTATACGAGGTAGCGCTGGTTTTGATAGGTTATGGTGCTGTACTTTGTAACGTTATTTGCTTGTGCTAATACCTGCTGTGCCGCCAGTGCATCCCAGGGGACGGGGCTGGGTTTGAGCGTGTCCAGGCCTGTTCCCAGAGGCGAGTTTTGCGCGCTGGTGGTGGCTAACAGGTTGAGGTGATTATCCAGTACCTCGATCGCCACAGTCTGTGCTCCATCAACATTCGGTAGAATAAGAGGTTTGTTGTCGGCAAAGGCGTTGGGGAAGAGGATGTCTTTTCCCAATCGTACGCTTGCTGCGCGACTACTCAGGGTATCCCGCAGGTTGGCATAGGCGCGTTGTTGTGCCTGATTGTAGACGAGGGTGCCGAAAGCTCCCAGCGCTCCTCCTAACACGAGGGCATAAAACAACGTCAGGCGCAAAGGGAGCGGAATGTACATGGTAATTACTTCTCCTGTTCTAAGAGACGCAGGACGTAGCCCGCTCCCCGTATCGTCTGAAGGAGTCTGCGCTCTCCCTGCTGTTCTAGCTTTGCGCGCAGGTGTCCGATGTAGACCTCCAGGACATTGGGACCGCCCTCGAAATCGTTGCCCCAGATACGCTCCATGAGCAATCCACGCGTCAAAACGGCGCGTGGATTGCGTAAGAACAGCGCCAGCAGCTCGTACTCTGTGGTGCTCAGATCAATAATACGCTTGCCCCGTCTTGCCTGCCGCGTCACCGTATCTAGTTCAAGATCCGCGAAGCAGAGGACCTCGCGGCTCAACTCCGGCGGCACACGTCGTCGCAATAGAGCTTTGATGCGTGCCAGCAGCTCTTCGAGCGCGAACGGCTTGACGAGATAGTCATCCGCGCCTGTCTCCAATCCTAGCACGCGATCGGCTACGGTATCGCGTGCTGTCAACATCAGTACCGCTACATCATCGCCTGCCTCCCGTAAACGGCGACAGACCTCCAGGCCATCCATTCCTGGCAGCATCAGGTCGAGGATGACCAGATCTGGTGGCTTCGTGCGCGCAAGTTCCAGGGCGCGTGCTCCGTCAGCCGCCGTCGAGACCCGGTACCCTTCATAAGCGAGGGTACGCCGTAGCGCGCTGGTGACATGGCTTTCGTCATCGACGATAAGGATATGTTCATCCATGCATTTATCCTGCTACCCACATAATGCCCCAGGGATTGCGGACGGGACTCCGGGTGATCTGCGTCGCTTGCCCCGATGCGATATCTATCAGCGTTATCCCGCTCTGGGGATGAACCGCGTAGAGCGTATGACCGTCGGCACTGAGCGCGATGCCGCTAAACGTCTGTTGCGTCAGATAGCTCTTCTCTAGCTGCTCATTAAACGTATTCAGTGACCAGATGCCCTGTGCTCCAGCGAAATAGAGCGTCTTATTGTCGGGTGAGAGGACGGCCCCATTGTAGAGCGGCTGCGCATTCCCATTGTCGCTAGCGTTCACCTGTCCCGGCTCGAAATGGCTCACTTGCCGAACATTGGTATCGAAGACAGTGCTCGTTAATGCGATTTCGGCCATGACGCCCAGCGCGCCATTGGTTGCGTACAGCGTCGAGCCGTCTTTAGATAGCGCCAGTGTATAGTAACGCAAGAGACTCGCCGCTTTTCCCACGGGCAGATCCAGGCAGCGCGCGATATTGGGCGGATAGGGTAGATTGTTGCCCTGGATGAGCGGTAACATATGCACAAAGGCAATATTGCGCGCTGTATCAGCGTAGAGCGTATAAGCAAAACTGCCATCCTGGGCCATCTGGCGCGTCAGTGCAGAACCCACCATTCTTGGGTCGTTGATCTCGTCTTTGTCCGCAATGATGCCATCATTAAGGTGATTTGCGTTTACAGCATAGGAGCGTACGTAGTAGCGGCCACCCTGACCAGGAAGATACTGGAGCAGGAACAGTGTGCCGCCATTAGGTGAGATAGCGTCCAGATAGAAATTCTTGCCCAGGTCGATCGTCTTTATGAGCTTTTCAGTGCGCGTATCGATCAGCGCAATCGTGCCTCCCGCCTGATCTGTAGCGCGTAGTGCGAGCCAGCGACCATCCGTCGTCATGTCCGCTGTGGTATAGGGTGTGCCTGCCGTCGAGTAAGCGCCAGTAATCGTGAACGCGTGGAGCGTCGCTCCTGTCCGCGCATTCGTAATCGTGATGGTCGTCCGTGTTCCTTGAGGAACGGCACTGTAGATCCGCTGGTGATCCTGTGAAAATAGTCCCATAGGTAGGGTCATAGCTGCCGAGGAGTTGCCAGGATGAAACGCGATAATATGGGCGTAACCATTTGTTCCCGCCGTAGCAGTATCGAGGACATAAAGACTCTCTCCCACAGGTGCTTTGTTCGCGGAACTCTGCGCTCCACACGCGGCTGCTAGAAGCAGCAGTATACTACATAGTCCGCTGAGCCAGATTATTCGTCGCATGATGTACCGTCTCCTTTGCGCGCCACATGCAGGAAGCATGTGCTATTATAGCAGAACCTTACTGCTTTATAGCAGGAGAGACTGAAATACTGCTGACGTGTTCCTGAATTACACTTGAATAAGAGAAGATGGTTGTCATGAATATTATACTGCGCGCAGTAGCTACTGACGAAGCCGCTTCGCTTGTACCCATTCTGCTGGCCGCCGATGAGGACGAGGCGCGTGTGCGTACCCAGGTAGCCGATACACGCTTTACGGCCTACATGGCTTTACTGGATGAGGCAATGATTGGCGCTGCCCTGCTGCGTTGGCAAGAGGACGAGAGCGAGGTCGAGTATATTGCGGTCGTCGAGCACCTGCGCGGACAAGGATATGGCAAGCCAATGATGGCGGCGCTGGTAGCTGAAGCGCGCCGACGTGGCATACGCTCCTTGCTCATCGGCACCGATAATACCGCGTTTGCAACCATTGCTTTCTATCAGAAGTGTGGCTTCCGCATGGATTTTGTGCGGCGCGACTATTTCAGCTATATTCAGCCGCCCATCGTCAACAATGGCATTGCTCTACGCGATATGTTGGTGCTGCGCTACACGCTCGCCTGATGTTTTCGCGAAGCGCCTCACTTGCTTGACGCATTCTCACTGGCGCGCTATTATCATAAGCGAACAAAAAGTGATTATTCAGTAGGAATGGGGCTGGCCCCATCCGGGTCCCCGAACACTCCGTACCGTGACCTGATCGCGCTTGCCGGGCCGGATGGGGGCCAGCCCCATCCCTACTGAAGAGATACAAGCGAACAAAAAATACTAGAACAAGGTATCCTTAGCACTATGATGAAAAGCTTACGTGGGCGCAGCCTCAAGCATCCAGGTTGTCTCATAGGTATAACGCTTGGTTTGACGGTTGGTATTATTCTCGCGGGCGTCCTGGCCTCAGTTTTCTATGTGCCACTGAACACGATTCTGTGGCTCTGGCTCGCCCTGACGCTTGGCCTGGGCACGCTCGGCTGGGTTATCGGCGATCGCCTCTCGTCCCGCTTCCCTGCTCTGGAGGAAGATGAGCCAGTACCCTCCGATCTTCCGCCTGCTCCATAACACTTCTAGCAGCTAGCGCTTTGCTTAAAAGTATGTTATAGTATGTTCTACATCATAGCAATGTCTACTGCATAGGGGCGTTGCCAGGATGAGGAGCAGTGTTGCTTCTGGGCGATGATGCGCGACCCCGTGGATGCCGTATCGCCGTGGCTCGCTTCGCGTGTGCTGACCACTGCATACGAAAATCCCCTTGTGTGCTGTCCCATATTGCTAATAGTAACAGGCCTGTCAGCACAATTCAGGAGGATGTCTCATGCCAATGAATGAATTTCGTCGTCCTGTCTCCGTAGATTTTGCACCCCGTGGTAGCCTTTGCGAGTGGTGCGGCAAACCCGCTGAACGACAATTGACCGCTATCGGTGGGGCCTTCCATAACGAAAGTGGCCTCTTCTGCCAACCTTGCGGCGAGAAGTTTTCACAGGGGGTCGTGAACGCTCTCAGCAGCAGTCCCGTTGAGGTAGAGATGCGTTAAAGTCGCCATGATCTAGTAGGGATGGGGCTGGCCCCCATCCGGCTCAGGAAGCGTGATGGGGGCCAGCCCCATCCCTACTGAAGAGATATACAAAAGGGGGTCGGCTCTGTAGCCGACCCCACTTTTTCTAGGCGTAGCGCTGCATATACTGCGCGATCTCGAAAGTCTTTGCCTGCTTCACAAGTTCGTGTGCGGCCTGGTCCATCGTTTGTCTCTCTTCCTGGTAGAAGAGGCCAGTGAACTGTTTCTCCGTCTCCATCGCCAGCTTCACCGCGTTGCCGCGATCATGAATGCTGTGATCGGCGGGAATGGGCGTGACCGCCGCATCCCAGGCGTCGAAGGTGTGATAGAATGTCGGGCAGGGACTGAGCACGTGAATGAAGGAGAAGCCTTTGTGGAGCATCCCCTGTTCGATCAGTGCGGCCAGATCCTTCGGCTTGGCGGAATAGCCACGCGCAACGAAGCTGACATTGAGCGAGAGCGCCGTAGCGATCGGATTGAACTGCGAGGCCAGCAGGCCATACGGCGTTGACTTGGTGACGTGTCCATGCGGCGAGGTGGGAGAAGTCTGGCCCTTGGTCAGGCCATAGATCTCGTTGTCCATCACGATCACCGTAATGTCAATATTACGGAGGGCCGCGTGTACAAGGTGTCCCGCGCCGATGCTAAAGGAGTCGCCATCGCCGCCGACCGCGACAACCGTAAGGTCGGGACGGGACATCTTTAATCCCTGGGCGACTGGCAGCGCGCGTCCGTGAACACTATGAAAGCCAAAGGTCTTCATAAAGTGCGGGAAGCGGCTGGAGCAGCCAATACCGGATACCACCACCGTCTGCTCGGGTGAGAGCTTGAGTGCCGCGAGGCCGCGATACGTGGCGTTGAGCACGCCGAAATCGCCACAGCCCGGACACCAGGTCGGTTTGACCTCGCTCTTATAGTCTTTGGGGGTGGGATTGATGATTGTCTGCGTCATGGATTAACTAACCTCCTCGATTGCCCGCAAGATCTCACCAGCGGTGAACGGGATACCGCCGAACTTATTGACACGAATAGCTTGTAGTCCATATTTTGCGCCCAGCAGGTTGGCAAGCTGGCCCGAGTAGTTGCACTCGGGAACGATGACCTTTTCTACTGAGCGGATGAATTCACGTATAGTACGATCGGGTAGCGGCGAAAGGATGCGAGGATGCAGCGAGGCCACTTTGTAGCCCTTTGCGCGCGCGCGATCGATAGCCTCCTGAATCGCCCCTTCGGTCGAACCCCAGCCAATGATGCCGATCGTCGCGTTCTCGTCTCCGTAGCGCTCAGGTTTCGGCAACTCCTCCGCCGCCGTATCGAGCTTGCGGAAGCGTTTCTCCATCATCGCCGTGTGATCTTCCGGCTCGTAGTCGGGATGCCCCTGCTCGTTATGTTCCAGCCCGGTTGCCACATAGGTCATAGCGCCAGGACCCGGTTTCGTCATAGGCGAGATGCCGGTGGCCGTGTAGGCATAACGCGAATAGTCATTGGCAGCTCCCGCTCCCACTGCAACCTTCTCGTCGGCTCCATTATTGCTAGTATCGTACTCGACGCGCCTCTGGAGTACCGCAGGCTTAAACACGCCCATCTCAACGCTCTCAACGCGCGCGCTCAGCGACTGGTCCGTGAGGAAGAGCACCGGCATCTGGTAGCGTTCCGCCATGTTGAAGGCCAGGATAGTGAGATCATAGCAATCGGCAACGTTGGCGGGAGCAACGACTATGCGGGGCGTATCGCCGTGTCCGGCGTTCAGCGCGAAGCTCAGGTCGGATTGCTCCATCTTGGTCGGCATGCCCGTGCTGGGGCCTGCGCGCTGTGAGTCGATGATGACCGCTGGCAACTCCGCCATGGAAGAGAGACCAATAAGTTCGGTCATAAGCGAGAAGCCAGGACCGGAAGTTGCAGTCATAGCGCGCGCGCCACCGTAGGACGCGCCCAGGACAGCCGCCAGGGCAGCTATCTCATCCTCGGCCTGCAAGAAGGTGCCACCGACCTGCGGTAGCTCCTTCGCCAGCCCTTCCATAATGTCGCTCGCTGGCGTGATAGGATAGCCCGCGAAGAAACGACATTCCGCCGCCAGTGCTCCAGCGACTATCGCCTGATTGCCGTTGAGCACGACGCGATCCGCCTTCGCGACGGGACCCAGGAGGTAGGGATCATTTTTGGATAATTGCGCTATGACGTATTTTTTCGCGATCTCCAGGGCCAGGATGTTCTTCTCCATCAATGTAGAGTTCGACTTACGAGACTTCGCGAGTTTGGACTGCACTACCTGGACGATGGCCTCTATCGGAGGACCGAAAAGACCTGAGATGGCACCAAGCATGACCATGTTCTTCGTCTGGAAGAGCTGAACCTCTTTGCGCGCAATCTCATTGAATGGAATCGCGTAGGTGATGCAATCGCCTGTGTCCGGTGTGAAATCGGAGGGATCGTAGATCAGTACGCCGCCATGCCGTAGCTCGCCGATATTGCGATCATACGCCTCTTTATTGAGGCAGATCAACACATCGGCGTTGTCACCCATCGATTTCACCGGGCGATCGCTGATGCGAACCTGAAACATACAGGGTCCACCGAGAATCTCGGCGGGAAATGTTCTGAAGGTATAGACGTGGTATCCCCAGCGCGCCGCCGCTAAAGCGAGAATGTCGCCGCCGGAGATAGTACCTTCGCCCGATTCGCCACCTATCCTGATTGTTATATCATTCTCCATTGAATGCTGCCTTTCAAAACGTTTGATACTCAACAACAGGTATTTTTCCCTCTATTTGCTCACCATACCATCTATTTTCAATCACTGTTGTTATGCTCCTCAAAAAATGGTTTGACCGCGCCATTTCTGAATGCATGGCGCGGTTCTCTAACAGCGGGGCGTTGTAAGATGGGGGATGTTGCTACAAGAAGTACCTGGACAAACCTCTTTAAGGACGTGAAAAGATCAATTTCTTCGCATAAAGAGTTCATATTCTTCTTCCACTCGCCAGGCAGCAGCGAAACGCCTCGGATGCCCGCTTTCATTCCGAAATCAGTCGCCTGTCTGCTCTTGTGCACCCTCAATTTCCGACTCGTACCGCTGTTCGCGAAAAGAGCCGAACAGAACCTTGCACGTAACTGCTGCTATTATAGCATACTATGAGACGATTGTGTGTGAGATATGAGGCTCTTTTGCGCCTTTTTGACTCTTCAACTTGCTATTATCTTTTGATTTTGAGAGAATAGTTGACCTCTCCAACGTTCTCGGTCTTCTTTGTTTGTAGGTACCTCTCAGTTTTTTTGTGAATATGCAAAAATGCGGTATATCGTTCTTTGTATGAAGATTTTTGTAAGATGGCTTGTAGAGAGTCTTTGTCTAATGAGTAGATCTTTTTGATAGCTGAATTGACATCTGATCGCTTAAAAAGATTAAAAAAGGTGTGATTTTTTTCTGTGTTTGAGATGTGTTGCGAGAGTAGCTTGGCTGCTCGTGCTTGCCCTATATGGTGGTCCCTATGGTGGTCCCCAAAGTCAAGACCATTGAGGATCAAATTTAAGATAAAACTGAGCCCTGTATGGGAAAATAAACGTTTTTTCAGGGCTATTCAACATCGTTTTGTCTCGGAACTCCCCGCGCCCTCTCTGCAAAACTCCCTATTTCTCCCCTTCACAACCTCCGCGAGACATGTTATAATGCATTTCGCAAGGGCCCATAGCTCAGCGGTTAGAGCAGTCGGCTCATAACTGATTGGTCGTAGGTTCAAATCCTACTGGGCCCACCTTGCAAGAATGGCTCATCCCGAATTTTTGGAGAACCGTTCTAGTGTCGAAATGCAGCAAGAGCTCGAACGGTCTCCAGGTTCGGTGGGAAAAAGAAGCCAAGCAAAGGATGAAAATCATCCCATAAACGA
>Ga0066793_10000747_pt1 | contig 13491 bp, 14 predicted proteins | sample PersoiDNA2013189_FD_83876 | JGI IMG/M metagenome (GOLD analysis project Ga0066793, IMG submission 83876) | Permafrost soil microbial communities from the Arctic, to analyse light accelerated degradation of dissolved organic matter (DOM) -... | ecosystem: Environmental > Terrestrial > Soil >...
CTATTTAAGCCGCGAGGCAACGAACGAGGTTATTGCGAGCAAGGAATTGTCGGTGCAGGAACCTATGATTGAAAGGAACCCCTACGCCGGAGTAGTGGCGGCCAATGAGGCTATAGCAAAAGTATTGCGAGAACTCGCCAGGTTCGTCATCGAGGCAGCCGGTTAAGGCAGCATTCTGCGCAAAGTATCGTCCTTGAATACGAAATGATGCCTCAGTGCCGCGCCCACATGAACGAATATCAAAAGGATGAGCACGTAACCCAACCATTTATGGCTATCGATGAGTCGCTGAAACAGGTAGTCATCACGAGGGAGGAAATCAGGTAGCGTGAAAAGGCCAAAGAACGATACCGGGATCCCGGCGGCGGAAGACATGAGCCAGCCAGTCATCGGCAAAGCGAATATCAGCGCATAAAAGGAAAGATGGACAAAGCGGGCGGCGATTTGTTGCCAATCCGGTAGGTGTGCAACCAATTGCGGCAGTATTTGAGTTACACGCCACGCCAACCGTGTTGCGAGTAAAACGAGTACCAACAAGCCGAACTCCTTATGATAGAGAATCAGCATGATCTTTTTCGTATTGAAGCCGACATCCGGAAGCGTGACCATGTAGAGACCCAATGCCGCGAGGCCGATAACAATAAGTGCCATCGACCAGTGGAAAACGATCGCGATAGCCCCATAGTGGTCTTCGGAGTTCCCAATTGTCGGCATCGCTCGCGCTCCGTTCAGAAAAAGGATATTCAGAGTCAGTGTAAGCATTTCTAGGAGCGATACAATAAAAGCTATACTGACTCGAAGTAAGGCAATTGTGGAGTGCTAGGCATCCTCGGCGGCGGTGGGTTCAGTGCGGTGACGAGCAGCGCAGCGATGGCGTTGCCGACGGACAAGTTTGTGGAGGTGGCGAGCAGCGCTGAGGCGGATGTGATCGTGACGGGCGATATGGATTTGCTGGTGCTCAATCCTTTCCGTGGAATCCGCATCCTCACGCCGGCAAAGTATATTAGACCTTGACGCGGGTGCTCGAGATGCTGCCTCGAAGAAATACTCCAGACCGACGACGACAATTCCACCCTTGGCCACCATGCAAGCAAATAGTTGACGCTCTGGCTGTAAGGCTCATTGTCCAATATCCTTAGCAGCGGACTTTAGGGACCGGGCCGTCGCAGTAAGAAAGGCGGCGGATCGCGGATTCCGGCGCAACCGAGTGGGCCGATTAGTCGTCAAAATGTGCTGAAGGCCACCTGTCTGCCCTCACGGCTCTTTGCCGGCCTTCACGGCGTAGCCTGCTTCGCGCCACGCCTTCATGCCGCCGTCTAGCGCCACGGCGCGCTGGAAACCCATCTGGCGCAGCGTGGCAGTCGCCAGCGTCGAGACGCGGCCAAACTCGCAGTAGGCAAGAATCCTCCTGGTCGGATCGGTCAGTTCCTGATTGACGCGCAACTCCAGCTGGCCGCGCGGCAGCAGCCGTGCCCCTGGGATATGGCCCTCTTCAAAGGCGTCGCGCTCACGTACGTCGAGCACGATCAGGTCGTCCCTGCGGGGCTCGAGGCACGCCTTTAGTTCGCCGAGCGACATGAACGGGACGATTGCCGCGGCTTCGGAGAGCATCTGGGCCACCGTCTTGCCGCCGGTCATATTGGTGCGCAGTGCCTCGGTGACGTGCGTGGGCATCGTGAGATTGAGGTTTTGCATCATCTCGATGAAGGCGCCGCGGTCGCTATTCTGCAGCCGCGGATTCTCGGCCAGTTCCTGGCCGATGCTCGAGTGAGAACGTCCCTTGTATTCGTGCGCCGGATAGACCTTAAGTGCCGGATCGAGTCTTAGCACGCCCTCGAACAGACTTTCATAGAGTGCTCCCGCGTCACCACTTGGCAGGTCGGTGCGCCCCGTTCCCTCGATAAGCAGCGTGTCGCCGGTGAACACGCGGTCCTCTACGCACAGGCACATGGAATCGCGCGTGTGGCCGGGTGTGTGGAGTGCCTGTAGCCGCAGCCGTCCGACGACCAGCAGTTCACCGCCCTGCAGGCGAAGGTCGACGAATGGTGCTGCGCTGGCGCTATGCATCACTACCGGCACTCCGAGCTGACGCCCGAGCTGCTGGGTTGCCGAGAAATGATCCGCGTGCGTGTGTGTGTCGACGAGATACCGAATGCGCAGACCATCCCGTGCGGCCAGCGCGAGGTAGCGGTCAATCTGGCTGAGTTCCGGGTCGATCAGCGCCGCGGCGCAGGTATCCTCGCAGCCGATGACATAGGACCGGCAGCCGCCGGTGGCCACTGTTTCGAATATCATTGAGCGCTCCGTAGGCCGTATTGCTGCGCATCTGCCGGCGCGGGGTACCCGCGCGCGATCACTTTGCGAACCGATGCATCCTTGAACTCGGGCGAATAATGTTGATTAATCATACCGCTTCCTTCCGGCCTTGAATCATAGGTCGGAGCTGTCTATCGCACTGGAAGAAGTCCAACCACCTAACCTTGCAGTCGTAAATCTTGGGGGAGGCCCACCCGCCGCGGGCGAGTTACAAGCGCTGCGCTCTGGCCTTTCCTCCGTTACCGGACTTTCTGGGTCGGAACGCGAGATTTATCCGACAAGAATTTAGGCACATCTTTCATCAGCCGGTCGAATTGCTGCCGTATAAATTGGTAACACTCGCAGGAGCGCTTTTTCAAACCTGCCTCGTTGCAAATGCGTATGCGAGCGCGGCTGTAGATGATCAATCCTGCCGTTTGCAGCGTTCCCGCGGCTTGCGTAACACTCACTCTGCGTATACCTAGCATTGCGGCAATCGATTGTTGCGGCATCTTGAATTCGTTCGTCGCAGCATAGTCGTGCATCGTCAGTAGCCAACGGGCCAAGCGCTGTGTCACGGAGTGATGCTGACTACAAGCAACCGATTGACTGATGATCGCAAGTAATGCTTGTGTGTAGCGTAGCAGCAGGCGCTGCAGTGGGCTGCCAAAGTGAATTTCTTTCCGCAGGTCAGTCGTCTTCATTCTCATCGCGCTCCCCGGAATGAGCACAATAGCCTTGTCGGGTGTAACGAAACAGCCCAGGAAAATGTTTATCCCCACCAATCCCTCGTGGCCGATGATGCCAACCTCAACCGTGCTACCGTCGTCCACGGTGTCAATCATGGCCACCACAGCGGTCTCCGGAAAGTAAACATAGTCGATACGCTGATCTGCCTGATAAATGGTCTCGCCAAGCTTCAGATCTACTCGCTCGAGTTCAGGCCGCACGTGCTTGTATTCAGCGTTGAGAAGCGCGCGCAGGAGGTCGTTTCTGATAGGGGAGGTTGCCCCCGAAGACGCACGCATTTTCGATTTCATAGCAGTCATACCTGACCAGTACTAGAGAATTTAGCGCCTACGTCCTCGGTATCACAATCGCTGCGCCAGCAACCGGGAATCGCGGCCGTGGGCCATATACCCCAGCACAAGGTAACTGAATCCACAAGGAATTTGCGCATTCGAGTCCCGGGAGAACTCAATCAATGACGCCGGCGCTTGAACACAAGATGTTATCCGGAAATCCGGAAATGTACGCGGAAGACTGTCGAATAGGCGCAAGTACGCATTGCGAAGCGCTGCGCTAGAAGAGGTTAATGTTGTCGGCTGGTTTTACTTTACCCTCGACCGCTATCGACAAGAATTGGACCAGCGCCTATCCGAGTGGCACACCGGCCGAGATCGATGCCGATGCATATGCGTCGTTGGTCGCGAACTTGCCGCATGGGGAGCGATGAGGATGCCGTGGTCGACTGCGAGTTGCGCGTTCAGGGAGTCGACGGCCTGCGATTGGTGGATGCCTCGGTGATGCCGCGTGTCATCGGCGGCAACACCAACGCCCCGACGAACATGATCGCCGAGAAGGCTGCTCACGGGATCGTGTCAGCTATTGCGCGCTGATCAGCTAAGCACTTTCTGCATTGATCGCCGATTTCGCTCTGCGCACTGGCAATGACGACATAACTGAGCGCCCTGCAAACTCTTCGCTTAACCGAGCACCCCTGGGTACCTGTAAGGTCGAGCACCGCTCGCGATGCTTACCACTTGGTATCGCGCACACCGAGCGCATAGGACAGGTGATTAATGGCGACAGCACCTGCGAAGGAGATTGCGAGGATCTTTGCGATATCCATCCAATCCACCGGCCTCCATGGACTTATCAATATCAGTGCGCCAGCGACAAAATCCAATTGGTCCATCGGGATCCACGACTTTCCCGGCGCTATCCCGCGCAGTCGTTTCAAAAAACTCTTCAGACAGTCACCGCTCATAGCTCCGAAGCCAAACGCTAGACCCAACAGTGGCCAGTGAGTGTACGGCAGCAGACCATCGCGCCAATTGACCGCGGATTGCATAAACGTCACGGTCACGGCGATGATGAGTCCGGCGCAAAATCCCACCACGGTCTTGTGATCGCCAAGCCACTTCGTGCTGATTGGATGGTTCCAACCCGTCCAATGACGGACGAACGGCGGCGTCATATTTGCCAAATAGGCAGGTAGCATTAGATACACCAGCTGGACAACGTGCCGCATGGCGACTAGCCGCCGCCTACAGCGAACAGCCAGATCGGCGTCCTACACTCAATCACGATGACTTTCGGCCGGTTCCAGGTTGACGCGGATTGGCGCAGCGCGTGTGCGGTGGGCGCGCACCCTGGGTTGCCCAGTCGCGCCAAGTTGCAAGTCCAATGGCAAGCGCTATAGGACCGACAAAGACGCCTACAAGTCCCAATGTGGCAAGCCCGCCGAGGAAACCGAACATGACAATGATGAACGGAACGTGGCTGACGTTGCTGATGAGAAGAGGTCGCAATACGTTGTCCGTGGGGTGTACAAGTAGTGCACCCCACGCAATTAATATAATTCCCTTCCATAGATGACCGATTGTCAGCAAATAGATGGCGATCGATCCCCACACGATGGCGGTTCCGAGTACCGGTATTGGAGACAATACACCCGTCAACGCGCCTAGCAGCACAGGCGCGTGGATGCCCAGAATCGCATAGCCGACGCCCGCGATCAGGCCCTGGGCGAACGCGGTTACTAAGAGTCCGTATAGTACGGCGCGCGTCATCGTACCGGCCGTGGCGATGTACGAATCGAGGCGATCGCCAAACATTCTCTTGATGATTAGGCGGCTTTGACGGCGGAGATAATCGCCATCGCGGTAGAAAAAGAAAACCGTGAACATCACCAGAAATAGTTTGCCGATGCTGCGTCCGAGATCGCCCAGCAAGCCGCGTATCTCACTTGACCAAGATTGGACCCAGCCTGCCATCCGCTGTCCGAGCGCGGCGGGTTCTCCGGAAAGGCGGTCCATTTGTTGCTGCACCTGCTCGCCGATCCAAGGAATACCGCGAATGAACTCGGGCAATACTATCGGCGTGCGTGCAAGATAATCCGCCAGTGATCGATAGCCGGCGATCAACTCCTCGGACACCAGGATCAACAACCAGAGAACGGGAAGGATCACGGCGCAAGTGAGCAACAGCGTCATAGAAAACGCGGCTGCGTTCTCAAATCTGCCGAATGGTCGGCGCGCCAACCGATACAATGGCCAACTTACATAGGCAAGTATCGCGGCCCATGTGATCAGCGCTAGGAACGGCTTCAGTATCGCAAGACAAGCAAAGCCGACAGCAAGCGTCAGAATGACGAGCGGCAAGCGCCTCAGGTCGAAGCCCGCGATAGGCTTTTTGCCGTTAGTCTCCAACGTTGGGCCCTTCTGAGGCGTGTGTTCTGCCTAACGGAGTGGATCATCCCGGCTCGGCTACCCAATAGGTAGAGTGGTAAGTGCGGTTCGCTTACGTATAAACACTCATGACGCCTACGAATAGAAGTCCGCACTCTTGGGCTAGCAGATCAGACGGAGCTATGTGGTCATGGCTGGTATTAAGAAGTTGCTGATACCGATCGATGGATCCGATAATGCGCTGCGCGCGCTCGCATATGCGACACAGCGCCTCAGGGTGGCCAAACACCTGCAAATGTGCTTGCTCAACGTGCAATTGCCTCTTCCGGCGAGCTTATTTGTGACCCAAGCAATGATCGATCAGTATTATGACTCGCATAGCAAGGCAGCCCTGACACGCGCGCGTAGAGTATTAGCGAAGCATCACGCGAGCGCCGCAGGATTCGTACGGATTGGCGATCCAGCCGCGGCAATCGTCAATTTCGCAACCCAGAAGCATTGCAGCGAGATTGTCATGGGCACGCGAGGCCTGGGAAGCCTAAAGAGTTTTCTGCTAGGTTCGGTCACAGCAAAGGTCATTCACCTTGCCCGCGTGCCTGTAACCGTCGTCCCGTAACGACACATCCACTCGAGCGGTACGGTTACCTGCGACGAGCTGCGGCATCAGCGCTCAAAGGCACGTTCCGGCTTCCGAAGCAGCTCCGTAGAAATCGTGAAAGTGATATCGGTACTCGAATATATGAAACTGCGGAAATTCTCACTTTGAGTACCTAGAAGACTTCATTATCCGAGAAAGAATCGAATGGCACTATGAATACTCGTCACTTCCTCTGAGTAAATGCGGTGGGCCACTCCTGTGTACGACAGGCAGTTGCACTAGCCGCATCGGCCGGACTGTTGGCGTCCGGCGGCACGAGTGATTCCGGTTCCAACGGCAGCTCACAGTTCACAGCGAATACGCCAGCCAACAGTGATGCCATTGCGACCGACGCCGACTATCCTAATGCAATAGTTCTTACGAGTAGCCAGATCCGATTGTGCATACCTGTTCGTGACGCGCAGCTTGCGCCTGCAGATAAGGCGACTCGAAAGAATGCCGCGGCAACGCTCGTGGCAGTCGCCGAGCAGGTACTGACACTTCATCCGGAATTCTTAAGACTTGAGGCGGGCAGTGTTGCGATCATCCATCGCGGCGCTGCGGGTGTAACTGCAAGCGATTGGCACTATGAAGACGTGGCCGAGTTCCGTAATGGACCGGAGCAACGGTCTTTGTGCCTGTCACCTGACGAAGCGCGCCGCCGCCCACAGCGATTTTGCGCCATTAAATGCCACTGCGGAACGAGACTAAATGAGCAGTAGGATGTCAATTATCGGCCTCAGCAGCGCCGTGGCCTCTGCCCGTTTGAAGGTGGACGGCTATAACGAGTTGCCGGCGGCAGAGCGGCGCGGGGTATTTCGAATCGCTCTCGAAGTGGTGACGCAGCCGATGTTTGCACTTTTGATTGCTGGCGGCATGGTTTATTTGCTGCTGGGCGATCGCATGGAGGCAGTTCTCCTGCTGGTCTTCGCGTCGCTCTCGGTTGTGATCACGATTGTGCAAGAATCGCGCAGCGAAAGGGTCTTAGAAGCGCTGCGCAATCTTGCAAGTCCGCGGGCACTCGTTATCCGCGACGGTACGAGAATACAAATTGCCGGGCGGGAAGTGGTGTGCGGCGACGTGGTCGTGATTTCCGAAGGTGATCGGGTCGCGGCCGATGCGACCCTGTTGACATCCCATGACCTCATGCTCGATGAGTCATTGCTGACCGGCGAATCCGTACCGGTGCGCAAGTTGGCACCCGTTAGCGATACTAAAGCCGACGCTGCGCGGGCCACCGCTGGTGGCGAAGACTTACCCTATGTCTTCGCCGGCACCCTGGTTGTTCGCGGCAGTGGTCAAGCACGCGTGCACGCAACCGGCGCGCGCAGCGAAATGGGCAAGATTGGTAAAGATCTTCGCAGCATCGAAACAGAACAGCCCCACTTGCAACGACAGATGCGCTGGCTGATCCGCGATTTTGCGGTTGTCGGTGCTGTAGCAGGAGGGCTAACGGTCCTATTGTTCGGTTTGCTACGCGGATCATGGCTGCAAGCCATGCTGGGCGGCATCGCGCTGGGTATGTCGCTGCTCCCCGAGGAGTTCCCGTTGGTCATGGCCGTCTTCATGGCCATGGGCGCGTGGCGAATTTCGCAGGCACGCGTCTTAACACGGCGGGCGTCTGCAATCGAGACGCTCGGTGCAACGACCGTTTTATGTACCGACAAGACTGGGACGCTCACCGAAAATCGCATGACGGTCGTTTCTATAGGGGGCACGGACGGTCGTTGGGATAGCGACAGCGGTGCCCCATTGTCCGCGCAGGCCGGGGAGATATTAGATCATGCGTTACTTGCCTGTCCGCCGGACCCGACCGACCCGATGGACATCGCCGTGCACACCATTGCGGCGGCACGCAACGACCCGCGCGCTGACGGGATTCCCGATCGGACGCTGATTCGTGCCTATGGCCTAAGACCCGATTTGTTAGCAGTAGCCAACGTCATGTCCGGAGATGTAGAGGGTGCCGGCAGCGCATACGCCAAGGGGGCCCTCGAAGCGATCGGAGAGCTTTGTCGTCTATCCGTCGAGCGGTTGAGGGAAATTCGCGAACAGGTGGAAGGCCTTGCAGGGCAAGGCATCCGCGTCCTCGGGGTTGCACGATCGTCGGTCGTCAACCTCACGCACGGCGGGCAGTTGCCCGATTCACCTCGCGGCTTTGAATTCGAGTACGTTGGATTGATCGGCTTCGCCGATCCGCTGCGTTCGAACGTGCCGGCTGCCGTTGCGGAGTGCCGTTCCGCGGGAATCCGGGTGGTGATGATCACCGGCGATTATCCCGCCACCGCCTGCGCCATCGGACGACAAGCGGGACTCGATGCGACGCGCGTCCTGAGCGGTGATGAAATCGAGAGTATTAGCGACGAAAGTCTGGCGGCGCTCGTCACGACCACGTCGATATTTGCCCGTATCCGGCCCAATCAGAAACTTCGAATTGTGCAAAGCCTGAAGGCCAATGGAGAAATCGTTGCCATGACCGGCGACGGCGTGAATGACGCGCCGGCGATCAAAGCCGCACACATCGGCATTGCCATGGGCGGACGCGGCACGGACGTGGCGCGCGAAGCGTCGGCAATAGTGTTGCTCGACGACGATTTCGGATCGATCGTAAAGACCATTCGCCTAGGGCGGCGTATCTACGACAATCTGCGCAAAGCCATCGAATACATCGTCGCAGTTCATATCCCGATCGCTGGGCTTGCGCTCCTGCCGCTGCTGCTGGGCCTACCGCTCATGCTTACGCCCATTCACATTGCGTTTCTCGAAATGATCATCGATCCGGCGTGCTCGATGGTGTTCGAAGCCGAAGGCGAGGAGGACAATGTGATGCGCCGCCCGCCGCGTGATCCCAAGAGTCCCCTGCTTTTGCCACGGCGAATTGCGTGGGCGCTGCTTCAAGGGCTCATCGCTCTGGCGATTCTGACGGGCGTGCTGCTCAGCGCGGCGCGCATGGGTATGCCCGAGCCGGACCTGCGTGCACTTGTGTTCACTTCGCTCGTCCTCATCAACATGGGATTGATCTTGGTGAATCGTTCGTTCGAATCCTCCCTGTTCCGCGCAATTCTGCAACCCAATCGCGCGTTGTGGATTCTGCTGGGCAGCGTTTCCGTATTACTGGCAATTGCAGTGTTTTGGCAACCGGCGCAGTCGTTGTTTCATTTTGGCCGACTGCACTGGGATGATCTTGCCGCGTGCGGCGCTGTTGGTGTGGCTAGCCTAATCGCACTGGAAGCGCTCAAATCCAAGTGGTTTCGCGTCGCCGTCGCGAATAACAAGCTGGCATCACCGAATCGTGGATAAAAGGGGCATGTTGGAGGCTTGTAGAGACCTCGATCATGGTTGTTATTACGCTGAATAGTCTTGCTGTTCTCAAGGTCTTTTGTGGTGCTGATTACTTGCGGGTATTTGAAGCAGATCGATTACAGGCCTTCGCGAGGCTATCTATTGGCGCGCAAGGGGTCCGCGATGCACAGCAGTTCGCGCACGAGTTGCATCGCTCTCTTTGTCTATGCGAGTCCTCCACGGTACGCATTTCATTGAATTCAATTCTCACTTAGTCAGCCGGTTGTACTTCTTCAATACCTCGCGCAGCCGATTGTGTGGCAGTGCTATGACGGTCCTGTCATTGATACCCGTCATTGTCTTGGCGGCGACCATCGCGTTGATGACCGCCTCTTCAGTGGCTTGTACCGTAGCCAGAAAGACAGGGTCCAATGAATCGTTGGGTAGCATCGTCACTTGACGAAGTCCTCGGGAAGAAATGGCGCCGGGGTTGGCCGTTGAGAACGCCAGGAAAATGTCACCCGACCCATTCCCGCCATAACTACCATTTCTGGCCAATCCGAGGGCCACATGCCGCGCTACTCGCTTGAGTTGGGTAGGGATCAGGGGAGCATCGGTCGCCACTACCGCGATTATGGATCCGACGTCGGCATTCCGGACGGTGTGTTCGGGAATCTCACGGCCCACGTTAATGCCCGCGACGCGCAACTCCTCGCGCGCACCGTAATTGCACTGTACGAGCACGCCGACCATATAGCCCCCAGCTTTCGCGTCGAGCACGCGCGAGGAAGTGCCGATGCCGCCTTTGAACTCATTACAGATCATGCCGGTGCCACCGCCGACGTTGCCTTCCTCGACCACACCAGAATGGGCGACGTCGAGGGCGTGAAAGGCATCTTCGGGATGGACGTGGAAGCCGTTGATGTCGTTGAGGTCGCCGTCCCAGGTTTCAGCGACTACCGCTGCGGACCACCAGTAGCCTTCTTGGTCCGGGACGCCGCGTTTAATCTTCCACGCGATGATGGCGTCGCGGACCACCCCCACGCTGTGGGTATTGGTAAGCATCACGGGGCCATCGAGAAAGCCTGAGTCTTCCAGCCAGATCGTTCCGGTCATCTCGCCGTTGCCATTTTCGGTGAACCATCCCGCAAACGCGGCATCGTTGGAATCCTTCCCGCGCGGCAGGATTGCCGTGACTCCAGTGCGCACGGGGCCGACGCCGACCTTGAGCGGGCCGCTACCGGAGATCAAGGTGGTATGGCCGACTTCGACACCCTGCACATCGGTGATTGCATTCAACGGCCCGGGTGTTCCGTCGAAGGGGACTCCCAGATCGCGCGCTCGAGGCGGCAGGTTTTGCCGGTTAGAATCGCTTTGTGCCAGGAGCAGACACGGCTCGCACAGCATCAACACCATACACATGCCAGCAAATTGGCGCGACCGTTGCATCGTTCTGCCTCTATTGGAGCAGTCTCGGCGAATGTTGGGATCTCACTTTGATATTATCTTTAATGAAGGAAAAGAGTATTGCAGCAGTATGCGGCAATGGCATGCGACTGCGTTCACCACCGCGGCCGTCCGGATCTTACGAGAATTGAGCTACTCGAACGGCTACAGCTGCAAAAGTCAGGCGACTTCCTAGGTACACGGCTGCGCACCCTGCAGGGACTGCTGATCAGTGACGCACGCGCATGGCTCGCAGGCTTGTGTTCGGGGCACACCACCATGGGCGATGCAACAAGCGCGCAAGACGAGCGACGTAACCCAGGCGCTATCGGTAGTGGGGTGTTGCATTGCAGTAGGCGTCGGGAAGCGGTCCCTCCGGTAGGTTGGCGGCGAGCCCACCCGTGGACAATGCAACCTCTGCCGACGGATACTTCACCCCTATTCGGTTCTGAATCCGCAACGGTCCTAGAACAACAACGCTACTCGAGGGGGCTTTCATGAATATGCGTTTGCATCTTGGCGCTGTTGGCTTCGCCGTCGCTGCTGCGCTCGCCAGCCGTAGCGCACCGGCAGCCGACGCGGGCCAGCAGCCAATTCTCGCGGAAGTCGTCGTTACGGCGCAGAAACGCTCGGCATCTCTGCAGGACGTACCGTTCTCAGTCGCTGCCGCATCGCAGGAACAGATCCGCAACTCGGGCGCCGCTAACATCGTAGACCTCGCGCGGAACGTCGCGGGGCTGACGATCGCAGACCTCGGTCCCGGCCAGAGCCAAATTGCGATTCGCGGCATCAGTTCCGGCCAGGTCATTCGCGACCAACCAGGCGTCAAGGAGCAGGTGGGCGTTTACCTCGACGAGTCGCCCATTTCGATTGCGCTGTTCACTCCGGACCTTGAGCTGTTCGATCTCGACCGCTTCGAGGTGCTCCGCGGGCCGCAAGGCACACTGTTTGGCGCCGGATCGGAGTCCGGCACGCTGCGCTACATCACGATGCAGCCTAAGCTCGGTGTATTCGAGGGCGTCACCGACGCCTCGCTCGAGGTGCCGCGCAACGGCACGGTCGGCGGTAGCTTCCGTGGCGCGATCAACGTGCCGCTCAGCGACACGACCGCGGTGCGCTTCGTCGGCTACGAACACCATCTGCCAGGCTTCATCGACGCGATCCATCCGGACGGATCCATCAAGAAGGGCGTTAACGATGGCGACCGGGCCGGCTTCCGCCTCGCGCTGCTGTGGAAACCGATTGAGCAGCTGACGGTTACACCGCGCCTTGTCTACCAGAACCTGTCGACGAACGGCTTCCCACGCGAGGACGCTTACAACATTCTCGGCAATCCGTACATGACAACCCAGCCCAAGGTCACGATCGGCGACCGCCAGCAGTATGTCCAGCAGCATGAGGGCATCGACGACGACTTCACACTGGCGGACGTCAAATTGGACTATGACTTTGGCCCGGCGATTTTGACGTCGATCAGCTCATACACACACCGTCGCTTGCTGGTCACGCGTGACGCAACACAGCTAAGCGGCAGCGTCACCTTTGACGTGTTCGGCGAAGTGCCGCAGGTTCGCATTAATTCGCCGCTCCTGGACCGCACAGGCCTCAATGCGTTTTCGCAGGAACTGCGCCTCGCCTCGAATGGCTCATCGAGGCTCGATTGGCTGGTCGGCGGATTTTTCCAACATGTGGGTCGCCGCTACGGACAGGACCTGCCGACGCCGGGTTACGATGCCTTGAACGCGGGCGCCGGGTTTCCGCTCGGCCCGAACCCCGTCGGCCTTGTCGATACACCGTTCTTCTCGGATATCACGTATCGGTTTAAGCAATACGCCGCGTTTGGCGAGGCGACCTTCCATGTGACGGACCAGTGGGCGCTGACCGGTGGGCTTCGTTACTACAAGTACCAGGAAGATCGAGTGCTGCATTTCAACGGCGTGTTCGCGGCGGACACGCCCCCGCCTGGAGTGCCAGGGTCGGTTGACTCGAGCGGCGTGTCGCCCCGCGGAATCGTGAGCTACAAGGTTAGCGAGGACGCGCAGTTCAACGCGCAAGTGTCGAAGGGATTCCGGCTCGGTGGCATCAACGATCCGATCAATATCCCGCTGTGTTCACCGCAGGACAAGATCGAGTTCGGGGGGCAGGGCAATTGGCAAGATGAGAAGAGCAAGAACTATGAGATCGGCGGCAAATTCCGCTTGCTTGAAAGAGTCACGTTCAACGTTTCGGCGTTCTACACGGACATCCGGGACCTGCAGGCGACTGTGACGGCGGGCACCTGCTCCTCGCGCATCGTGTTCAATGTGCCGAAAGCTCAGGCGCACGGCGTTGAGGCCGAGCTCTTTGCGCGGCCGAACTCGACCTGGGACTTCGGCTTGTCCGCGACCTGGGTTGATGCGACGCTGCAGTCCTCGGTCC
>Ga0066793_10000749_pt1 | contig 13484 bp, 12 predicted proteins | sample PersoiDNA2013189_FD_83876 | JGI IMG/M metagenome (GOLD analysis project Ga0066793, IMG submission 83876) | Permafrost soil microbial communities from the Arctic, to analyse light accelerated degradation of dissolved organic matter (DOM) -... | ecosystem: Environmental > Terrestrial > Soil >...
CGTCACCGCGCTCGCTCCCGACGCGAATGGGATCTGCTGGGGTGTCCTCGACCGTCGCACCCTGATCCACCGCGAGCTCGACGGGTCGTGGGTCACGGTCCCGGCCGAGGTCGACGACCCGATCACCGCGGTCCACCCCACCGGGTTCGGCGCGCTCGTCGGCACCGACGACGCTCGCCTGTGGGCGATCGTGCGGGCCGATTCCTCCCCCGTGACCGGCTTCGACGCCGTCGCCGGCCGTGACCGCTGGCACGCGGTCGGTAGCCCCCGCCCCTATGTCCGGTCGGTGACGTCGACGGCGGGTGACGGTGCGTTGCTGGCGTCGGTCCATGTGGGCGGGATCCCCCGCTCGACGAACGGTGGGGCGAGCTGGTTCCCGACGGTTGACGTCGACGCCGACGTGCACGAGGTCCGGGCGCACCCGGTTGACCAGAACCTGGTGATGGCCGCCGCCGCGGTCGGGCTGCTCGAGAGCGACGACGGCGGTGCGACCTGGCGGGAACCGGCAACCCGCGGCTTGCACGCGACCTATCTGCGGGCGCTGGCGTTTCCGACCGGCGCGGTCATCGTCAGCGCGTCGGACGGACCGTTCGGTCACCGCGTCGCGCTGTACCGCCGCGACCTCGAAGGGCGCGACTTCGAACGGTGCACCGCCGGGCTGCCCGATTGGCTCCCCGTCATCGTGGACACCGGCTTGCTTGCCGCGCGCGGCCGACGCGTCGTCGCCGGGACCGCCGACCAGATCGCTCTGAGCGACGACAGCGGCCAGCACTGGACGATCCTCGCCGGCGAGCTCCCGCCAGTGACGGCGGTGGCGGTCCTCTCCGCTCCAGGTGGATAGCGGCTCGTAACCCCGGGCATAGTCATTGGGTCCAACCACCGTTCTCCCCTCGCGCGTCGTCGGCGCGTCGGGCCCTTCCATGGAACCGAGCCTGATGTCGACCCAGCGCCAGACCACTGCGGTCGCGGTCGCCGAACCCGCCGCGGTCACCGAACGCACCTTCGCCCGCCACGGCGCGCCGGCCAGCGAGCTCGTGGCGTGGTTCACTGACGGCCTCGCCCGGGTCATGTCCGCCGCCGGTTACGAGGCCCGCGCCGAGCCGGGGCCCGACGTTCAGGTCGTGCTCAACGTCGTCGATCTGACGCGCCCCCGCCCGTACCGCCGCAAGAGCGCCCCCACCTTCGTCGTCGCGGTCGCTGAGGTGGACGAGCCGCCCGAGAACCTGTTGCGCACCGGCTATCCCGTCCTCGTGCGTTGCCTCGCCAACCTGGCGGTCCTCGTGAGCGACCACCGGTCCGAACGTGCCGCGCACTTCGTGACCCTCGAGCAGGGCACCTACACCGTCCGGACGGCTGGGAGTGACGACGCGTTCTTCGCCGCGGTGTTCGCCCGGGTCGAGCCGTTGGCGTCGTCGCGGCTGGTCATCGCGAACGAGTTTCGACCCGACCTCGCCGAGGAGCTCCGGGGCGGAGACAACCAGACGGGTCAGATCGAACGGGCCGGCCAGCGGCTCGATCGCCTGAACCTGCTCCCGGCGCCGTTTCCGATCGAGGAGATCCTGTCGGAGCGGGACCTGCGGCACGTGAAACTGCTGTACGGCATCGGCGGTCTCAGCTACGGCAACATCAGCGCCCGCCGGCAGCCGCCGACTGACTCGGAGTACGGGCCCGAGTTCTGGATGAGCGCCAGCGGCGTCGACAAGGCAAACCTGCACCGCATCGGTCAAGACGTCCTGCTGGTGCGCGGGTACGACCCACTTCGAGACGCCATCGTGCTGTCGGTACCGCCCGACGTGGAGCCGAACCGAGTGTCGGTGGATGCGATTGAGCACTGGATGATCTACCGCGACCATCCCGAGGTGGGAGCCATCGTGCACGTCCACGCCTGGATCGAGGGGACGACCGCCACCGAGATCAACTACCCCTGCGGGACGCTCGAGCTCGCTCAGGCGGTAGCCGATCTCGTCCGCGCCGCGCCCGACCCCTCACGCGCCGTGGTCGGTCAACGCAACCACGGGCTCACCATCACCGGCCCCGACCTCGACGAGATCTTCGAACGCATCGACGGGCGCATCGTGCCCAGGGTCCCGATGAACTGAACGGGCCTCCACGGTCCGCTCGGACGCAGGCACGTCGCGACAGATCGTGAGTCGCTCGATGGGCTCGCCGAGCAGCCAGCTCAACGTCCGGTTGGGTGCCCGGTAGACGAGCTCGGCGCCCCACCAACCGGTCAGCGCCGCGACGCGGCGGGCGGTCAGGACTCGAGACGCTGTTCGAGCAGCTGGCGAAGCAGCTTCGGGTTGCCTTGGCGATTGGTCGCCGTCAAGGCCTCTTGCATGAAGAAGCCAAGCTTCTTCTTGCGCGCCTTCTCATCCCCGGCCCGGTAGGCGGCCACGTCATCGGGGTGGGCGCTGATCACCGCGTCGACGACCGTGGCGAGTTCATCGGTGTCACTGAGCTGGACGAGGCCCCGTTCGGCGACGACCTGGCGGGGCCGCTTGGGTTCGCGAAGACACTCGTCCAAGACGTCTCGAGCCTGACCTCGCGACAGCGTGCCGTCGGCGACAAGGCCCACCAGCTCGGCGAGGCCGTCCGGTGCCAGGGCAAGCGCGGCCGGAACGAGGCCGGTGTGGTGCAGGTACGCCACGACGTCGCCGATGCACCAGTTCGCCACGTCGCGGGCCGTTCCCTTCTCGAGTGCCGCCACGGCCGCCGCGGCGAAGTCGGCGAGGCCGGGCGCGTCGAGGAGGACCCGGGCGTCGGCGTCGCCGATCCCCCACTCGGCCACCAAGCGTGCCCGCCGGGCCGCCGGAAGCTCGGGGAGCGCGTCCCGGATACGCGCTCGTTCCTCGTCACTCGGGACGACGGGAACGAGGTCCGGCTCGGGGAAGAAGCGGTAGTCGCTCGATCCTTCCTTGATGCGCATGCTGTGCGTTCGGTCGTCAGCTTCGTCCCAGTGGCGGGTCTCTTGTGTGATCGTCTCGCCGGCGGCGAGTCGCTCCGCTTGCCGTTCGATCTCGAACTCGATGGCTCGACCCACCGATCGCAACGAGTTCATGTTCTTGACCTCGACCTTGGTCCCGAAGGCCTCGGACCCGACGGGCCGGACCGAGACGTTGGCATCGACCCGGAGGGAGCCCTCCTCCATCTTCACGTCGGAGACACCGATGGTGCGCAATACGCCGCGTAGCTCCGCAACGTACGCGCGGGCCTGCTCGGCCGAGCGGAGATCGGGACGGCTGACGATCTCCATGAGCGGCACGCCAGCCCGGTTGTAGTCGACCAACGAGTGATCGGCCTCGTGGATCCGACCGCCACCACCGACGTGTCCGGTCTTGCCAGTGTCTTCCTCGAGATGGGCTCGCTCGATCCCGACCCGAACGCCATCGACCTCGAGCACGCCATCGGCCAGGATCGGATCTTCGTACTGGCTGATCTGATAGTCCTTCGGCATGTCCGGATAGAAGTAGTTCTTCCGGGCGAAGATCGACCGTTCCGGCACCCGGAACGAGAGCGCCGCCGCGAGCCGAAGCGCGTACTCGACGACGACGGCGTTCAGGACCGGCAAGGATCCGGGAAGCCCAAGGCACACCGGGCAGACATTGGTGTTCGGCTCGGCGCCGAACTCGTTTGGGCACCCGCAGAACAGCTTCGTGACCGTGCTCAGCTCGGTGTGGACCTCGAGGCCGATCACCGCCTCGTACTGATCGACGGGCATGTCAGACTCCTCGACCGTGGCCGCGCCCGACCCCAACCGCTACCCGATCCGCCGCGAGACCGTGCGGAACGGCGTGCAACTCGCCTTCCTCCACGAAGGCGTCGGCGGGTTCCCGATTCTGCTCGTCCACGGCTACCCGGAGACGAAAAGGATCTGGTGGCGCAACGTAGCGCCGCTCGCGGCCGCCGGCTTCGAGGTGATCGCTCCCGACCTGCGGGGCTTCGGCGATTCCGATCTCGCGTCGGACGGCTTCTATGACGTCGCCGCCTACTCGATGGACCTGTACGCACTCGTCCACGACGTCCTCGGTCACGACCGGTGCGTGATCGTGGGCGGCGACCTCGGCGGCGTCGTGCTCTACGACCTGGCCAGCCGCTATCCCGGGTTCGCGGTCCGGCTCGGCTTCTTCGACACCATCGTCCCGCTGCGCCAGGAGCTCTTCGACGCCGCCGGGATCCCTCCCGAGGTCCCGCGGGACCAGCGCCTGACCGCCGACTACTTCATCCGTCAGGGCCGCGACGCCGACTCGCTCCTCGCCGAGCTCGACACCCCGGCCCGACGACGCGCGTGGGTCGCGGCCATGTACGGCCATCGCCTCTGGGCCGCACCAGGCCAGTTCAGCGCCGAGGACGTCGACTTCATGACCGAGCCGTTCGCGGAAGCCGACCGGCTGCGGGCGTCGTGGGGTGTCTACGAGACCGCGTTCGGGGCCCGGCCGATGGAGGACGTGCCGCGCTTCGGCGACCCGCTCGACATCCCGACCCTGGCGCTCTACGGCGCCGACGACCACGTCGTCGGCGCGTCGTTCCCGGACCAGTGCCGGGTGGCGTTCACCGAGTGCATCGGCCCGTTCGTGCTGCGCGGCTGTGGACACTTCGTCCAATGGGAGGCCGCGGAGACGCTCAACACCGCGTTGCGGTGGTGCTGCGCCGACTTGCTCCACCCGTGACGACGGTGAGCACGCGACGGCCTGAGGGTCGCCGGTCATGGCGCCGTCGCCTCCAGCGCGGCGGCCACCCGGAACATGACCGCCTCGCCTAACGCCGGTGCGAGCACCTGCACCCCGACCGGCAGCCCGCCTTCGCCGCTTCCGAACGGCACGCTCATCCCCGGGTGCCCAGCCAGGTTGGTGGGGATGGTGCACACATCCGAGAGATACATGGCCAGCGGATCGGCGGTCTTGGCGCCAAAGGGAAACGCCACCGTCGGCGAGGTCGGCGCCAGGAGGACATCACAGCGCTCATACACCCGAGCGAAGTCGCGCAGGAGCAGGGTTCGCACCCGCTGGGCCTTCGCGTAGTACGCGTCGTAGTAGCCCGCCGAGAGCGCGTAGGTGCCGAGCATGATCCGGCGTTTCACCTCCGGGCCGAACCCAGCCTCGCGGGTGCGCGCGTTCATCGTCGCCACGTCCTCCGCGTCGACGCGCAGCCCGTACCGGACCCCGTCGTAGCGGGCCAGGTTCGAGGACGCCTCGGCCGGTGCGATGAGGTAGTACGCGGAGAGCGCGTAGCGCGAGCTCGGTACGGACACCCGCTCGACGGTTGCTCCCGCGCCTTCGAGCGCGCCGGCCGCGGCGTCGATCGCGGCCCGGACCTCCGCCTGGATGCCGTCGACGTCGGTGAGCTCCTCGACGATTCCGACCCGCAGCCCGTCCACACCGGCGCCCAGCACCGGTGTCAGGGCGGGCACCGCCTCGCGGGTGCTCGTCGAGTCGAGGGGGTCGGGTCCAGCGATCACGTCGAGCAGCAGCGCGGCGTCGGCGACGGTGGCCGCGAACGGCCCCACCTGATCCAGGGAGCTGGCGAACGCGATCAGCCCGTACCGCGACACGAGGCCGTACGTCGGCTTGACGCCGACGACGCCGCACAGCGCGGCCGGCTGGCGGATCGAGCCGCCGGTGTCGGATCCGAGCGCGAGGGCCGCGAAGCCCGACGCCACCGCCGCGGCCGAGCCGCCGCTCGACCCGCCCGGCACGCGGGTCGGATCGTGCGGATTGCGCGTCGGACCGAAGGCGGAGTTCTCGGTCGAGGAACCCATCGCGAACTCGTCGCAGTTCGCCTTGCCGACGACGATGCCCCCGGCGGCGAGGATCCGCTCGACGCACGTCGCGGTATACGGCGGGCGCCACCCTTCGAGGATCCTCGAACCGCACGTGGTCGGCGTCCCACGGGTACAGAGGTTGTCCTTCACTGCGATCGGGACGCCGGCGAGCGGCCCGGGGTCGTCGCCCCGGGCGACGGTGGCGTCGATGTCGTCAGCGGCACGCCGGGCCTCGTCGGCGAGGACCAGCGTGAACGCGTGGATCTCGGCTTCGCGTTGCTCGGTGCGGGTGATGTGCTCCGCGACGACGTCGCGGGCCGCGCGCTGGCCTGACCGGACGGAACCGGCGATGTCGACGGCGGTCACGGGGCGTCGAGGATGCGGGGAACCCGAAAGCGGCCGTCCTCGACCGAGGGGGCCTCGGCGAGCACTTCGTCGCGCGGCAACGGCGGGCGGATCTCGTCTGGACGCATGACGTTGGTGAGCGGCAGGGGATGCGCCGTCGGTTCGACGCCGTCGAGGTCGAGGGTCGCGAGATCCGCGGCGTGCTCGAGGATGTGGCCGAGCTCGTCGGTGAACCGCGTGATCTCGTCGTCGGTCAACGCGAGCCGCGCCAGTCGGGCCACATGCTCGACGTCCGACCGTGTGATCCGTTCCGACATGGTGCCGCGAGTCTACGGGAACGACCGGATCACCAACCGAAGGTCGGGGCTACGATCTGCCGACCGAGATCACGGAGGACGTCGTGGCGAAGTATCAGTTCCTCTCCGACGAGTGGTTCGCGATCATCGACCAGTTGGTGGAGGAGCACGGTGCCGAGGCGTCCGGCAGCACCGACATCCTGATGAACCTGACCGTCACGGACACGCCGTTCGGGGCCGAGCGTCATATGCACATGGGCGCGAAGCAGGGACGAGGCCACTGGGGAATCGGGCACGCCGACGGCGCTGACCTGCAGCTGACCACCGACTACGGGACCGCCAAGGAGGTCTTCGTGTCGGGTGACCCGGCGGCCGGGATGCAGGCGTTCATGTCGGGCAAGGTGAAGATCCAAGGCGACATGGCGAAGCTCATGGCCGCGCAGGCCAGTGGCGCGGCGCCGGGCGGCGCCACCGCGCTCCAGGCGGCCATCCAGGGAATCACCGAGTAGCCGCCGGACGAAACCGCGGGGTGGATCGACCCGTCAGCGAGCGGCGCGCGCCAACTCCCCGGGCCCACCCCGGCGGTCATCGCCGGGAGCGAGCTTCGGGCCCTCTTCGATCAGGCGTTCGACAGTCCATCGGATCCCGTTGTTCGAGATCACCTCGGCGAGGACGTACGGCTGGTACCGCGCTACGACGTCGCCCTGCACGAAGAACGTCTCACCGGTGAAGGGACAGTCGGCGGTGCCAAGATAGGCGATCATCGGCGAGATGTTCGCCGGATCCCAGGCGTCGAACTTGGCCGCGTCGGTCGGCGCCTTCACAACGTCCTCGAGGCCGGGAGTCTGCTCGGTCAGCCGGGTTCGGGCCATGGGCGTGATCGCGTTGGACCGGACGCCGTAACGGCCGAGCTCCATCGCGCAGATGGTCGAGAACGCCGCGATGCCCGCCTTCGCCGCGCCGTAGTTGGTCTGACCCGCGTTGCCCAGCACTCCCGACGTGGACGACGTATGCACGATCGACGCCCGTACTTCCTTGCCGGCCTTGGCCTGCTCGCGCCAGTAGACCGCTGCGTGGCGCGTCGGGCAGAAGTGGCCTTTGAGGTGCACCGCGATGACCGCGTCCCATTCCTGCTCGGTCATGTTGACGAGCACGCGGTCCCGGAGGATGCCCGCGTTGTTGACGAGGACATGCAGATCCCCGAACGTCTCGACCGCCGTGTCCACCAGTCGCTTCGCGCCTTCGAAGTCGGCGACGCTGTCGGTGTTCGCCACCGCTTCGCCGCCCATGGCGACGATCTCGTCGACGACCTGCTGGGCCGGCGCTCGATCGGCGCCGTCACCGTGGATATCACCACCAAGGTCGTTGACGACGACCTTCGCGCCCTGCGACGCGAAATACAGGGCGTGTTCGCGCCCGATGCCGCGTCCGGCGCCGGTGATGATCGTGATCCGTCCGTCCAGTGTGCCCATCGGCGTTTCTCTCCTCGATCAGAACCCGAGGGATCGTACGCAACGGGACCCGGGTCGGCCGAAGAGCCATCGCCGGACCCGCTCGCGACGCCGACGATCAGAGGAACAGCGTGACGCTGGCACCCTTTTTGACCATGGTCCCGGCCGGCGGGTCCTGGGCTCGGACCCGTCCCCCGGGCCCGAAGTTCTGGACGTTCGGGACTAGCCCCGCGGCCCGGAGGTCCTGGCTGGCGGTGTCGACGCTCTGGCCCAACTCGTTGGGGACCGCCACCATCTGGGGCCCCTGGCTGACGAGCACCGCGACCGTGGAGTCGCGGGGGACCTGGGTGCCGCTGGGCGGGTCGGTGCCGATGACCTGCCCCACCGGCACCGTGTCGCTGAACGCGTTGCGAGCCGCGGGGGTCAGGTGCTTCGCCGAGAGGATCTGCGACGCATCGGCGGGGCTGTGACCGGACACGTCGGGGATCTGGACCGGGGCCGGCCCGTTGCTAACGATGAGCTTCACCGTCGATTCGGGCGTCGCGAGGCCCGCGCCCGGCGGGTCGCTGGAGATCACCACGTCCTTCGGGATGGTCTCGTCATAGCGACGGTCGATCGTCGTCACGAAACCGGCTTGGGTCAGGATCGTCTGCGCGTCGGTCACGGATCTCTGAGCCACGACCGGTACCGGCACCGGCGGCGGCCCACGCGAGACGACGACATCGATCTCCCCGCCGTTTCCGAGGAACGAACCCGGCATCGGCGTCTGCTGGATCACCAGGCCGGACGGATCATCGGCCCGACGGCGCTCCCCCACCTTCATGAGCACGCCGGCGTTGGTCGCGGCCGTCCCCGCCGTCGGCTCGAGTCGACCGATCAGCGTCGGTGCTGCCACCGACCCGGACGACCCCCCGCTCAGCAACAACGCCGCGACGACCACGATCGCCGCCACGATGGCCGCCCCCACCGCGTACGGCACGATGCTGGTGCGCCGCCCCGGCGGGACATGCACCGGAACGGCGAGACCCTCAGCGTCATCGACCGTGCCGTTCGTCTCACGGCGAAGCGCCGGGCTGGTGAGCGCCGTCGCACCGAGGCGCGTCGGATCGGCGTCCAGGGCTTCCTCACCGAGGCCGGCCAGCGGCAGCGGATCGGGGGGCGGGAAGCGACGGGCTGCGTCGGACAACGCCGCGCCCATGGTCGCCGCGTCGGGGTACCGCTCCGTGCGCTGGGGGCGACCCGCCCGCTCGATGACCGCGCCAAGCGCGCCGAGCTCGGGCGGCGCGACGATCCCCCGGACCGTACGTGCCGCGAGCGTCCCGATCGGCGTGTCGGCGACCACGGGCACCTCTCCCGTGCACGCCTCGACCAAGACGACAGCCAGCGAATACAGGTCGGCTCGGGCGTCGGGCGGTACCGCGCCGCCCTGCTCGGGCGCCGCGTAGCGGGCGGTGCCCACCAGGGCGCCTACCGGCTCGGTCCAGGCGGCCTCAGCGAGCGCGCGCGCCAACCCGAAGTCGCCGACCCGGACGACGCCATGCTCGTCGAAGAGCAGGTTCGCCGGCTTGATGTCTCGATGAACGAGCCCTCGGGCGTGCGCGTACTGGAGGGCCACTGCCACCTGTCCCCCGACCTGCAGGCTCTGCGCCGGGGTGAGGAGGGTGCCCGTGTCGAGCAGGGCCCGCAGCGACCCTCCTCGCAGCAGCTCGACGACCATGAACGCCACGCCGTCGTCTTGGCCCCAGTCGTACACCGCCATGACGTTCGGGTGGTGCAGCGACGCCGCGAGCTGCGCTTCGGACCGGAACCGCCTGACGAACCCGGCGTCGTCGGCGAGGCCCGGTTGGAGCACCTTGACTGCGACCCGACGGCGGAGCCGCACGTCGTCGGCGAGGTAGACCCGCCCACTCGCGCCCACGCCGATCGGAGCCAGCAGCCGGTATCGGTCCACGAGGACGCGCCCGACCTGGTCGGCGACGGCGCTGCGAGCCACCACGCCAGGCTACGAGCCACCTCGCCGGATCTTGCGGCATGCGGCCGCGATGCTCTCGCCCTGTGACGGCGCCGGTACCCTCGCCCGTGGTGTCGAGCACGTCGAACCCACCCGCATTGGTCACCGGTGGCGAACGCGCGCGACCACCGCTGTTCAAACACCCGGGTCGGATCGCGATCGTGGTGCTCGGGTTGATCGCCGTGGTCAACCTCGGCGTCTTCGTCCTCGCGAAATCCGACACCTCCCGAGAGAGCAGCACCGGGCTCCCGATCGACATTGTGAGTCTGCAGCCGAGACCAGGCGAGCTCATCCGGCCCCAAGACACGGTGACCGCGCAGGTGCGCACCAGCCTCACTGGCGTCCTCGTCTTGGATGGCCAAGAGATCCCGGAAGACCAGACCGACCGCGTCCCCGAACTCGGCGAAATCAGCTTCCGGCCCGGCGCCGGCAAGGATCTGCGCCAGTTCCCGCCGGGAACGCACACCCTCGTCGTGAAGTACTGGCTCCAGGGCAAAGCCCGACCGGCGCATCCCGCCGCGTTCGCCTGGACCTTCCGGGTCGGCGCCTGAGCGCTACGACACCGCCAGGACCGCGGCGCCTCGGACCTGGTCTTCGGCAATCGCGATCAGCGCTTCGGCCGCGTCCTCCAGCGCATAGCTCTCGACTTCGGCTCGGATGGTGGCCTGCGCCGCGAGCGCCATGAACTCGTCCGCGTCGCGCCTCGTCATGTTCGCCACCGACCGCAACGTCCGCTCGCGCCACAACAACGAGTAGTCGAACGTCGGGATTGGTGACATATGGATGCCCGCCAAGCTGACCACCCCGCCCGGGCGGACGAGCTGCAACGCGACCGGCACCAGCTCACCCGCCGGGGCGAACACCACGACCCGGTCGCACGGAACCGGCGGCAGCTCCGCGGCGTCACCAACCCAAGAGGCACCCAGCTCGCGAGCCAACTCACGATGCCGTGCACCGCGGGTCAGGACCACGGTGTCGCATCCCCAATAGGCGAGGAGCTGCAAGACGAGATGGGCGGAGGAGCCGAAGCCCATGAGCCCGACGCGCTCGCCGGGCTCGACCTCGGCGCGCCGTACCGCGCGGTACCCGATCACGCCGGCACAGAGGAGCGGGGCGGCTTCGAGGTCCGTGAGCTCGGCCGGGACCTGGACCGCGAAGCCCTCCGGCACGCACAGCCAGTCGGCGTACCCTCCGTCGGCGGTCCAACCGGTGAAACGTGCCCGTTCGCAGAGGTTCTCCTCGCCGCGCCGGCAGAACTGACACACACCGCACGTCTCGTGCAGCCAGGCCACGCCCACTCGGTCTCCAATGCTCAGCCGCGTGCAGCCCGCTCCGAGCGCGTCGACGGTGCCGACAACCTGATGCCCGGGAACGATCGGCAGCACCGGCAGCTCGAGATCGCCCTCCACGACGTGCAGGTCGGTCCGACAGCATCCGCAGGCGTGCACCCGAACGCGGGCTTCGCCGGCCGCGGGGACGGGAGCCGGCCGGTCCTCGAGCACGAGTGGACGCTGCTCCGCCGGGCTCGGCGCGTGGAGAACTTGGGCTCTCACCGGGCGGTCATGAACCCGGTCGAATTCACAGCACCGCGAACGTCGCCTCACCCTTGATCGCCGCTCCACCGCTCTCCTGGCGGGTGACGACGAGGTCGAGGTCGACGCGCCGTTCGCCATCTTCTTCGTAGCGGCGGCGGACCGTCGCCTCACAGGCGAGATGGTCGCCGGGCCAGACCTGCTCGCGGAACTGGACCGCGAACCGCCGGACGTTCTCGGCTCCCAGCCACTCGGTGCAGTAGCAGCCGAGGATCCCGGCCTGCAGCATTCCCACCGAAAACACCGTCGGGAACCCCGCGGACTTCGCGAACTCCTCGTCGTGATGGATGGGGTTGAAGTCGCCCGATGCGCCCTGATAGCGGACGAAGTCGGTGCGGGTGAGCGGCCCAAACTCGCGTCGCGGTGCGGCGGCGCCTTCTTGGAGCTGATCCCACGTGACGCCCATCTCAGGATCCTTTCGTCGGTGCTTGGCCGGTCTCGATCGCGGTCGAACGCGCCTCGGCGACGAGACGGCCTTCGGGGTCGCGAAACTCGGTGACGGTCTCGACGAACGTCATCGTGCCGCCGCGTTTGCCTTCCTTCTCGTAGATCTTGTCGACTCGGGTCTGGAACGTCAGGTCGGTGCCGGCTCGGGGTGGCGGCCCATGGAAGACGTACTCCTGGCCGCCGTGCAGCAGGCGCCGAAGGTCGATGTCCAGCTGAGCGAGCGGTGACGTGCCCGAGCCCATCCAGAAGTTCACCGTGGTCAGGAACGTTGGCGGTACCGGGGGCGTCGGGTCGTCGACGTAAGCCGAGCCGGCACTCTGGCAGGCCTTAGCGAATTCGCGGATCTTGCCGCGCTCGAGCGGCATCGTCGCTGGCTCGTCGGTCAGTCCGACTTTGGACTTGTCGACCATCAGGGAGCTCCTTCTTCGGGTGGGCCGTGCTCCAAGAGTTGCACGAAACCGTCCTCGTCGAGCGTGGGGACGCCGAGGCTCTCCGCCTTGACCAGCTTCGAGCCTGGGCTCTCGCCCACAATCACCCAGCTGGTCTTCTTCGCCACGCTTGACGTCACCTTCCCACCGCGGGCCTCGATGGCCGCCTGGGCCTCCTCGCGCGTGAAGCGCTCCAGGGCACCGGTGATGACGAGCGACCGGCCCACCAGGGTCGCTTCACCCTCCAGGAGGTCGGCCGTCCCGCTCGGCGCGCTCAGGTCGACGCCAGCCCGTCGCAGCTTCTTGACAACCTCCCGATTCCCCTGGACGGCGAAGAACCGGGCGACGCTCTCGGCGATCACCGGGCCCACCCCATCGACCGCAGTCAGCTCGGCGACCGAGGCGCGCTCCACGCGTCCGAGGTCGCCCAGGGAGCGGGCCACCGCCTGCGCCGCGGTCGGACCCAGGTGCCGGATCCCCAGGCCCACCAGCACGCGGGCCAGCCCACGCGACTTCGACTGTTCGATCGACGCCACGAGATTCTCGGCCGACTTCTGGCCGATGCGTTCCAGGGGTACCAGGCGCTCCACCGTCAACGCGTAGATGTCAGCGGCATCCGCGAGGAGGCCGGCATCGACGAACTGGCGGACGCGCTCTTCGCCGAGCCCTTCGATGTCCATCGCGCCGCGGCCGGCGAAGAAGACGATCCGCTGAACCCGCTGCTCGGGACACTCGAGATTCACGCAGTGGCGATCGGCCTCACCGGGCAGGCGGACCAGCGGGGCACCACACGCGGGGCAGTTGTCCGGAAACTTCCATCGACGCAAACCGCGCCGGCGGAGGCCGAGGACCGGTCCGACGACCTCGGGGATCACGTCGCCGGCCTTGCGCACGGTCACCGTGTCACCGGGGCGAACGTCCTTGCGGGCGACCTCGTCCTCGTTGTGCAGCGTGGCGAGCCCGACGGTCGAGCCCCCGACGAACACCGGCTCGATCAGCGCGAACGGCGTCGCCCGACCGGTCCGACCGATGCTCACCATGATCCCGTTGAGACGGGTCGTCTTCTCCTCCGGAGGAAACTTGAACGCGATCGCCCACCGGGGAGCGCGGCTCGTCGAGCCCATCTCCGCCCGCTGGGCCAGGTTGTCGATTTTCA
>Ga0066793_10000750_pt1 | contig 13477 bp, 11 predicted proteins | sample PersoiDNA2013189_FD_83876 | JGI IMG/M metagenome (GOLD analysis project Ga0066793, IMG submission 83876) | Permafrost soil microbial communities from the Arctic, to analyse light accelerated degradation of dissolved organic matter (DOM) -... | ecosystem: Environmental > Terrestrial > Soil >...
GTGGCGGTTACCGGGAACCAATCGATGGTCTGGGTGATGACTGGAACAGGGGTAGGCGTGATCGCCGGCTGGGTGGCCTGGTTCAAAGTGGTATCGGAACAACCCACGAGAATTGCACCCAACCAGGCCACCCAGCCGGCGATCACGCCTACCCCTGTTCCAGTCATCACCCAGACCATCGATTGGTTCCCGGTAACCGCCACACCCACCCAATTTCCGACCCGCTTGCTGCCGACCTCGACTCCGTTCACACGCCCAAGCAGCGGAGACCTGATCTTGCAGGACGATTTCAGCAATAAGGTCTTATGGCAAACCTTCCAGAGCGCCTCGGGCAACGTGGCTTATGGCACGGACGAATTAACCCTTGCCATTGCCCAGCCCAAAGCTTCTTTATTCAGTTTCCGCGACAAGCTCACCCTGGATAACTTCTATCTTGAAATCGATGCCAACCCGAGTCTTTGTCAGGACAGCGACCAGTTCGGCGTGCTGTTCAGGGTAATCTCTGCGCAAAATTATTATCGCTACATGATGACTTGCGGTGGGCAGTTGCGCTTAGAACGGTTAATCAATGCCGAGGCGAGTGTGGTCCAGGATTGGACACCGGCGGTTGGATTGGCTTCCTCTGTCACCAACAGCTACCGCCTGGGGGTCTGGGCATCTGGCGGCGACTTACGCTTTTATGTGAATGGCGTCTTCCAATTCAACCACAAAGAACCTACCCTGCCCAGTGGTGGGATCGGTGTGTATGGCCGATCGATGAAAGACAACATCGTCACGATCAATTTTTCTAATCTAGAAATCTGGCAAACCGGCCCGGCTGCACTCACAACGCCTGACAGGTCACGATTAATCACACCGACTCCTTAGACAATAATTCACCGGTAATTCCTGATTCGCCAGCTTTCGAACCCAAATGGTGGGTTTTCAGGAATTGCCGTGGTGAAATCCTGGAGAACCAAAATGGTCAAAAGTATAATCTGTTATAATTACGGCTAAAGTTGGAATTTACCATCTCTATCTCATAAACCACATGACACTCACGCTTGCTGAAGTTGAACATATCGCTGAACTGGCCCGCCTCACCCTGACGGACGAAGAAAAAGAACGTTTCCGCGAACAACTTTCCGATATTCTCGATTATGCGGATAAACTGTTGGCCCTGGATACGGGAGAAATTCCGCCCACTTTTAGCGTGTTACCCCCCCGCAGTGTCCTGCGCCCCGATCGACCCCATCCTGGTTTGAGCCTGGAAGAACTCTTGCGCAATGCCCCCCAGACCGAACAGGATCAATTTCGCGTCCCACCGGTACTGGAGTAGCCATGCGGGAACCGGTCGAATTTACCGTATTGGAAGCAGTCCAGGCAATTCAAAAAGGCCAGATCTCGAGCCGCGAACTAACCCAGGTTTGCCTGCAGCGCATCACAGCCCTGGAACCCACGCTGCGCGCATACATCACACTCACCCCCGACCTGGCCATGGCGCAGGCTGATGCAGCGGATAAATTCCTGGCAGAATGGCGGCAGTATCCCCAGGGAGCACTCCCTCCCCTGCTTGGCCTGCCAATCGCGGTAAAAGATGTGCTGTGCCTGGCCAATGTGCGCTGCACTTGCGGCTCGCGCATCCTCGAGAATTTTATCCCACCCTACAGCGCCACTGCCGTTGAACGGCTGCTTTCAGCCGGGGTAGTCGTTACAGGTAAAACCAATACCGATGAATTCGCCATGGGTTCATCGACCGAAAACTCGGCTTATGGCGCCACTCACAACCCCTGGGATCTGCAACGTGTACCGGGTGGCTCAAGTGGCGGCAGCGCCGCGGTGGTGGCTGCTCGCCTCGTTTTTGCGGCTATGGGCACGGATACCGGCGGTAGTGTGCGCCAACCCGCCTCCTTCTGCGGCGTGACCGGCCTTAAACCCACTTACGGGCGTGTCTCGCGCTACGGGTTGGTGGCTTATGGATCATCCTTAGACTGCATCGGGCCCATGGCGCGTACAACCGAAGATGTGGCCTTGTTATACAGCATCATGGCCGGTTACGACCGGCGTGACGCCACTTCGATGGACCTGCCCGTGCCACCCATCCAGTTCTCGGATAAACCCAATTTAAAAGGGGTACGCGTGGGTGTTCCCAAAGAATACTTTATCAGCGGTATTCAGCCGGAGGTTGAAAAAGCCGTGCGCCAGGCGGTGGCTTTAATGCAAACCCTCGGAGCAGAAATCCACGAGATCAGCCTGCCGCATACCCACTATGCCTTGCCCGTCTATTACCTGATCGCCCCGGCGGAGGCCTCAGCCAACCTGGCCCGTTATGACGGGGTACGTTATGGCCTGCGCGAATCGGATGGGGATACCCTGGAACTGTTTCGCAATTCACGCGGCGCCGGATTTGGCCCCGAGGTAAAACGCCGCATCATGCTGGGCACCTACGCCTTATCCGCCGGATACTACGACGCCTATTATGCCCAGGCTCAAAAAGTCCGCACGTTAATCAAACGAGATTTCGAGACCGCTTTCGAAAGTGTGGATATCATCGCGGCCCCGGTGGCGCCCACCACTGCGTTTCCGATTGGCCGGCATTCAGGCGACCCACTCGCCATGTACCTGGAAGATATTTTCACCCTAACAGCCAACCTGGCTGGCGTGCCCGGATTGGCCTTCCCGGTCGGTTTTGACGAGCATCTGCTGCCTATCGGCATGCAGATTATGGGACCCCATTTCCGCGAAGACTTGCTCTTCAAAGTGGGTCACGCCTACCAGCAGGCAACCGATTGGCATCAAAAGATGCCTCTGCTCGAAGTTTCGTGAAAATTGGTAACCACTCAGTGTCCGGTGAAAAAGACCCGAATTTGAGGTGTTTTGCGCTTACTTGGTAAGCGCAAAACACCTCAAATTCGGCGCCTTTCTTCAACCGGCTGAGAATTTACAATCTATCTTATTAAGGGGAGAGATACCCATTGAAAAAAACACTAAAAATTGCCGTCCCAATGGCCGGTCTCGGTACCCGGCTCCGCCCCCACACCTGGAATAAGCCAAAACCCTTGGTGGCGCTGGCCGGAAGAACCGTGCTGGACTACGTGTTGGATATGTTTAAAACGGTACCTGACCTCGATTCGGTCGAGTATATCTTCATTATTGGCCAGACCGGCGATCAGATCATAGAACACATGCAGACCCATTATCCACAAACAACCGTTCATTACGTGCAGCAATCGGAAATGCGCGGCCAATCTGATGCACTCTATCTGGCGCGCGAGTACCTGAGCGGCCCGATATTGATGGCTTTCGCCGACACGCTGGTTGAAACTGATTTTTCATTCCTCGAGCACGAGAGCAGTGACGCTATCGCCTGGGTCAAAGCCATTGAAGATCCGCGCCGCTTCGGTGTGGTGGAGCTTGGCGAAAACGATCTGGTCAAACGTTTGATTGAAAAGCCCAAGGATGCGCGCAACAACCTGGCGGTGGTCGGTTTTTACTACTTCAAAGAAGGTGAAGCCCTGGTAGGCGCCATCGAAGAGCAGATGCGCCGCAATATCACCCTGGGCGGCGAATATTTCCTGGTAGATGCGATCAATATCATGCTCGAACGGGGCGCGAAAATGCTCGCCCATCCGGTCGATATCTGGTTAGACGCGGGCACAGCCGAATCACTCCTGGCAACCAACCGTTACCTGCTCGAACAAGGCGGGGGTAACAGCGGCGAGATCGCTTGCCCCCCGGAAACCGTGATCATTCCGCCAGTTTTTATCCACCCGGACGCCATAATAGAAGCCTCAGTGGTGGGACCCTACGTTTCATTAAGTACGGGATGCCACATCCAGGGCGCCATTGTGCGCAATTCGATTATCGAGGAAGGGTCCAACGTCAGCAATATCTTGTTGGAAGACTCGCTTCTCGGAAGAAATGTGGTGGTGAAAGGCCAATCCGTCCATCTCAATTTGGGCGATCAATCCTGGCTTATAGAATGACGGATCGGGTCGAGTGTTATTCGGGTTACCAATATGCCGAAAAGCCCCGCGCGCTCCAATGGCAGGGACAGACCTTAGAAATTACAGAAATCAAAGCGGAATGGCGCACACCGGTCAGTCACTGCTTTCGGGTCCTCACCCAGGCGGGGCTGTGGTTCGAATTATCATATAACGAAATAGACAACCAGTGGACCATCCACCCACTATAAGGAGATGTTATGCGCCAATCCTATCTATCTGAACGCGTCGCTGGATTAAAACCTTCCGGGATTCGTAAATTTTTTGACATCGCCGCCACCATGAAGGACGTCATATCGCTAGGGATTGGCGAGCCCGATTTCACCACCCCGGCGCCGATCCTGGCGGCTGGAGTCCACTCGCTGCAGGCAGGCGAAACGCACTATACCTCCAACGCCGGCATTTTCGAACTGCGCCAGGCGGTCTGCGACCACTTAACAAAGCTCTACCAGGTGACCTACGATCCGCAAAACGAAGTCGTTATCAGCGTGGGAGTTTCAGAGGCACTTTACCTGACCATGACCGCTCTGCTCAACCCCGGTGATGAGGTGATCGTGCTGACCCCATGTTTTGTGTCTTACCAGGCGGAAGTGATCCTGGCGGGCGGTACCCCGGTTGAGGTGGCATGCCGCCTCGAGAATAATTTTGACCTGGACCCAGAAGCGGTCGCTGCCGCCATCACTCCCCGCACCCGGGCCATCCTGATTGGTTACCCCAACAACCCCACCGGGGCGGTTGCCTCACGCGAGGCATTGATTGCCTTGAGTGAGCTGGCTGAAAAGCATGACCTGATCGTCATCTCAGACGAAATTTACGATCAATTAGTGTACGGCGTCAGCCACGTTTGCTTTGCCGGGCTGCCTGGCATGCAGCAGCGGACCGTCCTGCTGGGCGGTTTCTCCAAAGATTATGCCATGACCGGCTGGCGCATCGGGTATGCCGCTGGCCCGGCGGAGATCATCAATGGATTGGTGCGCATCCACCAATACACGGTCATGTCTGCCCCAACCACCGCCCAGGTGGCGGCAGTTGAAGCCCTTAAGCACGGCGAACCCTTCGTCAAAGAGATGGTGGTGGAGTATGACCGCCGGCGCAAGTTGATCGTCCGCGGGCTAAATAAGATAGGCCTGGAAACCTTTGAACCGCGGGGCGCCTTTTACGCTTTTCCACGCATCCGCGTCTCAGGTTTGGATGATAATACGTTTGCCAACCGGCTGCTGCAGGAGGAACGCGTGGCGGTGGTGCCCGGCTCTTCTTTTGGCGCCGGGGGGGACGGCTTTGTGCGCTGCGCGTATGCCACCGCCTACGAAAAAATTGAGGAAGCCTTGTTCCGGATGGAACGTTTTATGCGTAAGCAAGGATAAGACCGCATGGATATTGAAGCTGTTATCGGTTTAGAGGTTCACGCCGAACTTCAGACACGCTCCAAGATGTTTTGCTCCTGCCCGGTGGTGGATGCCACCCTATCCAGGCCCAACAGCGCTGTTTGCCCAGTGTGCGCTGGCATGCCCGGCGTTTTACCAGTGGTTAACCAGCAAGCGGTGGAATATGGGCTGCGGGTAGCTCTTGCTCTGGATTGTGATATACCCGTCACCAGCGTCTTTGCGCGTAAGAATTATTTTTATCCTGACCTGCCCAAGGGTTACCAGATCTCCCAGTACGAATACCCTCTCGGGGTGTATGGGAAACTGCCCATCCAGACCCCGCAGGGCGAACAGGTCATTCGCATCACCCGAGTCCATCTCGAAGAAGATACAGGGAAACTAACCCACGTCAACCGGGGTAACGATGCCTTTTCACTGGTCGATCTCAACCGGGCCGGAGTGCCTTTACTGGAAATTGTTTCTGAACCCGATATGCACAGCGTTGAAGCCGTGCGCGCTTATTCCAGCACCCTGCGCGCGCTCATCCGCTACCTGGGGGTCAACTCGGGTGATATGGAAAAAGGCGTGATCCGCTTCGAAGCCAATGTGTCGGTGCGCCCAAAGGGCAGCACCAGCCTGGGCAACCGGGTTGAAATTAAAAACTTGAACAGCTTCCGGGCATTGGAACGTGCCTCAACCTATGAAATCCAGCGCCAGAGCGACTTATTGCGCCAGGGCAAGCCGGTTTCACAAGAAACCCTTGGCTGGGATGACTTGAAGGGTGTGACCTTCACCCAACGCAGCAAAGAAGAGGCCCACGATTACCGCTATTTTCCCGAGCCGGACTTGCCACCTTTGATCGTCGAAAAAGAATGGGTCGACCGGGTGCGAGCCAATTTACCTGAGCTGCCGCGAGCCAAATATTTGCGCTTCCAAAAAGAGTATGGTTTGAGCGGTTATGATGCCAGTCTGCTGGTGAATGAACAGGCGGTGGCTGCCTATTTCGAGCAAGCCGTCGCTGTTCCAGGTACAAAGGCGCCCGCAAAGGTTATTGCCAACTGGATGCTAGGAGATTTATTCAGCCTGATGAACCAGACCAACACCACCATCGGCGATATTAAAGTGACGCCAGCCGCGCTGGTCGAGTTGATTAACCTGGTGGTCCTGGGGACGATCAACAATACCACCGCCAAAACCGTGCTGGCAGAAATGGTGAGCAGCGGTAAGACCGCCGGCGCGATCATCGCCGTGCGCGGCCTGGAGCAGGTATCCGATTCAGGCGTGATCGCCGATCTGATCAAAAAAGTATTGGAAGAGCATTCGCAGGAAGTGGACCATTACCTGGCAGGTAAAGAAAACCTGGCACAGTGGTTTTTCGGCCAGGTGATGCGCCTGACCCAGGGCCAGGCTAACCCGAAAATTGTACGCGAAGAATTACAACGCCAGTTAGATGCATTGAAAACTGTTCCGCCAGAATGATCGTTATTTGATTGTGACTACTCAGTCATGCGAAGAAAGTTGCCGAAGTTGAGAAGTTTGCGGGTGCTTCGCACCCGCAAACTTCTCAACTTCGGGTCTTTTCACAGAAGCTTAAGCAGTAACAGTTAATTGTAATATTTGGCGAAGTTGATCGGGAAGTTGATCATATTGACTTTCAACCCTTTCTCGGTTATCTTTAAGCTGCAATGATTGCCAGGCAGAGGAAAAAGTGCTGATCTGGGAATATTTTTTTCCTAAGCGAGACAGCGGGCACGGAACCGACGTGCCCGCTTATTTTTTGCCCAGACAGCCCCAGGGGTCAACATCTGTCAAACCAATGATGCTGGATGAATATCATATTCTTGATTCATCAGGAATTCCCGTGGAATTGTCCGTATTTTGGGGTGTTTGTGGGTGCGAAGCACCCACAAACACCCCAAAATACGAGGTCTCACCAGGGAAGTTCCCAATGAGCCATATTCTTTCCAATAGGTCAGGAGTTAACACATGGCTGTAATAACCAATGCATTTGAAATGGCTCAAAGGCAATTCGATCACGTCGCATCTTTGTTGAAATTGGATCCCCAGGTATGCGAGATGCTCCGTTGGCCTATGCGCGAATTTCACTTTCGCATCCCAGTGCGCATGGATGATGGGACCCTCCGTGTTTTCGATGGCTATAGGGTGCAGCACAACGATGCCCGCGGCCCCAATAAAGGCGGGATCCGTTTTCACCCGGCCGAAACCCTGGATACCATCCGCGCACTGGCCACATGGATGACTTGGAAATGCGCCGTTGCGGATATCCCTCTGGGCGGTGGTAAAGGCGGTGTATGTGTCGATCCGGCCACACTGTCGACCAGTGAAAAAGAGCGCTTATGCCGGGGCTTCATCGACCAGCTCTGGCGCAACATCGGTCCGCGCCAGGATGTCCCAGCCCCAGATGTGGGCACCACACCGCAGATGATGGGCTGGATGATGGACGAATATTCGAAACTGGTGGGCCAATATACCCCCGGCGTCATTACCGGTAAACCGCTTGGCGGTGGCGGCTCGCTCGGACGCACCGAAGCCACCGGCTACGGCGTCATTTTTGCAGTCCGCGAGGCTATGCGACACCTGGAAATGGCTCCCGACCAATGCGTCGCCGGTTTCCAGGGCTTTGGAAATGTTTCGCAATATGCCTCCATCGGTTTTAAGGAAATTCTTAAAGGCAAAGTCGCCTGCGTCTCTTATTGGGACCGCGAAGACCGCACTGCTTATACCGTCAGCCACCCGGAAGGGATCGATCCGCGTTACTTGATGACTATCACCGACCAGTACGGCAGCATCGATAAGAAAAAAGCTCTGGCCAACGGATACATCATCGAAGATGGCAACGCCTGGCTCTCGAAAGAGGTGGACGTGCTCATTCCTGCCGCCTTGGAAGGTCAGATTACCGGTGAAACCGTGCAGGCTATCTCCAAACGGGTGCGCATGGTGGCAGAAGGCGCCAACGGGCCGACTACTCCCGAGGCGGATGAAGTGTTCAAGAGCCGAGGGATATTTGTCATCCCCGATTTCTTGTGCAATTGCGGCGGTGTAACCGTGTCTTATTTTGAGAGTGTCCAGAACGACATGAATTATTACTGGACGAAAAACGAAGTCCTCGACCGGCTGGACACCAAGATGACCATAGCCTTCGAAGGTGTCTTAGAAATGGCAATTAATGAAAAAGTAAACATGCGCGACGCGGCTTATATGGTAGCTATCGCGCGCGTCGTCAAAGCCATGGAATTAAGAGGATGGTTATAAGCCATGACTCAACTCAACTATGCCCATCAGACCACCCCACCCACTACCCTGCTCGACGTCCAGCAGTACCACGGCGCCGGCTATGCCCCGGTGATCGATTTTGGCGCCTGGCGCGTGGCCACGTTGAACTACAGCCCGGACATGCTGCCTGAGGCCATCCAACAGATGGAACGGCACCTTGCCTCTGACGAGGTTTTTGTCCTCCTGGCCGGCCAATGTATCCTTTACCTTGGCGAAGGCGATACCACTATCGAGCGGATCCACGCAGTGAAAATGGAGCCCCGCCAGTATTACAACATTAAAAAAGACGGCTGGCATGCCTGCACACTGAGCCTGGACGCCGTGGTGCTCATCGTCGAAAATCAGGATACCTCCACCCTTAATTCAAGTTATATCCAGCTCTCACCAGCCCAACAAGTGGAGCTGGCCGGGCTTGGAAAGACCCTGCTCAAGAAGCCCCGCTGAAGGGCCAATTTCCTATACAAATTCTCCTCCTAAGGTGCACGGCCCCAAGCAGTTGGGGTCGTGCAATTTAACCGGCCTCACCGCCACACTGACATTTCTGTTGCTTGCAATTGCCTATAAAAGCCTGTACAATCGAAAATGAATCCACAATCAGGAGCATCGACCATGCTTTTATCTACAGAAATCATCCGGATCCTTCTCATCACCTGTTTTTTGGGTATGGGGCTTGTGGCGATGCTCTATTTACGCCAGCGCCGGCTTCCAATGATCGGATATGCCTGCTGGGGTCTGGTCGCCCTGCTCATCCCATTAATCGGCCCTTTCCTGTTGATTATGAGCCACCCGGGCGAGAAGTGCCCGGTTAGCCCCGCAAAAAAAGATAGGTTATCCAAAAACACATGACGGAAACCAACAAATTCTCGCCTACCAAAAGCCTTTCCTCTTTACGACAGGATCGCTTTCTACTGGCCATTATTTTGGTGATCGGCATCCTGATCGTCATCGCCCTGGCCCTCTTCTTTTTCCGCCAGGGGGGACAGACTTACCTGAGCGACAATACCCCTCAAACCGTGGTGCATAATTACATCCTGGCATTGCAAAAAAAAGATTTCCAGCGCGCCTATAACTACCTGGATGAGAAAGAAGGCAAACCCAGCTTCACCCAATTCCACCAGGCCTTCATTAATAACCAATTAAATACGTCGACCGCCGCCGCTCAAATCGGTGAAGTGACCATTACCGGGGATGAAGCGACGGTCAGCCTGACCCTGTTGCAATCGGGGGGCGGTCCGTTCGCGGATACATACCGTTCATCTCAGGCCGCCACAACCGTGCGCCAGTCGGGTACCTGGAAAATCGATCAAATGCCTTTTCCATTCTGGAGCTATGACTGGTACCAAAAAACGGCGCCCGCTGTACCCGCTCCTTAAGGAGACCAGGCCTTCTTAATTCTTCTTTGCCCCAAACCGGCAGTACTCTGATTAATTGACGGGTGTCCGGCTCGAACGGATCCCCACGGCTGCCCCCATTTATCATACCCTAACACCCTCATTGGAGATGGAAATGCAAACTGTTCGGCGCCTCTATTTCTACGCGGTTGCGATTGTCAGCCTTGAGGTCGTGATCTGGGGAGTCATTGGCCTTGGGCGAACAATAATCACCCTCAATCAATTGGTCGGCAGTCCTACGAGCCAACTGGCTGGTTCCCTGGCTTTAGTCCTGGTGGGCCTGCCAGTTTTCATCATCCACTGGGTGACGGCGCAGCGCGAAGCCTTACGAGACGCAGAAGAACGGATCACGCGCGTGCGAGCGATCTTCCTGTATGGCGTACTGCTGGGAACGCTCATCCCGATCGTCCAAAACGGCCTGGCTTTGGTCAACCGCTTCCTGCTGCTCATCACCAGGTTATCGTGGTCTCCGCTGGTCGGTATGGGCCAGACCTGGGGAGACAACCTGATCGCCGTGATGATTAATGCTGCCGCCGTCTATTATTTCTGGATCATTTTACGCGCCGATTGGAAAGAAAATGTCCCCAACTCTTCCCTGGGAGAAGTTCGCCGCCTGTACCGTTACCTGTGGGTGATCTACACCCTGGGCATTACGGTGCTGGGTATGCAGCGCGTGCTGCGTTTCATCCTGTTCCTCCCAACGCAAGCCGCCGGCAGTCCCAGCTACTTGATGGTGGATGGACTGGCCCTTTTATTGATAGGTACGCCGCTGTGGGTATGGACCTGGCAAATTATCCAACAATCGCTTAAGCAAAGGAATGAGCGCGAGTCTCTGCTCAGGCTGACCTTTTTATATCTGATGGCCTTAATCGGTGTAGGTACCGTCCTGACCGCTTCGATCCTGGTTATATCAGATTTACTGCGTTGGATCCTCGGCGAAAGTTGGAACCTGGGACAATTTATCGACGCGATCAGCAATCCGCTGTCGATCGCCATTCCCCTGGGTGGCGTATGGGGTTATTACGCCCACTGCCTGCGCAATGAATTGGAAGCTATTCCCGACCATCCGCGTAAAGCCGGCTTCAGGCGGCTGTATGTGTATATCCTGAGCGCCTTTGGGTTGGTCTCCACCTTTGTGGGCATGCAGCAGGTGCTAAGTTATATTATTACAGTCAGCGTTAACGAAGCCGTGGGAACCGGACTGCGCGACCAGCTCTGCATGGCGATCGGCACACTGGTAGTCGGGCTGCCCTTATGGTGGGCCAACTGGCGCCCGATGCAATTGGAAGCCCGGACGTTCGATGATAATGGCGATCATGCCCGCCGATCGGTGATTCGTAAAGCCTACCTATATCTCGCCTTATTTGCCGGGGTAATTGGCGTTATGGTGACCGGCGGACAACTGATTTATCTGCTGGTCAGCCGGGCGCTGGGCGCCTCCGAACCCGAGTTCTTACACAACAGCCTCAACTGGCTGCAGACGCTGATCTTGTTCGGGATCTGGCTGGCTTACCACATCCGCACGCTTTGGCTGGATGGACGGCTGGCCGGCCAGGCCCTAGCCGCCCACCACACCCGTTTCCCGGTGTTGATCCTCGATGAGGGCGACGGATCGTTTGGTGAAGAAATTACCATCACCTTGCGCCGGACCACGCCCGAAATACCTATCGCGGTGCAGCTTATTTCTCAAGGCATCCCTGGTGAAGATAAAGCCAACGCCAGTGTGATTGTGATGACTGCCGGACTGGCCACGCAACCACCCGAAGCGCTGCGTTTATGGCTGGAAAATTACACCGGCGAGCATCTGATCGTCCCCACACCGCAAGAAGGCTGGCTGTGGGTAGGGTCAACCCCCCGGAGCCAGCGCGACCTGGCCCAGCAGACGGCTCAGACCATCCGCCAGTTGGCAGAGGGGCAGGCCGTGCGCAATTCTCCACCTGCCACCGCCTGGACCATCGCCGGATACGTTCTGAGTGGGTTATTCTTGCTGCAGGTGCTTGGATTGGTATTTGTCTTATTAATCTCGCTCACCAACCGCTAATCTGGTAAAATCATGGGAATATAAGCGGCAATTCAAGAATTGTAACTACTCAGGCATGAGAAGAAAGTGGTCCGAATTTGAGGTAATTGCGGGTGCTCCGCACCCGCAATTACCTCAAATTCGGGGCTTTCTCTCATATGCCTGAGCAGTTACCAAGAATTGTTGTATACTTTTAAATATTGAATTGTAATTACTCAGGCACATTTGAAGAAGGTCTTTATTCTCTTGGCTGAATAGTTATCGTTTATTCTCTTAATTTCCTGGAAGAGGGTCGCATTCATGAAATTGTCTGTTTCGCAACCACAACTGGCTCACGGTTTAAGCCTCGTCTCACGGGCAGTTTCGCCTCGGAATACTTTGCCGGTGTTAGCAAATATTCTGGTCGCTTCAGATGAGGGCCGCCTGCGCCTTTCGGCCACCAATCTTGAGCTTGGAATCACCTGCTGGATTGGGGCGCGCATCGAAGAAGAAGGTTCGACCACCGTGCCGGCCCGAACTTTTACCGACCTGGTGGGAAAACTGCCCAACGATCAGGTGGTGATCAGCCTGAACACGCGTACCCAGACCATCAATCTGCGCTGCGGCTCGTCCACCACCGATATCAAAGGCATCGACGCCCAGGAATTCCCGCCCATTCCCGTACCCGACCTTTCGGACAGTGTGGCAATTAACGTGACCGACTTCAAAGAAATGGTCCAGCAGGTCGCTTTTGCTGCCTCGACAGACGAGGCCAGGCCAGTTTTAACGGGTGTACTGGTGATCGTCGATGGAAACGAGATCAGCCTGGCCGCCACAGATGGCTTCCGCATTTCGGTGCGCAAGTCCGAATTATCCACCCCGGCCAGCCGGCCGATCAATGCTATCGTCCCGGCGCGCGCGCTGATCGAGCTGGCACGCATCGCCATGGATAGCGATGACACTATCCAATTGGTCGTGCCACCTGGCCGCGGGCAGGTGATCTTCCATATGAAAGACATCGAGCTGGTCTCCCAGCTCATCGATGGCAATTTCCCCGATTATAAAGTCATTATCCCGCGCGCCTTTAAAACACGCACGATCATTTCGACCAACGAGCTGTTAAAAGCCTGCCAGCAGGCCGAAATCATCGCACGTGAAGGCACGAACGTGGCCCGCCTCAACATGTCGCCCTCGGGAGATATGCGCCCCAGTGAGGTCGAAGTCTCTTCCCAAACCGAAGAAAAGGGCAAAAGCGAGATCAAATTGGGTGCCACTGTGGATGGGGTGCCGTTGTTAATCGCCTTCAATGTACGCTTCCTGCGTGAAGTGCTCGAGGTGATCAAGACCCCCAATGTATCGATCGAAACCAACACCGCGACCACACCCGGTCTGGTGCGCCCGGTGGGCGACGACCACTTCATGCATGTGATCATGCCGATGCACTTA
>Ga0066793_10000753_pt1 | contig 13467 bp, 9 predicted proteins | sample PersoiDNA2013189_FD_83876 | JGI IMG/M metagenome (GOLD analysis project Ga0066793, IMG submission 83876) | Permafrost soil microbial communities from the Arctic, to analyse light accelerated degradation of dissolved organic matter (DOM) -... | ecosystem: Environmental > Terrestrial > Soil >...
GATTTCGTAGAAGTTTCGATCGACGAAGCTGGAATAAAGGCTCTTATATACCTCATAATTGGTGACCGAATCCAGTGTGTCGGGGTTGGCCCAGCGCCGGTAATCTCCATGAATAACTTCACCCATCAACCAGAATTCCGGTTTAAGTCCCCGGCAAAAAGCCGCCAGGTCGCGCATAAAGCCTAAATCCAGGCAGTCAGCCGCATCCAGGCGCAGCCCATCGATATCGCTATCCCGGATCCAGCTCTCCACCGCGTGGAACAGGTGATCTCTTACTGCCGGGTTGGCCAGGTTCAATTTGACCAGGTCATAATTGCCATTCCAACCTTCATACCAGAAAGGGTCTTGATGGGGGCTTTGCCGGTTAAAATCCAGTTTGCAAAACCAATCTCGGTAGGCAGAGCCTTCCTTGAAAATCAACAGGTCACGGAAGGCCCAAAAATCGCGCCCGACGTGGTTGAAAACGCCATCCAGCACAAGGTGCATGCCTCGCTGATGCAGGTTGGCGCTCAGACCGGCCAGGGTGCTGTCGGTCCCCAGGCGCCGGTCCACATGGTAATAATCCGCTGTATCGTATCCATGCCAGGACGATTCGAATACGGGACCCAGGTAAAGCGCGTTGGCGCCCAGGGATTGGATGTGGTCGAGCCAACTCGTAATCTTTTCGAGACGGGGAACCGGCGCCGCCGAAAAATCGTTACGCCGGAGCGCATCGCAAAACCCCAATGGGTAGATGGCATAAAAAACAGCCTGGTCGATCCAATGAGACATAATTAATCCTTTCTGTATACCTACCGTTAGGTACATAATGAGGATAAAAAAATTTGCGACCGCTTAGCCATGCGAAAGGTGATGCCGAATTTAGCTGGTTGCGGGTGCTTCGCACCCGCAACCAGCTAAATTCGGGTCTTTTTCACAAAGGCCTGAGCGGTAACAAAAAATTAAGAGAAAATCCCGTACATAAACTGCTGGACAGCCTGGTATACCAGGGGCTCATTCAATACAATGAAACCGTTCAAGAAGAGCCCAATATACGTGTTAATCAAACCGATCAAGGTGGCCGCATACGTGCTTTGGCGTCCTTTAAGGTTGCCATGCTGCTCGCCAGCCCGCACAAACATCTCTTCCACCAGGTGGTACTGCTCTATGGAGAAATGACTCGCGGCCTGGTTGGGCTCGCTGTCAGGGGAAGCGAAATACAGGGTCAGCTGTAGGCGGTAAAAGATCGGGTTCTCGCCGGCAAAATTAAAAAAAGCCAGCATAACTTTCCTCAATGACATCACCAGATCACCCTGGTAATCGGCAGCCTGCCGGACGGCTGCGGTCAACGGTTTAAACTGCTCGTCTAGCAGTGTATCCAACAAACCACGCTTATTCGTGAAATAATGATAAAGCGTTGGTTTGGTCACACCCACGGCTTCGACGATCTCCTGCACCCCCACCGCGTCATAGCCACGCGCCGAAAAGAGGGTCAAAGCGCAGTCCAGGAGATGTGCCCGGTTTTCCATACGCACGATTATACCGCTCGGTATAGTGCCTGTCAAGAGATTATATTACAACTCCTTCTCGTAACAAACACTCAACGGGGGGTTACCAGTTCGCTCGAGGTTTTAACTATCAGGCCAATAGGTTTTGTAGTAACATGAAGATTAAGTGATACATCTGCTCAGCCATAAGAAAAAAGTTGCCGAATTTCAGGTGTTTGCGTGTGCGAAGCACACGCAAACACCTGAAATTCGGGTCTTTTTCAAAGAAGCCTGAGCAGTTACGATTAAGTTTAGCATGGATTTCAACGGAGGACCGGCAATGAAGATCAGCTTTATGACCCTGGGATGCCCCAATTGGGACCTGGACACGATTTGTGCCCGGGGAAAAAAATACGGCTTCGATGGTGTGGATTTTCGCGGTTACCTCGAGACCATCGATATCACCTTGCGCCCGGAATTTACCCGGAAAGTGAGCGCCACTTACCGCCAGCTCAAAGACGCTGGCCTGTCAGTGAGCGCAATCAGCTCGAGCATCAACCTGTGCGTCCTCGAAAAATTGGAAAGCAACCTGGAAGAGGCGCGGCGCACGATCCCGGTGGCCCAGGCCCTGGCTTGCACCAATGTGCGCGTGTTTGGCGGCGGTGATCTCAATGCCCACAGCCGGCCAGAGCTGGCCGAAATCGGCCGCGATGCCATGCAAAAAATCCTGGCCTTGGATGGCGCCAGCAGTCTGCACTGGCTGTTTGAAACGCACGACCAGTGGATCCGCGCGCAGGATACCCGGCTGCTTTTAGACCAGATCCCCAATCCGGCGTTTGGCGCCTTATGGGATATGGGGCATACCTACCGCGTGGGCAAAGAAACCCCGAGCGAAACCTTTGAAGCGTTGAAAGGCCGCATCGGCTACACCCATCTCAAAGATGCAGTTTACGATCCCAGCCACCCCCTGGCTATGGAAGACGGCTGGCATTACGTCCTGCCCGGCATGGGCAGCTTACCGCTGCGCGAATCGATTGACCTGCTCAAGCACAGCGGCTACGATGGCTGGTTCCAGTTCGAGCACGAAAAGCGCTGGCATCCCGAACTGCCTGAGCCTGAAGTCGCTTTCCCGGCCTTTGCGCGTTGGATCAGGCCCCTGATTACAACCAAGATTAACTGATGCCCGATTTTATCCCTGGCCTACAACTCAATGAAGCATATTATTGGGAAGCTGTCCGCCCGATCCTGGATTGCCAATTCCCAGGCCTTGCCCATTCAGCCGCGTTAATGGGTCCGGGCTCGGATGTGCTTGGTTTTGACACACCCGTATCGCGAGACCATGAGTGGGGGCCGCGCCTGGTCCTTTTCTTAGCGCCGGCCCATTTCGAGGAGGCACGCCCTGCCGTCAATGAAGCCTTTCGCCAACAGTTACCGTTACGTTTCCGCGGCTATTCGACCCACTTTAGCCCCCCTGATCCGCAAGACAACGGCACACGCCAGGTGCGTGACCTCGAACAGGGCCCGGTCGAGCACCTCATTGCCATCGACACGATCACCCATTACTGGGGGACTCTCCTCGGCGCAGACCCATTCCAGCCGCCGGCGCCGGCCAGTTGGCTGACTTTCGAAGAACAAACCCTTTTGAGCCTGACGGCGGGAAAAGTCTACCACGATGAATTGGGATTGGAGACTGTCCGCCAGCGTTTTGCATACTACCCGCACGATGTCTGGCTGTATCTTCTGGCATCGCAATGGCAGTTGATCTCACAGGAAGAAGCGTTCGTGGGCCGCACCCACAGTGTGGGAGACGAATTGGGCTCGGCGGTGATCGCTGCGCGGCTGGTGCAGCAGTTGATGAGCCTGTGTTTCCTTTTAGAAAAGCGCTATGCGCCTTACAGCAAATGGTTCGGCTATGCATTTAAACAACTTGGGCAATACGCCCAGATGGGCCCACTGCTCGAGGGGGTCATCGCGGCAGCCAACTACCCGGAGCGCGAAGCCTATCTTGCCCAGGCATACACCCTGGCGGTTGAGCTGCTCAACGCCTTGGCCATCATCCCCCCCTTGAACAGCCAGACGAGACCATATTCAGGCTGGCACATGCTTCGCACCGGCGTGCCCTACTTGCCAATGGATGACCCGCGCAACACTCGTCCACACCTGGTGATTTTCGCCGGGCGCATCGCGGAGGCCATCTATGCGGCGATCGACGATCCCAAGGTTTTTCCACCACCACCCCTCATTGGCTCCGTCAATCAATTTATGGTTCCCTCCAGCGATGCACTGCAAAACGGCTTTATCCCGCGCCTGTGGCGGGGCAGTCTGACTGCCAGAATTGATTAATGGTTACAACTCAAGCCCAGTGAAAAAAGACCCGAATTTGAAGTGTTTTCGGGTGCGAAACACGCGCAAAAACTTCAAATTCGGCGCCTTTCTTTGCTGGCTGACCAGGTAACTGATTAATGATCATTAATAATCCATAAAATATCCCAAAATAACAACGTTGTGCGAGGTGATTGGCGTATAATCGTTCTAGGTGGTGGGTCTAAAGTCACAAATAACATAATCCGCCAGACCGGTCCACTGCCTGAAAGTTGAAAGTACCTCGTAATGACGGCTGCAATTGATAAACCGCTGATCACCTTGCGCGGGGTGGTTAAAGCGTACAAAACACCCGCGGGCGATTTTTACGCCTTGAGAGGCATTGACGCCGAATTTTTTTTAGGCGAATTCATCGGTATTTTAGGTAAATCGGGGGCAGGAAAGTCAACCCTGGTCAACATGATCACCGGCGTTGACCATTTAACCTCAGGCGAAGTGTGGGTCGGTGGGGTTGCCGTGCACAAGCTCAAAGAAGACCAGGCGGCGCAATGGCGCGGGCGCAATTTGGGGGTCGTTTACCAGTCCTTCCAGTTGATGCCCAGCCTGTCCCTGCTGGATAATGTGATGTTGCCTATGGACTTTAGCGGGCACTTCAACCCGGCGAAAAGCATCGACCAGGCCATGGAACTACTCGACCAGGTCGAACTGAGCGCCCACGCCAGAAAACTGCCCGCGGACATATCCGGCGGCCAGCAGCAGCGCGTGGCCATTGCGCGTGCCCTGGCTAACGACCCTGCCATCATCATCGCCGATGAGCCCACCGGCCGGTTGGATTCATCCACGGCAGATATCATCTTCCATATCTTTGAAAGCCTGGTGAACGTCGGCAAGACGATCCTGATGGTCTCGCATGATCCGGGTTTTGTGACCCGTTATTCGCGCACCTTGTGGATTGCGGAAGGGAAAATCACCTCCGAAGCACAGTTTGAAGTGGGGTAAACATCTGTGAGCCAACGCCTTTATAACCAGACCGGGCTGCTTCCACCCCAAAATGGAAAGCCATTAATCGAATTGCAAAACGTGGTCAAGCTGTTTAAATCCTCAGCCGGTGAATTTTCAGCGCTCAATAATGTAAGCCTGACCTTTGAGAGCGGTGAATTCACCAGCATTATGGGAATATCGGGCAGTGGAAAATCTACTCTGATCAACATGATCACCGGCATCGACCACCCGACCTCAGGTGTTGTGCGGGTGGGTGACGTCACACTCAATAAAATGAAAGAGGGCCAGATGGCCAGATGGCGCGGGCGCGCGCTTGGGATTGTTTTCCAATTCTTCCAACTCCTGCCCACCTTGACCATCCTCGAGAACACCATGCTGCCGATGGATTATTGTAATATGTTCGTCCCGACCGAACGTGAAAAACGGGCTCACGGCCTGCTCAAACTGCTTGACCTGGAAGGCATGAGCGACAAACTCCCGGCCGCCCTTTCCGGGGGACAGCAGCAAATTGCGGCCATTGCGCGCGCCATGGCCAACGATCCACCCATTATCGTGGCCGATGAACCTACCGGCAACCTGGATTCCCAGACCGAAAAATTAATTCTTCACATCTTTGAAGACCTTGCTGCCCAGGGGAAAACAATCTTGATCGTGACCCACGATCCAACCCTGGCCAAACGCTCCATGCGGCGCGTATTGATCTCGGATGGGGAACTGGTCAACGAGATGGTTGCCCAGGCCTTGCCCTTCCTCAACCATAACCTGCTGCTTAAGATTAGCAAGATGGCCACCCCGCGCACCTACGAGGCCGGGACGACCATCGCACGCCAGGGAGCCATTGATGAAGGTCTTTATGTGATTACCCGCGGCGCGGTTCAAGCTACCACCGAACGGCGCTTTCGCTCACCGACCCTGGTCAACACCCTCACAACAGGCCAGTATTTCAGCGAGCTGGAATTATTGGAGACCGATAATTGTAACCTGACCTTCCGCGCATCCGGGCAAGAGCCAGTCGAAGCCCTGGTTCTGACGGTAGATCATTTCAACCAATTGATTGGCGATTATCCAGCCGCACAACACACACTGCGCAGTGCGGCCGTTGAACGCAGCAACCAGTACTGCCGGCAACCGGCACGGCGGCTGTTTGGTAGGTCAAAATGATGAGGTTGCCCCGTTGGCACAAAGTGATCTCCGACCTGGCAGGCAACAAAACCCGCTCACTTCTGGTGGTCGCTTCGATAGGCGTCGGTTTGTTTGCGGTTGGACTAATCACCAGCATGTATGTGATCATTTCACAGGATATGCGCGCCGGTTACGAAGCGGTTAATCCGGCCAACATCCTGGTCTCGACCAGTCTGTTCAACCTGGACCTGGTCAAACATGTCCAACACGTACAGGGCGTAAGCCAGGCCGAGGGTGTCTTCATTGTCACTCTTCGCATGCGCTCGGCCAATGGCGAATGGAAGACGATCGACATCCAGTCTATTCCCAATATCAACACCAAACAGATCAACCTGCTGCACCTGGAACAAGGCCAGTGGCCGCCGGCCGATAAAGAAATCGTCGTGGACCGGTATAAATTGGGCGACCTGCCGGTTGGAGTGGGCGGCTCGATCGAAGTCGAACTCCCTTCCGGTAAAACACACCTCCTCAAGGTGGTGGGGGTGATTAACGACCAGACCATCGGCACAACCGGTGGTGGAGGGTTCTTCCTTGCCCCGGTTCAAGCCTACACCACCCTGGCAACGCTGCAATGGCTCGAAATGCCGGCACAATTGAACCAATTGTACATTACAGTCGACGGGGACTCGAATAATACCGAGGCCATTCGCCAGGTATCCAACCGGGTTACCAAAGCGATTGAAAACAGCAGCCTGACCGTCTACAGTTCCTCTATCCGCGCCACAGATGACCATCCCAACCGCGTCTACGTGGACGCCATTTCGGCCATCTTGCTGGTACTCGGTTTCCTGGTCCTATTTTTGAGCGGTTTTTTGATCACCAACACCCTTTCCGCCCTGCTCAACCAGCAGGTACACCAGATCGGGGTAATGAAAACGATCGGCGCGCGGCGTGCCCAGATCATGGTCATCTACATGATCCAGATCTTTTTCTTCGGCTTGATCGCATTTGTCATCGCCCAACCTCTTTCCAGTTGGGCTGCTTACACCTTGTTAGGCGCGGTGGCCAACGAAATTAATATCGTTTTGCAAGGTTATCGTTCCGTGCCCCAGGTGGTGGTCCTGCTCCTGATCATGGCCCTGATCATCCCACAGGTAGCGGGGTTTATTCCCATCCTGCAGGGCACCCGCATCACGGCAGTCGAGGCACTCAGCGGTTACAGCCAGGCCAAACTACCCAGCCAGGACAGTTGGTTTTACCGCAACCTGAACAAAATCCGCCGGGTACCGCGACCACTGTTGCTTTCTCTGCGCAATACCTTCCGCCGCAAGGGGCGGCTGCTGCTGACTCTGTTTACATTGACCCTGGGAGGGGCCATCTTCATCGCTACTTTTAATTCGCAGGTTTCCCTGACCAATTATATCGACCACATCGGCAGGTATTTCCTGGCAGACGTCAACCTCAGCCTCAAACAAAGTTACCGGGTGGACGAGATCAAACAGTTGGTAAAGGAAGTTCCCGGAGTCAAGGCGGTCGAAGCCTGGTCTTCGGCTTCCGCTGAGCTGATCATGCCGGATGGATCGATTGGGGAACAAGCCGATCTGCTCGCCCCACCCGCCGGTAGTCCGCTGGTCGATCCTACACTCACCGCCGGGCGCTGGCTGATCCCGGGCGACTCGAATGCCATCGCGGTCAACGAACGGTTCATCGAGCTTTTCCCCAACCTAAAGGTCGGGGATACCCTGCGCGCCAAGATCGGTGGCAAAGAATATGACATGGCGGTGGTGGGCTTCTTCCAATTAGCGGGTAAAAGCGGTGGCTTCGTGGCTTATACCCCTTACGACTTCCTCTCCGATGCGATCCATCAAACCAACCGGGCCAGTAATTACCGCATCACCGGCGACCGGCCCAACCTGACTTTGGGGGAGCAAAAGGCACTCGGCACAAGGATTGAGACATTCCTGGTGGACCGAGGTTTCCAGGTAGCGCAAACCGAAGCCGGCCATTCGCTCACAGCGACCACCGCGGATGGGTTGAACATCCTGACCAGCTTTCTCCTGGTCATGGCACTGCTGACCGCGGTTGTGGGCAGTATAGGGCTGGCGGGTACCATGAGCATGAACGTAATCGAGCGCACCCGCGAGATCGGCATTATCCGCGCTATCGGGGCCTCGGATACCGCCGTGATCAATATGGTGATGGTGGAAGGTGTATTGATTGGGCTGATGAGTTGGACCTTGGGGACACTGCTGTCTTTCCCGATCAGCTCGCTGTTGTCTAACGCGATTAACCTGTCACTATTTGGCGCCACGGCGCAATTCTCGTTTACCCCCACCGGCGTCATCCTCTGGCTGCTGGTGGTGCTGATCCTCTCCGCTCTGGCAAGTGTGATGCCCGCCCGGAATGCGGCCCGCCTGACAATCCGCGAAGTACTCTCGTATGAATAGTAACTGCTCACGCTCAAGTGAAAAAGATCCGAATTTGAGGCGTAGGCGCTAAGCTGGTCAGCGCAAACACATCAAATTCGGCAACTTTCACCCTCAGACTGAGACGTTACGGAAAGGTTTTATTTATGAAGAACATGACCCAGCTCAAACGTATTTTTGGCACAATCTTGATTGGCATGCTGCTGGTGAGCTGCAACGGGAGGGCAGCCGCTGACCCGGCCGCCACCCAGACACCTGCCCCTGCCACTCGTTTGACTGTCTCTTCGGTCGTCGAAGGGCACATTGTCCCCAGCCAATATACCAGCCTGTTTTTCTTCAGCGCGGGGACCGTTTCGGAGGTGTGGGTCAAACAGGGCAGCGAGGTAAAAAAGGGTGACGTGCTGGCCCGCCTGGGTGACCGGGAGTCTTTCCAGGCTGCCGTGACCGCTGCCCAGCTCGAGCTGGCAAGCGCCCAGCGCCAGGTAGATGACCTGCAGGCCAAAGCCGCACTGGTGAGTGGACAGGCCCAGGCGGATCTGGCCACTGCCCAACGCGACTATGTCAATGCCGCTCAAAAATTGGCCGACCTCGACACAGATGCCTACCAGACCAAGCAGGATAATGCCAACACGGATGTTAGTAAAGCCAAAGATGATCTGAAGACTGCTCAGGATGATTTCGATAAGGTCAAAAACCTGGGCACGGATAATACTGTCCGCAAAAATGCCAACACCAAGTTCAAGGATGCACAGAAAAAATACGACAATCTGGTGCGCACCCGCGACCTGTTGGTTAACAATCTGGAGACAGCCAGGGCACAGGTGGCGCTGACCAAGGCGCGTTGGGATGACGCACTCAAGACCCGCGACGACACCCAACAGGGAGTCAATCCCAAAGACCTGACCCTGGCCAACGCCCGTTTGACCAGCGCCAATGCCCAGGTGTCGGCTGCCCAGGCTGCCATCAAGCACCTGGACCTGGTTGCCCCCTACGATAGCAAAGTGGTGAAGGTTGACCTCAACCCGGGCGAGCAGACCACGCCCAGCACGCCGGTTATTGAAGTGGCCGATCTGTCCGCCTGGTACGTTGAAACCAGCGACCTGACCGAAATGGACGTCGTCGCTATTACCCAGGGCCAAAAAGCCAGCCTGATCCCGGACGCCCTGCCCGACCTGAACTTGAACGGCACGGTCGAATCGATCGGCGACACCTACGTAGAAAAATCAGGCGACATCGACTACATGGTGCGCATCCGCCTGGATAAGACCGATCCCGCTTTACGCTGGGGTATGACGGTCAAGGTCACCTTTATTAAGAAATAATTTTGGTCGCCTTTACCCGGGGGCCCTGCGGCGTATCTTCCAGCGTGTAACCTGCGGCGCCGATCTGGTCGCGCAAGGCGTCCGCGTCTTTCCAGCGTTTCTCACGGCGGGCCAACAGGCGCTTTTCGACTAGGTCCAGGATTTTATCGGGGATCTTTTCTTCAGCCGGCGCCCATCCCGCCAGACCTAATCCCAGCACCTTATCGAATTCCAGCAAGGTTGCCTTTTTGACCGGAGCGGGCAGGGCGCTCTTGACCAAATCCCAGGTAACCGCCATGGCGCGAGGCATGTTCAGGTCTTCGTTGATCGGCTCACTGAAGCGCGCCAGGTAATCCCCATCTGCTGTGCCTGGCTGGCCCCAAGCGTAAGCGGCCACGCGCAAGCGATCCAGGGATTTCGCCGATGCATCAATGCCATCCCAACTAAAATTCAGCTTGGCGCGGTAATGCGCGCTGAGGCAGAACAGGCGGTAAGCCAGCGGGTCATAGCCGCGCTCGATCAAGCTCAGCACGCGTAAGAAGCCGCCGCCCGATTTCGACATGCGCGTGTCTTCACTCAACTGGAGGAAGTAGCCGTGCATCCAAAAATTTGCCAGGCGGGTACCAAAGCAAGCCTCGGTCTGAGCGATTTCGTTGGTATGGTGGATGGTGATGTGATCTTCGCCACCGCAGTGAATATCAAAGAAGCTGCCCAGGTATTTGACAGACATGGCTGAGCATTCGATGTGCCAGCCCGGAAAGCCAGTCCCCCACGGGCTTGCCCATTCCATCTGGCGTTTCTGGTCTGTGGGGCTAAACTTCCACAGGGCAAAATCGGTCGGGTTGCGTTTTTCGCCCATATCCACCCGAACGCCAGCCTGCAGACCTTCGATGTCCAGCCGGCCCAGTGTGCCGTAGTCAGGCAGGCGAGATGTGTCAAAATAAATGCCATCCGACGTGCGGTAAGTGTACTCTTTGGATTCGATACAGCGGATAAACTCGATCTGCTCGGCGATGTGGTCGGTGGCCTTGCACCAGATCGCCGGCTCGCTGATGTTTAACCGGCCCAGGTCCTTTTTGAATTCAACCGCATACAGTTCAGCCAGCTCCCAGGCAGTCTTCCCGGTCTGGCGGGAACCTTTCTCCATTTTATCTTCACCCGTGTCCGCGTCCGAGACCAGGTGACCGACGTCTGTGATGTTCATCACGTGCTTCACCTGCAACCCGTTATAAATCAGCATGCGCTTCAAAATGTCTTCGAAAATGTATGTGCGCAGGTTGCCGATGTGGGCGTAGTTGTAGACGGTTGGACCGCAGGTATACAAACCGACGGTTGGGGGTTTGAGCGGGGTAAATTCGCGTAAAGTGCGGGTGTATGTGTCGAACAATTGGATGGTATTCATAACCCAATTTTAACCCATCCTGTGAGAAACTGGGAAATCACATGGCATTGGATTTTAAATCAAAACCAGGATAGTGGCCTAAAAAACCCCGTTCTATCCTGATTAATTATTTAAACAAACCAGTTCTTATGCGGGTTGCTTCAGTTTGTTGAGTTCTTCTTCAACCGAGCTTAATTCCGTTTTCAACTCGACCAGGTATTGCTCTAAACGGGCAACATATTCATCCTGCGTCAAATAGACACGGTTAGTTTGCTCATTATCCTGACACCCGCAATTACCACCGCAAGCACAGGTGTGAGTTGCTTCTTCATGGTCCATGTCGATTTCTCCTTGTTGAATAAAATAATTGTGTATAGTTTACCTTAAATATTATCTTTTTGTTTATGATTTATAAGGTTTTGCGGGATGAATGACAATGCCAATGTCATTGGATCATAATACAATGACACTGGCGTCTATCCAAGAAGTCTATACAGGCTCTTTGGGAATATCCGTGGTGAAACCCCCGCATTTTGGGGTGTGAGCGCGCGACCATGCGCTCACACCCCAAAATGCGCCCCATTCCACGGAAAATCCTGGAGAACCAGGTCTACAAGTCTATACAAGTTCACTTGACAAATATGATTTGTGCTATAATTGTTCAATTATTTATTTCTCGGGGAACACACTGTTAGCGAGTTTTAACAGGTCTGTGACAAGATCCAAGGTGATTTACCACCCGTAACACGCGGCAGTTTCCCTTACCATAATTAAACAATTGCAAACTTGCCTGATGCTTGCGCCCCTTCTGCGGGTGTTTTGACGTATCTTAAATCGCGAGCTCTAAGAGGCAACACCGTTATATATTAGAGAACCTGCCTTAAACCCATTTATTGTTATGTAGTTGGTCGATTTAAACCCGATTAAATCTCGACCAGTTGCCATCGTCGGTTTTTACTAATAGGAGAAGACTACCATGGATGACAATAGTTCATGTCATGTTCCTAAGATTAGGCCCCCGGAGAAACAGGGTCTTTACGACCCCCAATTTGAACATGACTCCTGCGGCGCGGGTTTTGTGGTCAACATCAAAGGGAATCCTTCCCACAGTATCGTTGAACAATCCTTGACCATCCTGGAAAATTTGGCTCATCGCGGCGCGTGTGGCTGCGAGCCGGATACCGGAGACGGCGCGGGTATCCTCGTCCAGATCCCTCACGACTTTCTGGTAAATCAATGCGCCCGACTCGGCTTTGAGCTGCCTGGCCCGCGGTACTATGGCGTAGGTATGTTGTTTATGCCCACCGAAGATGCCCTGCGTCAGGATTTTGAACACCGTTTCGAGGCGATTGTCACGACTGAAGGACAGCGCGTCCTTGGCTGGCGCACGGTTCCCACGGATGGCAGCTTGCTTGGTCCGACCTCCCGTGTGGCTCAGCCGGTGGTGCGCCAGGTGTTTATTGAGCGCAGCCCGCTGCTCAAAGACCGTATGTCTTTTGAACGCAAACTGTACATCATCCGCAAACGGGCCGAACAAGCCATCCGGTACTCGGGCCAGGCCGACGCCGACCGGTTCTATGTCTGCAGCCTGTCCTTCAAAACCCTGGTTTATAAGGGTATGCTCACCCCCACCCAGGTGCGCACTTTTTACCCGGATCTGTCTGATCCGTCCTTTGAAAGTGCCCTGGCGATGGTTCATTCGCGTTTCAGCACCAACACCTTTCCATCCTGGGATCGCGCTCATCCTTACCGCTACCTGGCGCACAATGGTGAGATTAACACCCTGCGCGGTAACATCAACTGGCTTCACGCCGAACAGACTCGCTTTCAATCGGCGTTGCTTGGCAGCGACCTGCCTAAAATTTTACCTGTGGTCAACCCGGATGGATCCGATTCGGCCATGTTCGATAACGTCCTCGAGCTGCTTGTCCTGGCGGGGCGCTCGCTGCCGCACGCGATGATGATGATGATCCCCGAGCCATGGTCCAACCACGAGAGCATGAGCGAAGAGAAACGCGCATTTTACGAGTATCACAGCACGCTGATGGAACCCTGGGATGGGCCGGCCTCTATCGTGTTTACCGATGGGAAAGGCATCGGGGCCATCCTCGACCGCAATGGATTGCGCCCTTCACGTTACTATGTGACCAATGATGATCGCGTGATCCTGGCCTCCGAAGTCGGGGTACTGGACCTGCCTCCGGAAATCATCGTCGAGAAAAGCCGTCTGGAACCCGGACGCATGTTGTGGATCGACACAGAGGAAGGGCGCATCATCAGCGACGATGAGATCAAGCACGAAATTGCTTCAAACCGCCCTTACCGCAAGTGGCTGAATGAATTTATGGTCGATCTGGAAGACCTGCCCGCCCCGCCCGTAGCTCCCCTGGGTGGCATCGGTAAAGATCTCGAAGGTCCCGACCGCAGCAAAAAAGTGCTGCAGTACC
>Ga0066793_10000755_pt1 | contig 13457 bp, 10 predicted proteins | sample PersoiDNA2013189_FD_83876 | JGI IMG/M metagenome (GOLD analysis project Ga0066793, IMG submission 83876) | Permafrost soil microbial communities from the Arctic, to analyse light accelerated degradation of dissolved organic matter (DOM) -... | ecosystem: Environmental > Terrestrial > Soil >...
ATCAGCTCGCGTCGGCGAGGGCCGAGGCTGGGCTGATGCGCGAAGAGCGCGACGAGCTGAGGGCAGGAATCCAGCATGTTCTCGAGCAGATGTCCGAGCTCTAGAAGAGGAAAGGACCCCGCTATCGGCGGGGCCCTTTGGAAATCGGATTACTTGACCGAGTTTGCCAGCTGGTCCACGTACTGGTTGATGTAGGGGCTGATCAGGGGGGCCGGGATGCGTTGGCCGGTTCCTTGAACGCCCTGGATCAGGAAGATGATCCAGTAGATGACGCCCACGATCCAGAGAGGGACTACCAGGATCTGCACAATAGGAATCAATCCGACGACGAAAATGATGATGGACAGTCCGCCAAAGACGACCACCGAGTTCGCCGCGTTCCATTTGACGTCCGGGTCGTCCTTGCCGACGAACAGGAAGATGATTCCTGTGATCCACCAGAGGACGTACGCGAGGATCGAGTAGGTCTTCTTGTTGCTGCCCGCGGCGCTCGGCATTCCACCCATGGGGGACGGTTGCGATGGGGGCGGGGGTGGGATCTGCGACATGGGCTATCTCTCCTTTCTTTTGGCTGGTTGCTGCGCGCCGATTATGGGTCGAACGCAGCGAAAACGCCATAGCCAGACCGCGCTTGGCCTGAACTTGATCTGATCGTAATGCACTCTGCTAGGCTCCCGAAGAGATGACCGATTCCGGTCTACCGCCTGATTCGCAGGCGCCGGACGTTCCTCCGTGGGCTCCGGCTCCGCATGACTCCGCGCCCGAGGACCGACCAGCATCCCGACAGGCACCACTACCGCCTGCCCCGGCGACGCCCGCCCCCGCGTCCGGGGTTCCGTTCGTCGCTGACGTCGCCGCCACGATGCGGCTGATCTCCGTGCCGCCCCCGTCGACTCCTCCGCCGCCGATCCCGGTGATGATCACGCCTACAACACCGACCCGGGAGCGCTACATCGGCAAATACCGCGTCAAGGGCGAGCTCGGCCGCGGCGGGATGGGTACCGTTTACCTCGCGGAGCAACCGGGTCTTGGGCGCGAGGTCGCGATCAAGGAGCTCATCCAGTCGGCCGCCACCGATCCGCTGGCCCTGAAACGCTTTCTGCAGGAGGCTCAGGTGATGGCGAGGACCAGCCATCCCAACCTGGTCCAGGTCCACGACCTCGAGCTCACCGGCGAGGCGAACTACATCGTCCTGGAGTTCGTACGCGGCAAGTCGCTGCGGGACTGGCTCAACCGCGGCCCGATTCCCCCGCCCCAGGTCTTCGCGGTCATGCACGGCGTCCTGCAGGCCCTGGACTACGCCCACAAGCACGCGATCGTGCACAGGGACATGAAGCCTGAGAACGTCCTCCTCTCCGACGACGGCATGGTCAAGGTTGCCGACTTCGGGATCGCGAGGCTGACCGACGACGCCGGCCTTGGCGGGACGGCCACCAAGACAGGGACCACGGTCGGCACGCCGCAGTACATGTCGCCTGAGCAGGTCGCCTCGAGCAAGGTCGACGGGCGCAGCGACCTCTACTCGGCCGGGATCATGTTCTACGAGCTGGTGGCCGGCCAGGCGCCGTTCACGGCCAACGAATCCGATGGCCCCTTCACCCTGATGGCCAAGCATGTGCAGGCGCCGCCGAAGCCCCCGTCAGTTCACCGGCCTGGACTCGATCCTGTGCTGGAGGAGGCGATCCTCAAGTCCATCTCGAAACGGCCCGAGGATCGGTTCCAGACAGGGCAGGAGTTCGATGACGCGATCTCGCGGATCGCGGACCGCATCTTTCCCGGCTGGCAGCGCAGCCTCGAACCCGGCGCGGACCTCTCAAAGATGGTTCCGGGAGCCACGCCTCAGCCAGTGATGATGCCGGCCACGCCGATCGGCATCGCCATCCAGCAGCCGGCGATGGCGGTTCCGGCGCAGGCGGTCTACAACCCGGCACCTCCCGTCAAGCCGGTGGTCAAGCAATCGGCCGGATGCATGGGCGCGCTCGTCGGAACGCTATCTCTGGCGGCGCTGGTCGCTCTAGTGGCTGCGACGTACCTGAACTAGTTCTGCGATGGGCCCTGGCTCCCCGACAGCGCCTGCTCCGCAGCCTCCCCGACCAGGATGTCAGGCGAACCCGACTCGCCGGCGGCGATGACGCTCTGCTGCGTGTAGTGCGAGGTGAAGGTTTGGTGCGTCTGCATGGCCATTTCGGTTGGAAAGTGGACCCATGGCGAAGCCGGCGTCTCGCGGATCGCGGTCACCTGGTAGATGCGGAAGGTCTCGGCTGATTTGCCCTTGAGCTGCACGCCTGGCACCAAATCGACGGCGATGTAGTCCTTGCACATCTCATAGGTCTGCTGCCCGATGAGCAGGTGGAAAGCAGGCGCCTGGCTGCAGAATCGGGCGGCCGTGTTCACGGTGTCCCCCAGGGCGGTGTATTGAAGCCGGCTGCGCGAACCCATCATCCCGACGACCGCCGGTCCCGTGTTGACGCCGATGCCCCAGCGGATCGGCGGCAGGCCTTTGGCCAGCAGGCGCTGCTGCAGCTCGGGTGCGCGGTTCACCAGGTCGTACGCGCAGCGCACCGCCAGCAGCGCGTGGTTTTCCTGAAGGCGGGGCGCGTTCCAAAACGCGACGATCTCGTCGCCTACGTATTTGTCGACGGTCCCGTCCCAGGTGAAGATGATCCCGCTCAGATGGTCGAGGTACATCTGGACGACCTCGGTCACGTCGTGCGCAGCCATCGACTCGGACATCGATGTGAAGCCCCGGATGTCGACGAAGAGAAGCGTCACGTCGCGCCGCTCGCCGCCTCGCATGATGTCGTCCACGCCGCCCCGGGTCCTGGCCAGCTGGGCGACGATCTCGGGCTTGAGATACACCCCGAACAGCCGGGTGACCTTGCGCTTCTCTCGGTCCTCGTAGAGAAAGCGGTAGGCCGTAACTCCTGAGTACGTCAGGGCAATGGCCAACCAGGGATGGAAGAGGTCGGGGACGAAGCTGGTGAAGTTCGCCCACGCGCTCATGGCGAACGTGAATACAACCAACGCCACTACCGTTCCCGCGAGGCCCCACAGCACACTCACTCGGGAAACGCCTATCGCTGTGGCCACGCAAAGGATCAGAACGATCAGGAAAAGAAGCTGTGGCGACTCAGACGTAATGAATGCGGACGGCTCTCCCGCCAGCGGGTTGGCGTGCAAGAACATGTGAATCGCGTCGGCGTGAATCTCAACCCCGGGCATGGTCGCGCCACTCGAGCCGGCGCTGGTCGTGACCAGGTGGTTGTCGTTGACCCCCGTCAGGTTGTATGCCCCGACCAGGACTATTTTGCCTTCAGGTTTGTTCAGACTGTCCAGGTACTGGACCATATTCGGCGAGAAGTTACCGCTGGCTACGTCGCCGAAAGACAAGTACTGGTTGTTCGTTTTGAAGTTGTCGGTTGGGCCGGTGAAGTTGATCACGGCCTCCCCCGCGCTGTCCACCTGCAACGGTTGAGCCCAGGTAGTGCCAAGCGTCACCTGGCCATTGGATTCATTCAAGTTGCCGGCGAAGGGAAAGAACGCCCGGTAAGCGGCAAAAGAAAATGAATTGATGACCGGTGTGCTGCAAGCGCGTGTTGTGTAACAAGCAGGTTCCACGAACATTGGCACCCTTCGAATCACACCATCCGGATCTGTCGTGAAGTCGGTCGACGCCAAAATGACATTCGGATAGGGGTTCTGGCAGCCAGCGCTTGGGTCCTGAGTCGAGTCGGCGCACCAGAACTTGCGCAGCGGGATCTGGTCGATTCCCTTGGGAATGGTGTTGGGGCCGCTCTGGACGATTTTGCCGTTTGCGGGCAAGGCGTTCTCTCCCGGGTAGGACAGAATCACCGGGATGGTGCTGGTTGCGAGCGCTTTCGCGAACTCGTCGTCCTGGGCGATGTCTCGGGCGTCAGCGAAAGTAATGTCGAACGCAACCACCGCCGCGCCGGCTTTCTCAAGGTTCCGGAGAGCATCCGCGTAGTAGTTGCGTGTGATCGGGAATGCCCCGATCTTTTGCACGCTCGGGTCGTCAATGCCCACGATGACGACATTCGGATCTGGTTTCGCCAGTTGGACAAAGCGGTCCTCTGGATGCACCGACACGTTGATATGGCAGGATGGGTCGAAGCTGTTCCGGTCGCATGCCACCTGCTGGGTGTAGAGCCAGTAGATGGCTCCGCTGAGCACGACCGCGATGAGGACTGCGACCGCGGTGCGGTACGTGTACCAATAGCGGATGTAGCGGCTCACGCGCGCCCGGATCATATCGCCCTTATGACACGATCGGACCCGTGACCGTGCGAGTTGGCATCGCGGGCTGGATCGACAAGTCGCTGATCGACTCCAAGCTCTTCTACCCGCTCAACGTCAAGACCTCCGAGGAACGGTTGAACTTCTACGCGAGCCAGTTCTCGCTGGTCGAGGTGGACTCGACGTATTACGGGATGCCGAAACCCGAGAACTCCGAGCTGTGGGTGGCGCGCACGCCCGAAGGCTTCACGTTCGACGTCAAATCCTTCTCCCTTTTCACCAACCACCCCACCAAGCCGATGGCCCTCCCGAAAGACATTCGGGATGAGCTGCCCGAAAAGCTGCGCGAAAAGAACATCTACCTCGAGCAGATGCCCGACGAGCTGCTGGACGAGTCCTGGGAACGGTTCCGGACGGCCCTGGAGCCGCTGCGGGCCGCGGGCAAGCTGGGCGCGGTGTTCTTACAGTTCCCGCCCTGGTTCCTGCCCTCATCGCGCTCGCTGGCGTACATCGAGCAATGCCAGGAGCGCATGTTCGGGTTCCAGGTTGCGGTCGAGTTCCGCAAGCCTGAATGGTTGGACGCGCGTCACCTCGAAGGGACTCTGGCCTTCCTGCGCTCGCGCGACATCCCGTTTGTGGCCGTGGACGTCCCTCCCGGGCACAAGACGAGCATGCCCGCGGTGTTCGAGGTGACATCGACCAAGCTCGCCGTGGTCCGCTTTCACGGCCGCAACCACGAAACCTGGGACATCAAGGGCGCGCCTCCGAACCTCCGTTTTCGCCACGACTACAAGGACGCGGAGCTGGCGGAGTGGGTGCCCCGGATCAAAGAGATGGAGCGTTCCGCCAAGCAGGTGCACGCGCTCATGAACAACAACTACTCCAACTATTCGGTCAAGAACGCCCAGCAGCTCGAGAAGCTGCTGGAGGCGTGGCAGAAATAACCGGCTAGCTCCTTGGCACGCCGGTTCCTCCGAGCTGAGGAGAAGCCAGCCGCCGGGCCTCGCCGATCGCGTGGTCCATCAGGCCGCCAAGCACTGGCTCGGCCAGGTGCACGGCCCGGATCGGCGCCACCATCGCATCGCGGCGTGGAAACCGCGCGGTGCGGACGATCAGGTTGGCGACCCAGGACGCAGGGTATTGGGGGCCGACTGGGCGCTCCGTGGCCGCAAAGAACTCGGTGCCCGCCGTCACCCCTGGATAGACGACGCAGACCTTCACGCCGGTGCCCGACAGCTCTCCGCGCAGGGCGTGTGACAGGCCGGCGACAGCGTGCTTGGTGGCCGAGTAGACGGCCGAGTAAGGCGACGCGCGAAAAGCGACGATGGAGGCCACGTTGATGATCACTCCGCGGCGGCGCTCGAGCATCCAGGGAAGTGTCGCCTGCGTCATCGCGATCACACCCTTCAGGTTGGTGGCGATCAGCTCGTCGACCCTGTCCTCAGGCATCTGGTGCAGCCGGCCCATCCAGCCGGCGCCGGCATTGTTGACCAGCACGTCGAGCCGTTCGTGCGTGCGGAGCGCGGCCGCGACGAATGCGCGGGCGTCTGCACTCTGACTGACGTCGAGGCGGCGGACGTTCACCTCCGGCGACCCGGCCTTGCGGCAGCGCTCGGCGACCGCTTCGAGGCGGTCGACGCGGCGCGCGCCGAGCTCGAGCTTCGCGCCGCGCTTTGCCAAAGCGACCGCGGTGGCGGCCCCGATCCCGCTGGACGCGCCGGTGATCAGCACCACCGCTCCCTTCAGCCTCATGCCCGCAGCATAAGTCGGCCTAGAATCCGGGCATGAAGGCGGCGACTTTCCAGGGCGTGCACGAGGTCAAGGTCCTCGAGGTGCCCAAGCCCTCGATTCACTCGCCCGACGAGGCGCTTTTGAAGGTGACGCTGGGCGCCATCTGCGGATCGGACCTGCACGCTTACCACGGGCGCATCCCGATGGTCGCCGGCGAGCTGCTCGGGCACGAGTTCGTCGGCGTGATCCAGGAGGTTGGACCTGCAGTCAAGCGGTTCAAGCCCGGGGATCGCGTGGTGGTCAGCTTCTACACGGCGTGCGGCCACTGCGCGCTCTGTCGCAAGGGTTGGTTCAACGAGTGCCTCAACATGGCCACCTTCGGGTTCGGCGAGCTTCTAGGTGGCCTCGGTGGCGGGCAGGCGGAGTACGTGGTCGTGCCTCTCGCCGACCATTCGATGGAGCTCATTCCCGAGGGTATGTCCGACGAGCAGGCGATCTTCGTCGGAGACATTCTCTCCACCGGCATGTTCGCCGCAGAGCGGGCCGAGATCCACCCCGGCGATGTGGTGGCCGTGATCGGCGCCGGGCCGGTCGGCTTGATGGCCACGATGTGTGCGCAGCTGTTCGGGCCGGCACGTGTGCTCGTGGTCGACATGGTCGAGTCGCGGCTCGAGATCGCGCAGGAGCTTGGCGGGACGCCCATCAACGCTTCTCTCGCGCACCCGGTGGAATCGATCGCCGGCTACACCGGTGGCATCGGCGCCGACTCGAGCATCGAAGCGGTGGGCCTCACAGCCTCGGTTGACACAGCCATCCAGTGCGTACGCGGTGGCGGCACGATCTCTGTCGTCGGGGTCCCGAGCGAGTTCACGGCCGACTTTCCCTATTACCACATGTGGGAGAAGTCGCTCACGTTTCGCTCGGGCCGCTGCAACGTGCAGAAATACATGAGGCCGCTGCTCGACCTGATCGCCGCGGGGCGGCTAAAGCCGGACATGATCATCAGCCACCGGATGAAGCTCGACCAGGCCGAGGAGGCCTACCGCATGTTCGCCGCCCGCGAAGCGACGAAGATCGTCCTCACCCCGTAGATAAGTACCTCCAGTGGAGCGTTAGGCCGGATTCACTCCGGCCGTGACCTATGCGCTCTTCCAGACGCCTCCAGGCAATGTGCTACACGGTCCACGAGGGAGGCATGCCTCCCCCGTGCTAAAGATCGTTCTTACTCCTTAGCCATTCCCGCGTCGATAGCCATCAGGTAGCCGCGCGCCCGCTCGGTCAGCGGGTAGCGGTTCTCGAGTTCGTGAAACGCCGGCCCGTGGTCGCTGTGCTCGAGGTGCGCGAGCTCGTGCACGAGCAGGTAGTCGAGCACCCAGTCCGGCAGCCCGGCCGCGCGCTGGGCGATGCGGATCGCGCCCGTGGTGAACGTGCAGCTGCCCCAGGTGTGGGCCATGTCTGCGAACCCGATCGAGGTCCAGCGGAGGCGGCCGCCGAAATGCCGAGTGTTGAGGGTTCGTGCGCGCTCAGCCAGGCGTTCGTCCGTAGGGCGCGATCGCTGCATCCGGCGCTCCAGGCGCCGGCGCATCGTCTCCGCCCACTGCTCCCGCTCGGCGTGGGGCATCGAAGAAGGCACGAGGAGCTCCAGGACGCCTGAACGGAGGCGTGCGGCCACCGTTCTACGCCGCTGCCTCGAGGCGACTATCCGAATGGGTGGCCAGAATCCTTTCGAATCTTGAGGATCGTGTTCCAAGACGTTGTGCTCCGTTGTTTGCAGAAACTCGGTTGCCGAGATTGTAGGCAGGCCCGAGCCTGACGGGAGCCCCAGGTTGTTAACAGCGCGGCCGAGCCCCTTCCCCTAGGATTGGCCCCGCATAGACGTGCCCAGAAGCCTCGTCATCGGAAATGGCAACATCCTCGTGGGCTTCGACGCCACCTATTCGGTCCGGGATCTCTACTTCCCGCGCGTAGGGGATGCGAATCAAACGATGGGCAACGCCTGCCGAACGGGCTTCTTCATCGACGGCAAGTTCGCATGGCTCGACGATCCGGCGTGGGAACGGCACCTTGGCTACGCAGAGGATTCGCTCGTCACCGACGTGACCCTGAAGCACCCGGGGCTGGGGATCACGGTCACATTCGCGGACTATGTCGACCTGGCCCGCAACTGGTTCATTCGCAACGTCGAGGTCCAGTCCTCGGCCGGCTTCAGCACAGGCCGCGTCTTCTTTCACTACGACTGGTACATCGAGGGCACCGACATCGGCAACACGGTGGCTTTCGACCCGCGGCATCGCGGGATCATCGCGTACAAGGGCAACCGTTACTTCCTGGTCGGTGGTGACCGCGGACCCGAGTTTGGCATCGACACGTGGGCCAATGGCAAGAAGGGCAACGGCGCGGCCGGCACGTGGGTCGACGCCGAAGACGGGATCCTGGGCAAGAACCCGATCGAGCAGGGCTCGGTGGACTGCACGGTCGGCTTCGACCTCGCTCCCGCCAAACCCATGGAGTCCCGCACCCTCACTCATTGGGTTTGCATGGGTACGCGGCTCAGCGAGGTCACCACTTACGGCCAGGACCTGATCGTCGGTCGCGGGCCGGACACGTATCACGGCCGGACACTCACCTACTGGCGCGTCTGGTCGGAGAAGGACCATCGGCACATCGATGAGGAGCTCGGCTCCGACGTCACGCAGCTGTACCGGCGCAGCATCCTCACCGCGCGCACCCACGCGGACAACCACGGCGCGATCATCGCGTCCACCGACTTCGACATCACGAAGTTCGCCCGTGACACATACGCCTACGCGTGGCCGCGAGACGGCGCGCTCGTAGCCAATGCTCTCGACCGGGCCGGCCACCAGGACATCACGCGCCAGTTCTTCCAGTTCTGCCAGCAGGCGCTGGTGGAGGAAGGATTCTTCCTCCACAAGTACACGCCCTATTGCCTTCCGGGAAGCTCGTGGCTTCCCTGGGTCGACTCCCAGGGAGTGCGCACGCTCCCGATCCAGGAGGATGAGACGGGCCTGGTCTTGTGGGCGCTCTGGCAGCACTACCGGATACACGGCAACCTCGATTTCGTGGTCGGCCTGTACACGACCCTGATCGTGCCCGCCGCGGAGTGGATGGTCACGTACGTCGACGAGAGGAACGGGCTGTTGATGCCGTCCTGGGATCTCTGGGAGGAGCGCTGGGGCGTCCACGCGTTCACGGTCGGGGCGGTATGGGGCGGGCTGGATGCGGCCCGGAACTTCGCCGACCTGTTCGGCGACGTCGCCGCCTACGTTCGATACCGCGACGCCGCCGACCGGCTGCGCAAGGCGACCGACCTCCACCTTTACAGCGATGACCTAGGCCGGTTCGCTCGCCGCATCGCCGTAGAGGAAGACGGAACTCAGACCGTGGACATGATCATCGACAGCGCGATCTACGGTCTCTGGCGCTTCGGCATGTATCCGGCGACGGACCAGCGGATCACGGACACGATGAACGCCATCCGCGATCAACTTTCGAACAAGGCTGCCTCCGGGGGAATCGCCAGGTACCAGGACGATTACTACTTCAAGATCGAGCCGGACACGAAGAAGGTTCCGGGCAACCCATGGTTCATGTGCACTTTGTGGCTGGCGCAGTGGTACATCGCCATCGCCAAGGACCCCGCCGACCTCAAGCCCGCGCGGGACATCATCGACTGGGTCGTGGCGCACCAGCTGCCGGGCGGACTGCTCTCGGAGCAGCTCGACCCCAACACTGGCGCCCCGCTGTCGGTGTCGCCGCTCACGTGGTCTCACGCTGAACTGATCGTCACCGTCGATGAGTTCTGCCGCATGTCAGAGCGGCTGCGCCATACCGCGAACCCAACTGTTCCTCCGCGACCGAGCCCCAGCCGGTAACAGCGTTAGCTCTCCGGCGCGCCCTGATGGCCGGCGTGCTTGTTGGGGCGTTTCTGCAAGGCGCGACGTGGATCTTCGTACTCGCAGGGTTCTGGTGGGTCTCGAGATCGCCCGGAAGAGGTCAGGCCGTGTCGCGACCCCTATAGAGGGATGTTTCCATGCTTGCGGGGCGGGCGTTCCACCGTCTTGCGCAGGCATAGCTGCAGGCCGCGGATGAGCTCTCGCCTGGTCTGGCTCGGTTCGATCACGTCGTCGATGTAGCCTCGCTCGGCGGCGACGTAAGGGTTCGCGAACTTCGCCGTGTACTCCGCGACGAGCTCCTTGCGCCTGAGTGCGGGATCCTTCGCGGCCGCCAGGTCGCGCTTGTAGATGATGTTCACCGCCGCATCCGGCCCCATGACGGCGATCTCGGCGGTCGGCCACGCGAGGTTGAGGTCGGCCCCCATCTGCTTGGGGGACATCACGCAGTAGGCACCGCCGTAGTCCTTTCGCGTGATCACGGTCAGCTTCGGCACGGTCGCCTCCGCGTAGGCGTAGAGGAGCTTGGCGCCGTGCCGGATGATCCCGCCGTGCTCCTGGTCGCGCCCCGGCAGGTAACCCGGGACGTCCACGAACGAGATGATCGGGATGCCGAACGCGTCGCAGAACCGGATGAAGCGCGCCGCCTTGACCGAAGCGTTGATGTCGATCGCGCCCGCCAGCACCTTGGGTTGGTTGCCGACGATGCCGACGACATGCCCGCCCAGCCGCCCCAGACCGATGACGATGTTGGGCGCAAAGAACGGCTGCACCTCGAAGAACTCGCGATTGTCGAGGACGCGCGAGACGAGCTCGCGCATGTCGTAGGGCTTGTTCGGGGATTCCGGAACGATGGTCTGGAGCTCAGGATCGGCTCGCTCCAGATCGTCGCTAGTGGGGACGAAGGGCGGACGCTCGCCGTTCGACGAGGGGAGAAAGGAGAGGAGCTTCCGGACGCCCGCCGCGCAAGCTTCCTCGGTCTGTGGTAGGAAATGAGCCACCCCGGAAGTCGCGTTGTGCACGTCGCCGCCGCCCAGTTCGTCGAACGAAACCGCCTCACCTGTCACGACGCGGATCACCTCAGGGCCAGTGATGAACATGTATCCCTGACCCGCGACGATGAAGATGAAGTCGGTGATCGCCGGTGAGTAGACGGCACCGCCCGTGCATGGCCCCGCGATCACGCTGAGCTGCGGTATCACCCCGGATGAGCGGACATTGCGCAGGAAGATGTCGGCGTAGCCCGCGAGCGCCACTACGCCCTCCTGTATCCGTGCGCCGCCGGAATCGTTGATTCCGATGATCGGCACGCGGTTGCGCAGAGCGAGCTCCTGGACCTTGACGATCTTCTCCGCCGTGACCTCGCCGAGGGAACCGCCGAAGACGGTTGCGTCGTACGCGTACACGGCGACCGGACGCCGATCGATCTCGCCGAAACCCGCGACGACGCCATCGCCTGAGATCCGCCGCTCCTCCATGCCAAATCCGTACGCACGATGCTGTGCGAAGACGTCGAGCTCTACGAACGAGCCGCCGTCAAGGAGCATCTCGATGCGGTCCCGCGCGGTCGCCTTGCCTGCCGCGCGCCGCCGGTTGGCGGCCGCGGTTTCCGCGTGCAAGGCCTGGTAACGGCGCTTGCGGTACTGGTTGATCTTCTGTTCCGAGACTGTGGTCTGAGCTCGATGCGGCGCCTCGATGCCTTCGAGAGTGGGGGTGGTCCGGCGGACCGGCGTCAGCGATTTTGGTCTCCTGGCAGCCATAGCGCATATATCGTAGGCGCGATGCCCGATGGCCTCGACCTGGCCCGCTCCGTGACGCTGCGTCAGCTGCGAACGTTCAAAACGGTCGCCGACCTGAGCAGCTTCAGCCTCGCCGCACAGCAGCTTCGTCTCAGCCAGCCTTCGATCTCCTACCAGGTCAAAGAGCTGGAGGAGGCGATCGGAATGCCGCTGCTGGATCGTCTCGGGAAGAAAGTTCAGCTCACCGAGGCGGGTTCGGTCCTCTACTCGTACGCAAGGCGAGCCCTGGACGTGCTCGACGAGGCTTCGCTTGCGCTCGAGGAGATGAATGGGATCAAGCGCGGAAACCTGAGAGTCGGCGCCAGCACGACCGTCGGTATCTACCTGCTGCCGGCGGCGCTCGGCGCCTTCAAGAAGCTCCATCCGGGGCTTGTCATCTCGTTGGAGATCGGAACGCGCGCCCGCGTCCAGGAACAGGTGCTGCTCAACGAGCTCGACCTCGCGGTGGTGGGGCCCGCCCTCAAGGATCCCGACCTCGCCATTCTTCCGTTTATCAGCGACGAGCTCGTCGTCGTCGCGCCGGCCAACCACCAGCTCGCCGGCCGGCGGGGTCTCGCCCTCAAGGATCTGCAAGACCAGCCATTTGTGATGCGCGAGCCGGCTTCGGGCAGCCGCTCGGAGCTCGAAAAGACAGCGCGCAAGGCGGGCGCGAAGTTGAACGTCGCCATGGAGCTCGGCTCCAACGGAGCGATCAAGCACGCCGTCGAATCAGGCCTCGGGCTGGCGGTGATCTCGCGCTATGCCTGCGCGCTCGAGCTTTCCAGTGGACGCCTGGTCGAGCTGGATGTGCGGGGCTTCCCGATCCGCCGCGACTGGCACATCGTTCACCTGAGGCGGCGCCGCCTCCCTACGTCTGTGCTCGCCTTCATCGAGTTCTTGAAGGGCACCAGCTGGCTCACCCGTGTCGGTGCGCCAGGCCACCTCGGACCTCCGACCGATTGACCGCGCGCCAGGGCCGCGCGTCGGCCGATTGACCAGGGGCCTGCGCCGCGCGGCCGCCGATGTGCTTTCGCGGCCGGCCCTTTACTGGGCGGTCGCCGCCGCCTTCTGGCTTCGAGTGGCGATCCTCACAGTGCTCACCCCTCGTCGCTACGACGCTGAGGGCATGTGGGAAGGCGCACATGCGTATCTGACCGACCCGTCTCACATGTACGACGCGGCGGCCAATTACATCGCGCGCTTTCACATCATCGCGCCGCCCGGCGGCCTGGACGCGTTCGTGAGCCCGCCTCCGCTGGCGGCGCTGGCAGCGCCTGTCGCGCTGCTGCCCAAGAGCGTCGCCGTCCAGGTTTGGACCGGCATCGACTCGGCGGCCCTGTTGATCGCGCTCTTCTTGCTCTACCGGTTGGTGGCCGGCCGGCATCCGCTGGCGCGCCCGATTTTCTGGTTGGTCGCCGCCTACTTCCCGCCGCTCTTCTCCGATGTCGTCGCGGGGCAGCGCGGAGGCATCCTCCTGCTGGGTGCGATCGCCTCGATCGGGCTCGAGGCGAACCGCCCAGCGCTTGCGGGAGTGGCGGGCGGCCTGGTCGCGGCGCTCAAGTACTACCCGGCCGCGATGGTGATCGGTACGCGGCCCGCGCATCGCATTCGATACGCGGTCGCGCTTGGCACCGTGCTGGTGATCGTCACCGTCGCCAGCTTCATCCCGCTCGGATTTGGCGGCGCTGTCTTCTACTTCCGGCACGTCCTGCTCCCGTCGCTGGGATCGCACAACCCCGATTGCGCTTACGACTCAGTCCGCACACTTTTCACGCGCACGATC
>Ga0066793_10000756_pt1 | contig 13450 bp, 13 predicted proteins | sample PersoiDNA2013189_FD_83876 | JGI IMG/M metagenome (GOLD analysis project Ga0066793, IMG submission 83876) | Permafrost soil microbial communities from the Arctic, to analyse light accelerated degradation of dissolved organic matter (DOM) -... | ecosystem: Environmental > Terrestrial > Soil >...
AACTCATCGTTGGAACTCGGGACTTAGGGATCGACTGGTGGTCACGTGTGCATCAAGAAATGACCGGACCAGGCAAGTGGGTGGATGGCGGCACGCCAGACGAGTTGCTCGTCGCCGCGCCGGGTTCCGCGAGCGAGGCAGAGATGCGACTCAATCGACTGGGCGATTGGGCATCTGACGACGCCGCCGATGCCAAATGGGGAAGGCCAATCGACTTTGTCGACCTCAACGATTCGGGCGCCGACGATCGCTTACACCTCCCCGACGGCATTGCGGAAGGTGATCGTGTGGTGGCTAGCTTCGATCCTGGTTCACGTGTATGGGCTGCCATCGTGCGTCGCAACGAACTTGACGCAGCGAAGGATCGGGAAGGCTATCGGCGCAATGGTCTCGGCAGCGTTTTGGCCGAGCACGAGTTCATAAACGTTGCGGAAGTCGGCTGGGCATATGCGATTGCTACCAACACTGGCCCCATCTATCTCCCTGGTGAAACTGCCGGCGGGCATGGAGATCCCTTTATGGATTTAGTCCAGTCCGAAGCCGCTGAGCGATTGAGCAGCTGGGCGCTAAAGCATGACAACGAGATCGCCGAACGATGTCGGTGGCTTACTCGGGGCGATGTCTGGTCCGCCTACTTTCGCCTCGGTCTCCCTTACTCGAGAACAGGCGAGTGGTGGCCGTTTGAACGCGCAGCAACGGCGGTGGTCGACGGTGAGGTCGCCGAAATAGAGACGAGGATGATGGAGCTGACATGAGCGTCCCCGCTGCGGGCTTTTGCCGCCTCAGCCTGGGGACGATCAGACTCGGCGGCTAGCCCGAGTTGTCGGGCAGCTGGGACAGGCGGTAAGTCCGTACACCTTAAGGAAATACGGGGCACGCCGGAGGCTTCTGGTTCGAGTCTGCTGGGCCCCGGCAACGTCGCGGCCTGGGTGTCGCTACTCGTCACCGGCGTGCATCACGAGTCGGCCGCCGTCCAATCCGGATGCTTCCCCCACCAGTACGCGTTATCGACCTCGAAGGCGTCCTCGCTTTCAACTCTGCTTGGGCCGCTGTTCTCAACCGCGGCTCGGGCGCGAATGTGATCGACGAACACTCGAGGTAGTCGGACGCCATGGTCGCGTAGGTAGTGCGCAAGACCCTCCGGCCAGATATACCTTCCGTCGGTCAGCTCAGTCGCACCATTCCTAATGCCGCAGAAGCGACAAAGCGATAAGCCGCGATACGCCCTGGCCCTCGTGCCATGTTCCAGCCACCGCGTCACCATGCCGCGTTCGGTCTCGTCCCAGGTCTCGTCCACGAATTCGCGGGCATCGGGCCATCCTTTTTCGCCTGATCCCAGCCAATAGCCTATGAGCGTGAAGTGCAATCGCCCGCGCCATCGTGAAAGCAAGACTTCCATCTCGTGCAATGCACCTTGAGGTTGGTCGCCGGTCTTGGGATTCTCCCAATCTTTCCACGACACCCATCTCGGTCGCCTCAGAACCGGGTCAAGACCGACGTAGAGCCACGCCTGCTTCCATTCCGAGCGGAACTCAAATGGCTCGCCCGAGGGAAGCGATCCCTCGAGGACCAGCGGAGCGATGAGGGTGTCGACGCGGACGACGTACCCCTGGGCCCGCAATGCCTCAAGCCGTGGCTGCCACTCAGCGGTCAGCTTGTCTCCGATGTCAGGGCCTTCGTCCATGCTGGCGCGACCCTACAACGCCGGCGGGTTCTTGCATCCAAGACCGATCAAGTCAGCGAGATTTCCTTGCCAGTCACCAGCGGCTCTCGGTTCGCGTTACGGAAACTGCGGCCCACCACCCTCGGTCGGCCTCAGTGCCCACCGATCCACACTTCGCCGATCCACGTGCCGAGATCCGGCCATTGTTCGTCCGTCGTTCCGTTGTGTGACCAATACCGGACTGTGTTGCCGGAAAGACAGTAGTAGTCGGCGTTGTCCTCGCAGAAGGGCAACCAGTCGCGGGGGACACCTATTTCCCAAGCCTCACGTGCAGTGGTCACGAGGTGGCGATAACCAGAGCCAGGTGTCACCCTGCATGGCTCCTTTGTGGAAAAGACAACGTCGCTGGCCTCGAGAAGGAAACGTCGGTAATCGGGCGGAAAGGCTATGCCGAGATCTTGCTCGGCCCTGCTGACTTCGTCCTCGGTCGGAAGTGGTAGCGGTCGCGGGACGGGTTCATTGAGTAGCCGGAGCTCCGCGATTGCATCTCCGATGTGCACTTGCACCGTAGTCTGGCACCTTGGTATCACCGCTTGATTGTGCGCAGGACCGCATCATTGCGATGGTGATCGACGGGGCGGGTGTAAGAATGCAAAACTCGCTCCGGCTCGCTGCGGGCTTTTGCAGCCTCAGCCTGGGGACGATCAGAATCGGCGGCTAGCCCGAGTTGTCGGGCAGCTGGGACAGGCGGTAAGTCCGTACACCTTAAGGAAATACGGGGCACGCGGCGTCGGCCTGGCCAACCTGGCGTTTGAGCCTCGGGCCAGCCGCGGCTTTGCGATCCAGACTGACTTTGCCGTCCTTCAGCTGGCTAGGCCCTTTTCGGCGAAGACACGCCAGTCATGACTTTGCTTCTAGTCCTGTTTGCCCCAATTCGGGCACCGACTCCGTAGCCTTAATAGGCTGAACTCGGCCGACGACAACGAGGTCCGGCCGGGCGTCCATGGTGCCCTAACCTGAGTCGTCGGGCAGCTGACGCTCGGAAAAGCCGAAAGCCTCAAACAGACGCCGTCAATGTGAACCCCGACCCTACAAGCTTTCTTGTAGAGTAGCGCGGTGGCCGGCCGACGACAACCGCTCGTGACGGTGGCTGGGCTGAAGGGGATGAGAGCCCTGGCTCACCCGGTCAGGCTCCGCATGGTTGAGTTGCTGCACCGTTCGCCAGAGTCTGCTTCCTCACTTGCTCGAGCACTTGGTATTCGGTACGGATCAGCACAGTTCCATCTCGGGGTGCTGGCACACATCGGCATCGCCGAGCGAGTCGGTGAGGAGAAGAAGCGCGGCGGGACCGAGGTGTTGTATGCGATTCCGCACGGGTTCAAGGTTGAGTTGGATCCAACGGCCCCGCCCGAAGCGTGGCAGGCGATGTACCGGGCTCACCTGGCCGACCTGACGCGCCGACTCGAGTTGACTGCTGCCTCTCCCCGACCAGAGGACGCAACCCGAAGTCGCACGGTGGTCAGCGATCTGCGCCTAGCCCGCCGGGACGTTCCAAAAGCCCTAGCCGCTGTCGATGATCTGGTTCAGCGGTTGCGCGCGATGAGCGTCCATCAAAAGGGCCCGGAATTGTTCCCTTTCACGCTCGTCCTGAATTTCTTCCGAGCCGCGCCTGGCGAAAAGGCGCAATGACCAACAGCTCATGCGACTCACGACGGTTTCTGACGCGGTTGCCTTTGAAACCGGCACGGTTGCAACCGCTCTGTCAGGTAGCCAGCCGGCCCATCGATGCGTCGCAAGACGTCGCGATCAGTAATGCGGCTGATGGTTCGTAGACCCTCCGGCCTAACCCTCGTCCTTCGGAATCGGCCGTTCGGGCGATTTTGGCTCGCGCGCACCGCATCGCACATTGGTGATGGCGCTGCAGTCATCGCCCTGCTGCTGTACGTCAGGGGCATCGAGCGTAGCGGCATCGCGGTCGGAGTCCTGTTACTCGCCCAGGCGCTGCCACACCTCGCAGGACCGGTGATGGGGACACTCGTCGACCGCCTTGATCTGAAGTGGGTTCTCATTGTTTGTGATCTGGCACAGGCGGTCCTGTTCGCAGCCATTGCCTGGTGGCAGCCTCCTTTTGTCGCGCTGCTCGCTGTGGTCGCGATCGCGTCGCTGTTCGACACGACCTACAGCCCTGCCTCCGGCAGCATGGTGCCGCAGCTGGTCAGTGACGTGGACCTCGTCCAGGCCAACGCCTGGATGGGCACGGCATTGAATTTCCAGGTCGCCGTGGGTCCGCTCCTTGGCGGTTTGCTTGTGTCAGCTTTTGGCGTGCGCGGCGGTCTTGGAGCCAACGCAGCCAGCTTCTTGATTTCCGCCGCGCTTATCCTGACGGTCCCTCGACTGGGGCCGGCCCGTACGAAACCTGCTGATGGCGTGATGTCGGCTGGCCTAGCGGGCCTGGTCTTTGCCTGGAAGGACGCCGCCATTCGAGCGCTGGTAATTGGGGTGTTCCTTCTTGTCGCTTTCGCCGCCGTTGACAACGTTGCCCTTGTTTTCCTTACCCGAGACTCGCTTCACCTCAATGCCACCGGCTTCGGCATGGTGGCCGGTGCGTTCGGCTTTGGCATGCTGGCAAGCTCGGTGGGCCTACTGGCTTGGCGCCGTGCACCGCGACCAGCAGCCATTCTCGTAGTCTCCTGGTTCCTCACAGCGGTCAGCATGCTACTCACCGGGTTGGCACCGAACGGTCCTGCGGCCGGGGCAGCGCAAGCGCTTGGTGGGGTCGGAAATGGGGCCGAGAACGTAGCGTTGGACACGCTGGTCCAGCGGATCGTTCCAGCACCAATGTTGGGCCGTGTTTTCGGCCTCGTCGGGACTGTGGCGTTCTTGGGCAGTTCCCTTGCCTATGTGCTTGCAGGCGTGCTACTCGATTTGACCTCGCCCCGGACGACGTTCATCGTCGGCGGCTGCGGAAGTCTGCTCGTCGTGCTTGTGCTCGCACCGATTCTCTGGCGGCTGCTGAGCCGGGTGGCCGGCGCGCCTCAAGTCCCATAACCCCCGCGTTAGCGGCGGAGTTGTCACGGGGCGGTGGGTCGACCAGTTGAAATGAGGAAACTCTGGTCTGAAAAGTCGGGGAGGCCGGATTTGAACCTCTTCCGGGCGGGAGTCTGTACACCTTAAGAAAATACGGGGCATCCAGTCGGGGGCACTTCAAGACATCGCCTTCCACCTCCAGCGGGTTCGAGTCCTGCCTCCGGCTCCACTTCCGATCTCTTCGGCGGGGAATCAGCTGAAGCTGAGGTTGGCGAGCATCATCTCGTAGTCGGCCTGCAGGTCGGCGGCATATGCCGCGCGAGCGGCCGGGCTGGGCAGCCCAAGCGCATCCTCCGCCCACCAGCCGAGAACTAGAACGTAGGCGGTGCCCAAGAAAAGGGCAGTGTTATGCACGGTGTAGGGAGCCGCGTCGGGCTGCCAATTAAACGCAAGAGCATCACGGCTCGCCACGCGCACTGGTACCTCATGAGTTACCCCGCTGAAGTACTGATCGGTGCCTGATGTGAACGCCGGACTCCCGGTGTGCTTGTCAACCCACGCGATGAGGGAGTCGGCATCCCTTTGATACACCGTCACCTCGAGCTGTCCGGGAGGAAAAATCTTGAGGTAGCACGTCTCCACTGCCCGGTAGGAGACTTCAACCCCGCCTGCTTGGTCCCGCTGCAGCTCGAACGTGAAACCTGGTGGATAGCGGACGCTGAACCCTACCACCGCATCGGAGTAAGTGGCCCAGGCCGATCCCGATGGCCGGGCGCAGCTGGCCGAACTTACCGAATGCGGCGATGCCAGGTCCGAGCCACCGACTCCAGGCTGAGCGCACCCGACTGTAAGAATCAGCGTCGCCGCTGCGGCCGCGGCGCTCAAGCCAGCCACCGCACTCATGGAATCAACTCACTATAGGTACGCGGGCATCGCTGGCGGCGTAAGGCCTGAACAATCGGACGACAGCGCCCTCAGGCGCGGCCAAATCAGACCTCCTGTAGACCGGATATGCAAATGTGTCCATAGACAGAGTTAGGTGAGTCGATAAATGAACTCGACGTGGGCATTGGTACTCGGGGCCGCGCCTCCAGTCGCCCGCTCGAACCTCTTAGAACTCGGGATCAGTCGGCACAAGGCGGCACGGAGTCAGGCCGAATGCCCAAATCGCGTTTCCCGCCAACGGAAGAGGAAGAACCTCAGTTGATGCATCCGATCGCCTTGGGGGCCCCGTGGTTCTAAAAGTGCATCAACTTGAATTCAGGGCTGTGGCTGAGACTGGCGCTTTGTGTCGTCCACGGGAGCGCAGCCAGTCTCCTGGTCCCAAACCGAACCTGATGGCGTACCGAACTTGACTCGAACTTATCGCATAACCTCGAATCCCGCGCAAGTCTCTTAACTCGGCGCCATAGAGGCAAACTCTGAAACATGGAGCATCAGGGCTCGCGATTCCCAGCGATTCCCCCGCGCACCCTAGCCATCGTGGTTGGTTCTGCGATCACAATCGGTGTCGCCTCGCTCGTCTTCCTCTGGCCGACTGTCAGCGGGCTATTTCCAGCCGCGGTTCATCAGTCCCCAACCCCAACGGCTTATGCCACATATGACGTGGTCGCCGAATCCCCCAACGATGCGTACGTTGTGCGAAGACCACCAGGTGCCGGCCTATCGTCAGCCAGCATGTTTCGAACCCAGGATGCCGGAACGAGCTGGCACCTTATCGCCCTCCCGCCGCTGGCGCTGGAGAATGGCTTTCTTGTCACGCGGTTGCAGGACGGGAACCTGCTGCTCCGTGCCTTCAACACTGACAACACAGCGCAAACGTTCTACCTGGCAAACCGAAATACGTGGGCGGAGATCGCACTGCCAGTGCCAGACGCAGGCAGCGGCACGCTCGACATGATCGATTCTCGTCTTGGGTTCTATGTCGTCTTCGGGCCGGAGCTTTCTGTTTACCGGACCCAGGATGGGGGGCACACGTGGGAGCAGAGGCTTCATCTGAACGGAGCCCATCCCAGCGGCGGAGGACTTCAACTGGCAGACGACCTCACGTTTTTCACGTTTTCCGATGCAGCGCATGGCTGGCTAGTCGCTATCCCACCCTCTTGGGGCATCGTTTGTGGGCGTCTCGGCCAGTCCGCTTCAGGGCAGCGACTGATGCAAAGCCAGGATGGTGGGGCCAATTGGAGAGCTGTCTCGCTGCCGAATCCGCCTGAAGGTTCCACTCAATTGGGCATCCCTGTCTTCCCCAGCTCTGTCGCCGACGGATATCTGACCATCACCGCCTACACCTATGTAGGCAAGTGCCCTCCAGTCGGGATCACATATGCGTACGGCACGCTCGACAACGGTGCCACATGGGTCGGTCCTCATCGAGTGCCTGCGCCGTTTTTCAACAGCGCTAACGGCATCGTCTGGTGGGCGTTTGACGGGGAACAGCTCTTTCGCAGTGGCGACCAGGGCCGAACCTGGCAGATGAGCAAGCCCAAGCTTCCGCCAGCCGCAGTCACACTGCAAGGGCTCTCCGTCGTCAACAATCAGGCTGCCTGGTCTCTTTGGTCAGGCGGTCACGGCCAGCCGCCACGCCAAGCGTTGTTGCGGACAACAGACTCCGGGGCTCATTGGTCGGAAATCAAACTCCCGGGCTAGACCCAAGAGCTCGCAGCCCCGGCGAGCGGTGTTGCGATTGTTCTCGGCCCGCTGGAGCCCTACGCGAGTCGATAACTGAATTCAACGCGGTGATTGGTACCAGGGGCGACAACCCCCGTCTCCCGCTCCACACGTCCGTATTCGAACTTTTTCGGGTCAGAGAAGATCAAATCGAAGGGTTCCTGATACGTGACTTCGGCAATCTTGCCGTCCTCACGGCTGACAAAGAGGTGCACACCGCCGATCCTTCCGCGTTGCCTGAATTGGAGCACGGAACGCGTTGCATCCACGTCGCGTACGACGCGCGTGCGTGGGCGACATCTTTTACCACAGAGGCATGGCAATTCTTCCACTCAGCCCCCTCGCCACTAGGCAATGCCCTTGACCGCGACCGTGAGCGAGTATCTGCATCCACTCACTCAGAACCTGCGCTATCGCTTCATGGCGTCGGGCTTATGAGAGGTTCCTCTACCCCTGTGCGACTTGCCCGCTGCAATCTATCGGGACCAGATACGTCGCAGCCACAGCCAAATTCGTCGCAATATTCCACGCCGCCGCTGGCGATCGAGGTCATCGAAGTACGCGCGCCGCCGCGCCTGTTCGCCTACCCGTCCCGCGGCGACCTGCTCTGGCGTCCACTTGGGAGCCCACACAACTTCACCCCGGTCGATGAAGTAGTGCGACTGACAAGCCTGCTGCCAGTTGCCAACCGAGGGGCTGAGCGATGGTCCGGCCGGCGTTTCTTTGATCGACCACTCGGTGGCGCCGAGAGGAGTCCTTATCTTCGAACCGCATCCGCACGCGCATAAATGGGCAGCGGTTCCGAATTCTTCTGAGACGTACAACACGCCGGGCCGCAGCTCCTTCGGCATGTACCGCACGCGCTCAAGCTCAATTCTCATTGATGTCTGACTCTCCCACTATCTTGAGATCCCGCAACTCAAAGAGAAGGTTGTAGATGGGGGCATCCTCCAGGTAGAAGCCGCGCAATTGCTTGAACTTGATGACCGCTAGGGATGCATTGAGCGCGTTGAGCTCGCTGATTTGAATGTTGACCCGGTAGATGTCATCAGCACTATCCACCAGCGGTACGAGCTGTCTGTCGCGGACCTGCTGCGCTGTCTCTGCCGAGTAGTAGGTTGTCCGTAGCTGGCCGTTCAGCATTCCGCCAGCTTCCTTGCGCTTGAGACCCATGCCAACATCGATGAACGGAATGCCCTGCGCCATGAGGAGGTCGAAGATCCCCGCCCGCGAAACGCCTTTGTCTACGCAAACAAAGGCAAACGTCACGCCCTGAAGCTCAGTGGTGGAGGACGTGTCAATGAACTTCGGCTCAATTGAGAGTCCGTTACGAAAGTTCTCGTAGCGTTTTAGATACAGCTCGGCCTTTGTCTTGCCGAACTCCCTTTCCTCCAGTCGTCCAGGTGAGCGAAAGGCGGTGTGAACGTGAAACACGTCGTGGTCAAATGCGCGAATCTCACGCACCGGCGTTTTTACAAGGAAGTCCAGCACGCATGCACCCGTGCCGCCGAGGCCAATGACCGCAACGACATCATCCTTGAACTTGGCGGCGAGGTCGGTGATCTCTGCCCTGCTGGTGAGCGTGTCGTGGAATTTGAATATCGTGTTGCTGACAACGCTCTCTACGGCACGAAAGGTGTAGGGATTGGCGTCATGCAGCTCGATCGCTGGCCCGCAGATGATCGTGACGTAGCTCTCGATCTTGTCGTAAAAGTTCGGGAAACCCGTGCCTACCTTCGGTTTGTTTGAAAACGCGCGCTGTACGACGACGTCTTTGCTCGCTTCACTCAATGCGAGCTGTGCGCCTCCTTCGCCGAGATTGGGAATTGGCTTGCCGTCTAGACCGTGAGGAGTGGACCCAGCGAAGAAAATCTGGTGGTTCTCCTGTTGCACTCGCTCCTGGTCGACGAAGACGAGCTTCGTGACGATGGCGCCGATTTGAAGGTTGTGCTGAGCGTCGAGATATGGCACGTCGCGCACAACCAAATACTCGCTATCGAACGCGATAGCGTAACCGCGCTCGACTAAGCGGCGAATGTCCTCGTTATGACTGACCAGTCTCTGAAACACTGAAGACCATGTCGTCTACGACTTCTACTGATGCGCCCGGTGCAAGGATGCCTTCGGGCTTCTTCTTGGGGCCGTGGGTGTACTTCACGGCATAGACGATCTCAGGGTGCTGCGGGTAATCAGGCACTTCAAGCGTGACCACTTCCGCATACGAGATCGTGTCCTTCGACCACGGGTGCTCGGTTCCCTCGACGACGATGTCTTTGTCCTCTTTCTTCTCTTCAGACATAGCTTGCCCCCTCCTAGATTCGTTCAGCGAACGTACGTTCGAGTATACCAGCGGGTGGGGCGATTCAAGGCCGGTTCTCCCGACAAGTGGCGGAAGGCCTAGCGCAGGTCAAGCTGAGCGTCTCGGCCGGCATACGGCCGGTGAATACCCTCCCTTCGCGTCCCTAATATCGGCCTGTCGATCGTACCCGGGCGCGGCCCGAGGTAGGGGGCAGTCGGTCTTGGTGACCCGCCCAGTGGGCCGCGACCCAATTCGTACACCTTAAGGAAATACAGGGCATCGCGTAGCTATCTGGTTCGATCTCGTTCGATCTCGGCGAGAGGCCCCCTTCAAACAACCTTGCAACCCAGATTCACTGGAGAATCGCCGCCCGCCGGCGGAGGCGCCCCAAGCCGTGAGGACCGAGTAAGACGAGGGATCGGCGCCTCGTCCCGATTGGCCGGAGCAACAGCCGTTGGGGCCGATGCATCCCCACTAGGTGGAAGGCGCGCACCTCGCCGTGAAGCCGACCGCAAACTTGTCCGACCGAATTTCGGCCTGCACGTAACGGAAAGGTCACTTTGGGTGTCTTGACTGATGTGGCTCAAGTCTTGACAAACGATGCAGCGAAGGCCGGCGAAGCCGATTTCGAGGCGCTGTTCGGTCCGCTTGTCGAGCCTGGGCTACGCCTCGCCTATTCCATGCTGGGCGATCGAGCGGAGGCGGAGGACGCCACCCAGGAGGCCATCACCCGCGCTTGGGAAAAGCTGACCCAGCTTCGAGACCGGTCGCTGGCTCGCCCGTGGTTCCTCGCCATCGTCGCGAACCAGTGTCGAAACGTGCGCCGAACGAGGTGGTTCAGCACGGCTCGGATTCCGGAGTTGTTCCAGGCGGCCCGGCCGGTCGAACCTGCCTCGGACAGGATCGATATCGAAAGAGCGATGGTGCGGCTGCCCATCAGGGATCGCCAAGCGCTCTTCATGCACTTCTACCTCGACCTGCCGATCGACGAAGTCGCTGTGGCCCTCGGCGTCTCGCCGGTCGCGGCCAAAGCCCGGATCTATCGCGCCTGTCGTCGGCTCCGACCGGATCTCCTCGAGGAGGACCTCTCATGAACAAGTTTCGCGATGACGTTCGCGCCGCTTTCGACAAGGAGCAGGCAGAGCTTGGCGATATAGCCGGCGCGCGGCAGCGTCTCGTTCAAAACGCTCTGAGGGCACGTGAGGACGCGCCATCTCGCGGTCTGCAGTTGGCAGCCGGAATCGCGGCCATCCTGATCGCCGCGATCGTAATCACGACGTTTGAGTTGGTCCGCGCAGGCAGCCACCCGCAGACTGTCCCGGCGGCGACGCCCAAGGCGAATGCCTCGCCGACGCCGCTCAGCAACCTGCTGAACGTCGCGGACTCGACTCCGATCATCACGTACGGCGACCCGGCCCTGCCCAACCAGGTCGACGCCATGACTTGGGACGGCAAAGCTGCCGGGAAGCTGGCTTATCAACCAGTGGGAACAGGCAACCCTGCGAACAACATGTTTGCCGGGCCGACGGTAATTCGCGATCGCTCCGGCCAGCTCATGGCATCGGGGACCTTTGGGGCCAAGTATTTCGGCGGGACCTGGGCTGACGACGAAGTGCATTTCTGCCAGATGGTGCCGTTCGACTACCTCGGCGCCAACGGTGTGCCGGCCACCCTTCAGATCGTCACACCAGGCAGTCCTCCGAGAAACGTGATTCAGGTCGGCAACGTCTACGAACAGGCCTCGATCAGCGTGGCCGCATGCAGTGTGCTCGAAGACCGAGCCGTCGTTGTGCAGTCCTTCGGGGATGGTGGGGCTGCGCAGTACTGGGTCGTGCAGCTCTCGACAGGAAAGATCTTGTGGGGTCACAAGTTCGACTCGTCGTCAGGTCCGGCGGCGGTAGTCTCCTCGCGCGACGGAATGTATGTGGCCGAGCACCAGACCAAGCCTGGTCTACCAATAACCGCGGCTGGTTCAACGATCTATGGACCCAATGGAAACGAGGTTGGGCACCTGGCCATGTGGGTCGAGGCGTTCAGTTGGGACGGTTCGCTTGCTGTGATTGACTCCGGATCCGCGTCGGGCTCGGTGACCATGATGCACTGGAGCACCGCCAGTATTGTTTGGGGCGCACCAAGTGGGTACGCCCTGTCGAAGGTTGAGCCCGAGCCCGGTGGCTCCAGCCTCGCCATCTGGATCGCTTCCCCTGCCCAGCTTGTGCAAGGTTCGGGCCCAGCGCAAGCGGACCTCTATGTGATTGCGTCGGATGGACACGTCATTGCGCACGTTGGATGACGCCCGGAGTTTGCCTCGTTGCCTTCCTTTCCTCATGAAACCAAGCCCCCGGCTGAGGCCGTGAGCACAGTCGGTTTGATCGGGAGACGTCAGGCTCGGACCAGGGACAGCTGGAGGCTCAGATCACGGAGTAATGCTTGCCATGATGAAGGCGCCGGTCATGTAGTCCAGGATCACGGTCTCGGTATGGTCGGTCGGCAGGCAGTGCGACGGGCTTCCTGGGCCGCCGGCCGGAGGGCAGCTCCCGGAGAAGGTCCCGCGGAACGTTACGGCCCAGGACAACCGGTAACCGGGCGAGACCGCGTCGGTCGCACCGCCGCGAAAGAACCAGAAGAGACCGGGAACCGCGTTCAACGCCTGTGCTGGCGTGTCCGAGTGGACCTGGCGACTGGCCGTGGTCGTCGCCTGGCCGCGAGAAAGACCACCAAGCGGTACCCCGACCAGAGCTACAGAAACCCACCCAATCATGAGGAGAAGTACCAGTGCAGCCACCACGGCACCAACGACAGCCACGGGCCGATTCCTGGTCATGGCGGCTCCCACGCGGAGATAACGTTGAGAGTCTGCAAGGGTAACGTCAACCTGGCCCGCCACGTGGAGGCCTCCCAAGAAGGCGCGGCCGAAAGCCAGTCAGCCTGCTGTGCGGCGCCGATGCGCGTCCGACTACGCCCTCAGGTCGTGCCCCGCGGCTGGAACAACGATCCCGATGTTGGATGATGGCCGGGATTTGGGGTTCATGGTGGCTCTGTCGCGGACACAAAGGCGCTAGTCGCGGCCGCACCTTGAGTTCAAGTTGATGCACTTATAGCGAACACGGGGCACCCCGTGCTTCGAGTGACTTGGCCTGTCCCGTTAACCATGCTCCGTCGACTCGCATCACGCTGCCCGAACGTATTCGTGAATGAGACCACCGAGGCGATCGATCCGGATGACTCTGCTGGTGTCAGATTCGCCCGGTACCTGCGCACCTCGAATCGGCGTCCGTTGGCCGAGGCCTTGGTGTGGGCGAGCCGTGTGATAGTGGTCGATGAACTCCTGCAACACATGCTCGAGCTGGCGTGGTCCGAAGATCAGTAGATGGTCCAGCGCCTCCCTGCGCACCGTCCCTACCCAGCGCTCAGCGTAGGCGTTCGCTCTCGGAGCTCGGAAGGGAAGGCGGACTACCTTCACTCCCTCGGCCATGAACACGTCGTCGAATGCTTCACAGAACTTGCTGTCACGATCGTGCAGCAGGTGGGTCGCCCGGAGGACGCCGTCCTGAAGGTGCCAGACGAGATTTCGAGCCTGCTGCGCCACCCATTGACCCGTGGGGTGCGCGGAGACGCCACCGAGATGAACGCGGCGGCTGCCGACCTCGATGAAAAAGAGCACGTAAAGGCGGCCGAGCCAGGCCGTCTCCACGGTGAAGAAGTCGGTCGCGAGCAGGTGCGCGGCGTGCTGGCGAACGAACTCCTCCCACGTTCGCGTTGACCGCCTGGGCGCTGGTGGCACCCGATGCAAC
>Ga0066793_10000757_pt1 | contig 13446 bp, 14 predicted proteins | sample PersoiDNA2013189_FD_83876 | JGI IMG/M metagenome (GOLD analysis project Ga0066793, IMG submission 83876) | Permafrost soil microbial communities from the Arctic, to analyse light accelerated degradation of dissolved organic matter (DOM) -... | ecosystem: Environmental > Terrestrial > Soil >...
CAACAGGATATAATCAGTGGATATCAGCACGTTGGACAGCGCCAGCGACAGGCGCCTATACCCTAAAGCTGCAATCCATTGACCCGGCAATCGCTGGACCCGATGTGATTTACCGGGTTTATGTCGGTACCGGGTTATGGACCTATTATCCATTAGTTTTTAAATAAAATTGGCCATTACGGAGCCATGTTGATTTTTCGTCAATGAATGATGTAGAATTAAGTGATCGTGAACAAGAGATATTGAAACTGGTGGCTACTGGGGTAAGTAATAAAGAAATTGCCCAGAAGCTGTTTATCAGTCCAAATACCGTCAAGGTCCACTTGCGGAATGTTTTCGCAAAAATTGGGGTGGCTTCACGTACAGAAGCCACCCTTTTCGCGATCCAGCATGGGTGGGTATCCCCGGAGATTCTAGATAGGTTATCGCCTGATGAAAAAATAGAACTGGCTGGTGATGGCTCACCAGCCGCGGCGCCCGCAACACCTGCTGTCGAACCATTAATTGTAGCCGGCCCACTCCAGGTTAATCCTCGTAAACGCTGGGTGCTGATCACGATTACAAGTTTAGCAGTGGTTAGTTTGTTGTTTTTGGTCGCCCTGGGGTTAAGGGCTTACTTGGTTTCACAGGCTGCAACCACGGCTGCTTTCCAGACAAACAATTCGTCCTTACCGGCCCGCTGGGGCAGTGGCGCGGCTTTACCTGAACCGCGCCAGGGGCTCGCGCTGGTCACTTATGAGGACAACATCATCGCCATTGGCGGTGAATCAATCCATGGGGTGACCGGCAGGGTCGATCAATATATTCCTTCTCTTAATACCTGGAAAGAGATGGCGGCCAAGCCCCATCCTGTTTCCAATATTCAAGCTGTCCTTCTGGGAGAAAAGATTTATGTGCCAGGAGGCAGGGGCCCGGATGAGAAACCGACTAATTTTGTCGAAGTTTTCGACCCTCGCCGCAATCTATGGGAAAATAAGACCCCATTACCCATTGCGATCAGTGATTATGCTATGGCGGCTTTAGAAGGCAAGCTCTACCTGTTTGGAGGGTGGGATGGTGGCCATGTGTTGGCCAGCGTTTATAGCTATGATCCATCTCAAGATAAATGGCAGTTGCGAGCACCCATGTCTGCGCCCCGGTCATGGGCGGGGGCGACTGCTATTAATGGCAAGATTTATGTGATCGGCGGATATGATGGAAAAAATGCTCTATCCACTAACGAGGCGTACTATCCGCAGCGCGATGGAAATGGTGAAAACCCGTGGGAAAAGCACGTCGCATTGCCGCAAGGCCGTTATGGGATGGCCGTTGCCGGTTTGGTGGATACAATCTACCTGGTGGGAGGTAAAAACCAGGCCAAGGGTCTTGATCAAGAGTATAGCCCACTGGCGGACCGGTGGGTGGCTTTTGAAAGCTCACCCGTGCAGGTCGGCGCAGGCGCCGCGATGGTACCCTTTCAAAACCAGTTATATCTAATGGGGGGGGAAACAACGGTTGGCCCGGCGAACACCAATCTGGTCTACCAGGCCATCTATACGGTGGTTATTCCGCTCATCCAGAAATAGATTAATGATAACCGCTCAACAATGCGAAGAATGTTGCCGAATTTAAGGTGTGGGCGCTACAATGTAGCGCCCACACCTTAAATTCGGATCTATTTACATAGTCTAAGCAGTAAAGATTTGTTCTTTCAAGGGACGGGTGTGATCGGGAATTTTTTATATTTTAAGTCCCCAAGGTCCGTGGTTTTGCCTGCGGCCACCGTGATGATCATCGAAGCTTCTTTATCGGTTTGATCCATGAGGAAGGCATGGGTGACCAGATAAAGTATGATGCCGTATTTCCCCGCCGGGATATTCTGAAATAAAAAAGCGCCCTTGTCGTCGGTCGATGCACGTGGATCGGAATTCACATCCAACCCAGCCACGCCGGTGACTCCACTCGGACTCAACATTATTTTTGCCAGGTATAGGTCGGTAGTCTTGAGGGGCAAGTATTTCCCATTTTGTTCGATATAAATCACCCCTTTAATTGAACCAGCATTCGGCGCGGGGGTAAAGGTGGGTTCCACTTTTACAAGCGCAATGGTGGGAGATGTGGTTTGGCTATTACATGCTACCAAAAGGGAAGAAATAATAATAAAGATGAGGAATGGGGATATTAGACGAAGCCGTTTGGTCATTGGTTTAGTTACTCCCATATAAAAATAGAAAATAGGGGCGATGTATATCGCCCCTATTCTACAGCATAACAGGCGAGAATAAAAGTCAGAGCTTAGGGCGTAACAGAAATGCCTTCGTAAACGAACAGGTTATCGCCGGCAGCCAGGTTAAGTTCATTGACAACCGCGACCAGTTTACTACCAGTACCGGTAGCCGCGCAAGAGGCAGAGCCAACGTACTTGTTGTCAATAACACCATTTTGGATAGCAGTCAAAGCCGTGAAGGGATCAACGCCAGTTTGTGAAACGGTGAAGGTGGTACCCGTGAAAGTGCAGTTAATATCCACCGGCGCTGCGCCAACATTGACGACACTGAAGCCGGTGAAGTAGCCACTATTCCGGTCCATGATCAAGGGCAGCACAACCTGGGCAGTGCCGGTGGTGGGATCGAAGTCATTATTGGCTTCACCATTGATACCGGGATTCAACTGATTGGTGATGGCAACCAGGGGCATAGCGGCTGAGTTGGCAGTGACCTGGGCGGAGCCGATAAATTTGACGCCGCCTGCGCAGTCGGTGACCATGCCGCCTTCAGGAGGTTGGGGATTGCCAGTGGTAAAGGCATAAAAGGTAAAGGTGCGGGAAGCGTCATGAGGCACAGTTTGTTTTTCTGTGCAGACCGTACCGGTCGTGGAGGGGGTGTAGGTGATGGTAACGTCAGTATCGGAAGCGCCCGTATTCATCACCTGGGTACCGGTAAGGAACCCTGAGTTATTTGAGTTGATCAGCGGGATAACTACATTGGTGCTGCCGGCAGTGAAACCACTGTAGGCGAACATAGTTTTCGTATCTTCTTCAACAACAGCTACCGCCAGGGGAACACTGGTTGGGGAGGCAACTGAGCCAGAGAACACTTTTACGGCGTGGGCTTCTGTGGATTGATCAAAGATCACTGCGGCGCCGGGTGCGAGAGCTGTCTTACTCGCCGTGAGGCCATCGCTGTAAGTAACCATGACATCGGTTGCCGCGCCCCCGGTATTCTGGACGCTGAACCAGGTGTTGAACCCGTTGTTACCTTGCATCAGCAGAGGGATTGTTATAGGCGTACCACCGGCCATTGCACCCACATAGGATGCTCCTGCAGCATTGCCAGCTGTGCCAGTGCCGAGGATATTAACCACAGAGGCCACTTTGGTGGATGAAGAGACCACCACAGAGCCCTGGAAGCCGCTGGGAAGACCCGTTAATGGAAAGTAGGTCTTCGAGCTGCCTTTAGTGATGGTATCTGAAATGGTTGAACCAACCGGCTGGGCTCCGGCCACGTCATAGAAATTGATCGTCACACTCGCATCGTTATTGGGATCAATATTCTGCACCTGGAAGCCGCTTGTATAGGTGAATGGGAACGCAGCTTGGGCGCTGTGTACACCCATTCCCAGGAGGGCCACAAGTACAAACAGGCCAGTTAAGATTCTAAATGCTTTCATAGGTTTCCTCCAAGAAAAATTGTTTGATTTAGACTACATATCTATTATCAAAGGATAAGCCATCAAATGCAATAACACTTCAGGGTTAATTCTCCATTGGATAGGTATGAAACCCATTTATATATCTGAATTGCAATGACTACCATATGAGGGCCAATGTTTAATAAACTTGAAGGGAAAAAAAGTGGGGCGCTTATGATCCTGGCAATAGAGTGAGATAAGGCCTTTAACAGGCGTTTTTTCATTGATATAGAAATGGATTGATCATTCAACCAAAACTTTAAACTTAACAAAAAAGCCAAATAACTGCCAGATGATGTATTCCAATTTAAGGCTTTAAATCCCGCCTCTTTTAAAACCCCTTTCATGGTCGTTGGGGTAAACACAAATAAATGCCTGGGCGGATCGAGCCCTTCCCAATATTGTTTAAAGAGACATGCATCCAGGCTTGATCCATTGGGTATGCGTAAAACGATAATGCCGTCTTTTTTTAATATTCGATGGACTTCGATCAGCGTTTCAATTGGACTGTAAAGATGCTCCAATACCTCCCACAGCGTAATCACATCAAAATACTGGTCTGTAAAATGCGCCTCTTCAAGTGTTCCGGTGAAGACATCCAGGTTAAATTGCGTCCTGGCTATTTCCGAGGCATGGGGGCTAATTTCGACGCCATTTAACTGCCAGTTTTCGAGATGGCGTCTCATGTGGGTGAGAAACGTTCCGGTGGCACAACCGACGTCTAATAATCTGCCGGATGCCTTGTAATGGGTAATTAAATGACTTCGTTTATTCTGACCATAATCATATGCCTTTTGTGCTAACCATGATTTTGTTTTGGTTAGATTGGAAATCTCATAAGAATCATAACGATCTGGATAATATGACGATATTTCATCTTGGGTTGGGCGAGGCGACTGATAGATCAGTCCACAATGTTTACATTTTACGAATGTGAATTTTGGTTCGTGTGTGTCGAGCAGCCGGTCGGGTAAACCAGAATAGATCAATGTATGATCGTTGTGGTGGCAGAGACAGCAGTCCGTATTTTCCATTTGTTTGCCTACGATAAATTAATGGTCAGGTTTTAAATCTTTTAAAAAGAAATAAAAAATGGCCGAAAGTATGACTTCAAACATAGCAGACAAAAGACGATTAATCACAGCAATCAATACTGCCATGGGCATCGGCATGATGGCCGCTAAGAATACTGTTAAAGTGATATCGGTCACACCAAAACTGCTCGGTAAAAAAATGGTTAGTAAACCACCTACACCAGAAGATGCCCAAGCGCCAATGATATAGGGTAAATAACTAACACTTAAGGGATAAAAAGCAATGATGATATGATAAAACATCAACCCACCTGATATCCAGGTAAAAATATAAGGAATTAACCAGCTAACCGTATTCCACATGCTGAGCGGTTGATCTAGAGGGTGCTTTATTTTTCGTAATATAGACCCCAATATGTTTGGATGCAATAATGCAATACCCGCAAGTGATCCCAGGAAAAATAAGGCGATGACCCCATCAGGTAATTTCAGACCAAAGGGTAACAATACCAGGCTGATCATACCGCCGCTGATAAGACTGAGGATGATCTCGATTGTGCTCGCGACCGATGTTTTAACTGGAGATACCCCCCAATTTTTATAAAGGGAAATACGCCCACCAATATACCAGACTGTTCCAGGTGCACGCCGGCTGGCGATTGTGGCGCAGTAAATATAAATATGTGTCCAGGGTTTGATCCCAGTGGTTAATTTATTCAGGATCATGATCCAGCCGCAGATTGCGCTGACAAAGGCTAAAAAGAGAAAGACCATGCCAACGAACAAGGAGGTGATATTGGCATGCCTGAGATTGGGAATTATCTCATCCCTGAATTTCCACCCTCCCCATAAAATGAATCCTAATAACAATATCCATGCAATTGAAATTAAACGACGGACCCATTTTTTTACCTGGGGACGATTCAAGAAATGGGATAATTGTGAACCTCGTTGGGAAAGGTAGGATAAAATTCCTTGAATGGATTTTTGATTAAAAGACAAATCATTCCCTTAAGAATTCTTTTCAAAAAATTAAGTTACTACCCAGACCCCAGTGAAGAAAGTTGCCGAATTTGAGGTGTTTGCGGGTGCGAAGCACCCGCAAACACCTCAAATTCGGCAACTTTCACCTCATGTCTGAGCGTTACTATTAAACCAACCATTGAACCAGCCTTTTATCAGCGGGGCAATTAATTCTGGTCTCTGTTTGATTAAATCTTTAAATGCAATTACGATAGACCGGAAAAGTGTGAATCCAAATATTAATGGAAGCTGCCAAAATGATGAATAGTGTTTATAAAATAAGATTTGATTATAGATCTTTAAATACCGTGTTCCCGGCAGATCGCGCCCAGCACTGGCAGATATTTTATGCCACATTTTAGCGCGAGTCACGGTAGCAGAACGGAATCCAGCGAGACGGGCTCGTTGTAGAAAATCCACTTCTTCAGCGTACATAAAAAACCGGGTCGAAAAGAGTCCGATGGATTCAAAGACACTGCGGTGGACCATCATCGCGCAGCCGCTTACAAAATCAACGGGTATCACATCAACCAGATTACCCTGATCGATTTCTCCTCGAGACAAACTTCTGGTTAATAAAGTTAAAGGGATTACTTTATCTCCTAAAAACCATATTCGAGTGGGACGGTTATACTCAAATATAAGCGGAGAGATGATTTTAAATTCTTGATTTTCACGGATTCCCTTGATTAGTTCAAAATAAAACGTCGAATCTACTATTACATCATTGTTAATTAAAAGAATCCATTCAGCATGATGTTGTAAGACAAAATTAATCCCAGTGTTTAATCCCCCTGCATAACCAAGGTTCTTATCGTTGACTAAAATATTTAAAAGCGGCCCAAATTGATGGCGCAATGCGTCGATAGAGCCATCCGTGGATGCATTATCGACGACAATAATTTTGTCTAGAGAGCTGCCGGCTTTAACGAATGAATTCACACAATCAAAGGTATCGTCTTTTAAATTCCAATTAACGATAACCGAGTATAATGGTTCATCCATATGCATATTCTTTTTGTTGTCAGTCGTGAATTGAGTTATACACGGAATGATGTCTTATGGAGGGCCTTCAGGCGTTTTTCTGAAGTTGATGTGATTGGATTTGAGCAACGGGCTTCACTTATCACGAGGAGTGTTCAATGCAGCCTCAAAGTATTATCCTCCTCCATTAGAGGAAAGTATGACCTTGTCTTTGTGGGCTTTTACGGTCATTTGATCATGTTAATGCTAGCCCCAATATTAAAAAAGCAACCGATCCTTTACGATGCCTTTCTCTCAACCTATGATACTTTGTGTTTTGACCGTAATCGTTTTTCACCCAGCTCGATACCAGGTAAAATGGCCTTTTACCTTGACCAACAATCGTGTCGCTTGTCCACAGCAACTTTATTAGATTCGCCACAACACATCGATTATTTCAGAGAAACCTTTAAACTTTCGCCGGCTTCTCTAAACTGGCTGCCTGTCGGTTGTAATGAGTCTTTATTTTATCCGCGGGAACTGCCTGTGCATCAAGAAACAATGAGGATCTTATATTATTGTACCTATTTGCCGTTACATGGCGTTGATGTGGTGCTCAAGGCGGCTAAACTGGTAGAGGATTTACCGATATCATTCCGGCTGATCGGTAATGGCCCGTTATATACATCCATGATTGATTTAGCCACAAATTTACGGTTAAAACGGGTTGAATTTATCCCAACCGTACCCCTGTCACAACTCCCATCAGAAATTGATGCTGCAGATATCTGTCTGGGTGGACATTTTGGGACCAGTGCCAAAGCTGGACGTGTTATTCCCGGGAAAATATATCAAATAATGGCTATGGGACGCCCGATCATTGCTGGAGACACACTCGCCAACCGAGTTCTATTATCCCATGATAAGTCTGCCTGGCTTTCTCAGGCAGGCGACCCCGCTTCATTGGCTGAAGCCATTAAAGAATTATATCATGAACCTGATAGACGTTGCCGCTTGGGACGTTCAGCCCGTGATTTATATCATGAAAGTTGTAGCGAGACTTTTATCACCCAAAAGCTTCATAAACTCGTCGAGAGTATGACAGTTAATTAACTCATGCGTGTGGGTAACTATTCCACGGCTGAGCGGTTAATCGCGTTGATTTTATGGACGCCGAGCAATGACTCCCAAACCATTATCCAGACGAATATCAAGAAAAGACAAGATTTGTTGAGCCGTTTTTTTTAGAACCGACTTCGATGGGAGATAGAAATTCCCATCTGGTTGAAATCCCGATATGCGCAATATTCCTTCAATGGTTCGATCGTTGAAATAATAAAGATGGGCTAATGGCGCATGGATGAATGTGATCCCACCCGGTTTTAGAATTCTGTAGATTTGCGCGAGCGTAATCACCGGATCCGGAAGGTGTTCGATCACATTGATTAAAAAAACAATATCGTACGTCTTTTCTGGAAGCATTTCGAGATTGCCATTATGTATTGTTTCCTTGCCAAATCGGGATCGCAGTTTTCGAACAAGAGAATCGCTTATCTCGAATCCGTCACATTCGATGCCGGCCTGTTGACAAATTTCAAGCAACAATCCATCTCCACACCCCATGTCTAGTGACAGGTAGGTGGGGATGTTTATTGATACCGCTGGATTTTTTTAGGTTTGGCTGAACGAGAAAATACACCCCATGATAGGCATCTGACCATCCATATTCCTCCGCCTGATAGCAGACTGTTCTGCTGTCAGGTATAATATACAAGTTAATTCTCATTCCTTTAGCGGTAATTTGGTTCTTCAGGATTTCCCGTGGAATGCGGAGTTTCACCACGGCAATTCCCAATGAGCTTGTAATATCTCATGAGTTTGAAGACGGACTTATGCAATATTCATTATGTTGTGTGCTGGTCAATTGGAACCTGGCAGAAGATACGATTGAATGTATCGATTCATTGTTATCAGCCGGATTACCGTGTGAGCGGATAATCATCGTCGATAATGGCTCAACAGATGGTTCCGTGCCGAAAATTTCCAGGAAGTTTGGGTCAGATTTGATCTGGATAAACAATGAAAACAATCGTGGATTTGTATTTGCATGCAATCAGGGCATCCAAAGAGCTTTGGAACTGGGTTGCGATTGGATCTTCATTTTAAACAATGATGCAATTGTAGCCCCGGACTTCTTCTCGATTTTCGAAAAGGCTGTCCAAGAATATCCCAGTTATGAATTGCTAGGCCCTTCAATTTTTGATGCGCAGGAACCGCAAAGAATCCTTTTTATGGGAGATAAACGCTTTCCCCTATCCTTAGCCACCTATTCGGTTAGCAAAGCTAAAGCGAAAAAGGATGGACAACCTGACATTATCCCGGTAGATTTTTTAAACGGGTGCGCGATGCTGGTAGAAAAGGAAGTTTTTCGTAAAATTGGTAAATTCGATGAAAGTCTGATTATGTATGGAGAAGAGGTGGATTTCTGCTGGCGGGCTGGACAGGCTGGATTTCATCTGGCGTGTATCAGGCAGGCTAAAGTATGGCATAAATCTTCTAAGAGCGCTAATAAAGTAAAAAAACAGGCTCGTTTCCTGAAAATCCGCAACCAGATCATTTTTTATAGAAAATATGCTCACGGTATCCAACGCCCGGTGATGTTCGTATTCACAATTATGAAAATCGTTTCTATAGGCTTCAAAGATATTTTCTCTCAACAGACCAATTTGCTCTCCAGCCTGATTTCTGGATGGTATCAAGGTTGGTTTGTCAGATAGGATAATGTACTAAACTGGTAATAATCTAAATGATGGAATCAGTTGTTTGTAATCTTTGTGGTTTTGATCAGGGTGTGCCAGAACGTAATCTGACTGACCTTTTACTTGGTAACAATGAAGTTGTGACCCAGCTGGTTAAATGCAGTTCTTGTGGATTAATCTACCAAAACCCGCGCCCATTATTACAAGATATGGGAATATATTATCCGCCAGAATATGAATCTTATATTGAAATCCCACCGGATAAACTAACCCGACTGCAAAAGATGTCCATTGATTATGGCATCAAGAAAAGGGCTGGTTTTGTTCTAAAATACAAATCTGGAGGAACTATTCTTGATATTGGTTGTGCGTCAGGACGATTTTTGAGCTATTTTAAATTACAGCCATCCTGGCAACCTTTTGGGGTCGAAATATCTGAAACCGCTGGCAATATAGCCAAAACCCAATATGGTCTTGATGTAACAATTGGCGCGCTTGAAGATGCGCGATTCCCTGAGAACTTTTTTGATGTGATTACGATGTGGGATGTCCTGGAGCATCTGGGTGATCCGAGTGGAACATTAGCTGAAATTCATAGGATTCTAAAACCAGATGGTATTTTAGTTCTCCGGGTTCCAAATAGTGAAAGTGATGATGCACATTTATTTAAACAATATTGGGCTGGGTTGGATGCGCCCAGGCACTTCTATGTGTTTTCGCCAACGACATTGAAATACCTGTTGGCTAAGAATCATTTTGAAATTGTCGCCTCAACCACTCATTCAGGTGCTTATCCGACCTTCATATTAAGCTTCCGTTTCTTTTTAAGAGCCAAAGGATTAGGCGAAAAATTAAAATGGCTGGTTGGCATATTGTCCAGCTCTCCAGTAAAATTAATAACCGCACCTTTATTCTTTTTACGCAGCAGCGCCCTGAAGGGCCCTGAACTCATTACTATAGTAAGAAACGCCAAGGCTAATTTATGATTGAAATTCGTCATGAACAGATGGATAAGACATCCGATACACAGGAGGCTTACAATTTTCTTTACCGCGAAAAAGGAATTCAGCAAAGAGAATCTTTTTATATGTGGCTAATTAATTTATTAAGGCCGACTCCTAATTCGATCCTTTTAGATATTTCGTGTGGTCAGGGCCGCCTGGTCAATTTTGCTAAAAGTCGCGGATTAAGGGCCATTGGTATGGATTTTGCTGCTGATGCTGTAAAAATGAGTTTTCAATCAAATCCTATGGCGGGGTGGTCCGTCGCAGATGGTGAGCATTTACCATTAAATTCCCAAAGTATCGATTATGTAACCCACATTGGCAGCCTGGAGCATTATCAAAACCCAACGGCGGGAATTCGTGAAATTGCCCGAGTTTTGAAATCGAATGGAACCGCGTGCATCTTGTTACCTAACACCTATGGTTTATTCGGCAACATTTTGAATGTAGTCAGGACGGGAGAAGTATTCGATGATGGCCAACCATTACAAAGATATAACTCAAGAAAAGGTTGGGAAAAATTAATAATAGATAACGGTCTTAACCCATTTCGGGTAATTAAATATGAGAGAGAGTGGCCTCAAACTAAAACTGACCTGTTCTGGTATTTGGCCCACCCATCTAAAATGGGACGTCTCCTGATCAGCTATTTCGTGCCAGTCAACCTGGCAAACTGCATTGTTTATTTATGCAAACCTAATTAGGGGATCCTTTGACACAAGAAACTTTAAAAAGAGTCTTTGCTGATCTTCAAAGAATCACCGAAACGAATGTGTTTCGATGGCTTTACCGTCTGATTTTATTATTAATTGTTGCAATCATCCTGTATGTGGGTTGGAAATATCGTGACATCCTTATCCCTTACTTCAAATCGGCTAATCCCGTTTTCTTATTGTTTACTGTCCTTTTTTATGGTATTTCGTTAAGCTCCGGCGTTTTAGGTTGGGTATTAATTATCTCTAATTTTACAGATGCACTATCTTGGTTTATCCATATCAAGATCTATTTTTTAACGCTGGTTTCTCGTCGTTTACCGGGAACAATCTGGTACATCGGGGGGAGGGCAGTTTTATATAAAGAATTAGGGATATCTGCTATCACCACTTCTGTTTCTAGCATGATTGAGTTGATCACCACCATTATCAGTGGTTGTATCGTTGGAATAATAGCTTTGGTTTTTGGAACCCAACTTAGAATTTTTATTTTGACCATAATACTATTGTTCGGGTTGGGCTCAATCCTTCACCCTAAAATCTTAACCCACATCCTCAAATTGTTAAACCAATACCCAAATAAAGAAATATTATGGTACATGCCTTTGTCTTGGTTAGCTGCATTTTCAATGCTCTGGCTAAGTAGCGGTGTCATGGTGATTGTACAGATAAAAAAGTTGTTGGCCTCATCCAGGCCGAAAGAAATATTAAAATAGGCAAGGTCTGATTAATTAACCAATCAATCCTATGCGTATCCTTTTCCTGGCCAGCCGCGAACTCAATTACCAAAGGCTCGATGTACTGCTGCGAGCCTATCAGCGGCTCGGGCAAGTGACAGTGATTGGCTACTCGAAGCGCGCCTCCCTGGTGAAACGCAGCATACAGGTCAGCTTAAGAGCCATTCCTTATCTACTTTCGGGTCAATACGATCTGGTATTCGTTGGCTTTTATGGGCACTTTCTGATGCTCCCGGTAGGGCTGCTTTCCCGGCGACCGGTCCTGTTTGATGCTTTTCTCTCCACTTATGACACACTTTGTTTTGACCGGAAAAAATTTGAGCCGGCATCTTTGGCTGGAAGGTCGGCCTACAGATTGGATCGAGTGAGCTGCCAGCTGGCCCGAACAGTATTGTTGGATACCGAGCATCATGTTGACTTTTTTAGTCGAACTTTCAAACTTCCTAAGACAAAATTTTATTCTCTGCCCGTTGGCTGCAATGAAGAATTATTTCACCCATCCATGGTGGCTGAGGCTGCCGATTTTAGGGTCCTGTATTATTGCAGCTACATGCCATTACATGGCGCCGATATTGTCGTAAAGGCTGCTGAAGCATTAAAAAGTTTACCCATAAAATTCAGATTGATTGGCACAGGACCCCAGTATGCACTCGTTCGGAGCTACGCGGAAGCGCACCAATTGACGAATGTCGAATTTATCTCTGATATTCCGCTCCACCAGCTTCCAAACGAAATTGCATCCGCTCAATTATGCCTGGGCGGTCATTTTGGGGTGAGTGGAAAAGCCGGCCGCGTGATACCCGGAAAAATCTATCAGATCCTGGCCATGGCCCGCCCTTTGATAGCAACCGACACGCCGGCAAATAAGGAGATTTTAACCTCACAAGAGACCGCATGGCTTTGCCAGCCAGGGGATCCTGCATCGTTGGCGGACGCAATTAATGAATTGTATCACAGGGAAGAATTGCGCCAGCAGTTGGGAATTAATGGATATCGCCTCTATCAGACCAGGTGCAGCGAAGCCCAGATAACCCGGCGGCTGCGAAGTATCACTGAGTTAACCATTCAAAGGATAGCTGATCACCCGGTACAAAAGATATGATGCGCATCACCTTCATCTTATCTTCTTTATGGTTATCCGGCGGCGTCAGTGTGGTTGTGGAATATTCCAACCGCCTGACCCAGCGCGGACACCAGGTGTCGCTGGTCTGTCCGAAAGACGCCCATTCCATAGAGATTGATGCAGCAATTTCACCAGAGGTACGTGTCGTTGAAACAGGCGTATCCATAGTGGAAACATCCGGGTTTTTGGGGAAAGCTCGCCTGGCGGTGTCGATGGCCAGCGCAGTTCCCCCCGGTGACGTTGTCATTTCAACCCATACGCCCACCACAGTGGCTACCTTTTTGGCCTGCAGCCTAGGTCACAAGGGATTGCCTTTGTGGTTTTATATGGACTACTCTGGAATGTTCGAAGGTCGCCCGGTAGAAGCATGGCTGCTTAAGAATGCCATGCGCTGGCATAAAGCTGCACTGGTCCTTTCGGG
>Ga0066793_10000758_pt1 | contig 13438 bp, 10 predicted proteins | sample PersoiDNA2013189_FD_83876 | JGI IMG/M metagenome (GOLD analysis project Ga0066793, IMG submission 83876) | Permafrost soil microbial communities from the Arctic, to analyse light accelerated degradation of dissolved organic matter (DOM) -... | ecosystem: Environmental > Terrestrial > Soil >...
AGCGCGAGGCCGAAGGCGAACACCAGCACCACGAGCGATGGCTGAACGCTGATCGGCAGGAAGGTCGAGCTGTGAAAGCTCAGCACGAGCAGCAGGCGCGCGGCGCCGACAGCGACCGCCAGACCGAGGAGTCCTCCGGCAACCGCGAGGAGGACGCTCTCGACGAGCGCCTGCGCGACGATCTGCCGCCTGGAGGCACCAATCGCGAGGCGCAGGGCCGTTTGTCCTCGACGAGCCGCGGCCCTGGCCAGCAGTAGGTTCGCGACGTTCGCGCACGCAATGAGCAGCACGAGCCCGCACACCGCCAGGAGAATCTGCAGGCTGCGCCCGTACTCCTCCTTCATCACGCCGACACCGGCTCCGGCCGGGACGACCGCGATGACCTGATTGGGAAGCATGCGGATCACGTCGGGCATCCAGTTGGCGGGATAGCCGGAATCGTATTGCATCCACCGCCGGAGCACGCCGGTGAGACGCGGCGCCATGCCATCGATCGACGCGCCAGGTCTCAGGCGGCCGATGACGCGAAGCCAGGCGGAGACCGGTTGATGCAGCAGCGCGCCGTCGCCGTTGATCATCGGCTCCTGCTGGAGCGGGATCCACAAGTCGGGAGGGTCGGGCCGCAGCGTCTCGCCGAAGAATCCCGGCGGCGCCACGCCGATCACCGTAAACGGATGCCCCTCGATCACGAACGTGGAACCGACGACCGACGAGTCGGCGCCGTATGTGGTCTGCCACGCGTGATGGCTGAGCACCGCCACGGGTGGTGCGGACGGCTTGTCGTCATCGGCCGTCAGCACACGTCCACCGAACGGGCCGACCCCAAGCGTCGAGAAGTAGCTTCCGGTGACGTATTCGGAGCGTAGCGGCCTGGCCGCCGTGTCAACGCCGACGCGCTGCACGCTCAACCGCGCGCCGCCGGCCTGGAACGCCGTCACCTCTTCGAACTCCGGCGTCTCTGCCCTGAGCCGCTCATAGAGCGGAAAGGAAAACATGCCCCACCGGTCCTGGGGACCGCCTTCCACGCAGCAATGGTCGCCGTCGCCGATCCGGTACAGCCGCGCCGGGTCGGAAACGGGCAGCGAACGCAGCATGATGGCGTGGACCAGTGTGAATATGGCCGTCGTGCCGCCGATGCCGAGGGCCAGCGTGAGCACGGCGGCAGCCGTGAAGACGGGCGACAGCCGGAACTGGCGGATCGCGTAACGAACAGGGCCAAAGAGGATGGTCATCTCAGACGTTAGACGGAGCGAACGTCCGGGTGGTTGCCCCGCTCCATCCGGGACAGGCAGTGCAGACCGCAAACTCCTGGTGTGCTCCGCGCGCGCCGTCACTCGTGGCGAAGCACCGAGGCCGGGGCCACGTGCGCGGCTCGCCACGCCGGCACGACGCAGGCGATCAGGGCGGTCCCGCCCCCGGCTTCAACCGTCCAAGCACCTGGAGGTAGTGCATCCGGCGCTGCTCCGGGCTCCGCTTCGGCACGAACGGCGTCCATAGGTCGCTGGGAGACAGGATCTGGAAGTCGGCCGGGACGATGCCGATGACCGTGAACGGCTGGTCGTCCAGGGTGATCGCCCGTCCCACGAGCGACGGGTCCGCGTTGAAGCGGCGTCGCCAGAGACGCTCGCTGAGGACGACCACCTTCGCCCCAGAGGCGGCGTCGTTGTCGACGAAAGTCCGGCCGGCGATCGGCTTCACGCCCAGCAACTCGAAAAACGAGACGCTCACCACCTGGCCTGGAATCCTCTCAGGCCCCTCGCGTGTGCCGGTCAGCGTTCGTGAGCCGCCCGATACGCCGGCCATCGCCCGGAACTTGTGGCTCTGCTCGCTCCAGTCCAGGAAGGTGAGGGGAGAGACCCGGTTGTGCGCGAAACCGGGCGGGCGTTCCCAGAGCATCACGAGCTCGTCAGGACGGGCGAGAGGCAAAGGTCGGATAATCGCCGCATCCACCAGGCTAAAGATGAGGCCGCTCGCCCCGATGCCGACGGCGAGCACGCCGCCGGCCACGAGGCTGAAGCCTGGCGATCGTGCCAAGGTCCGAAGCGCGAATTCGACAGGTCTGGGGCTCGCTGGGCGCCTTGCTGCGTAGCTCCGCGGCCGACCTGTGGAGTGAGCTGCGTCGCGCTCGTGGCACTCTGGCCAGCGGGGTGAGGCGAGGGATCGTTGCCGCGATGGAGCGGGCAGCCGGCGATCAGGGCCAGCCGGATCGCCGACTCGCCCCGATTCCGCCTACTTTGTGCTCTTGTGCCCGCCCAGAACCTGCTCTTCGTGCGGACCGGAGACGCTCCCGACGAGATATCCGTCCTGGCCCGCCAGCCAGACCTCGGACAGGAATCGCTCAGCGCCGACGATGTCGAACACCAGCTTCGGTTCCTGGATGCTGTCGTTGCGGCCGAGCAACTTGAGGGGCGTGATATCTGCCGTCGCGCCGCCCTTCTCCGCACGGAGCACGACGTGACCCGCCGGCGTCACCTCGATCGTGTACTTGCCCGACGACAATTCCTTACCGGCCGCGAAGAAGCTGAAGCCGACTCTTATGGACGGAGCCTGCGCGTACGCCCAGGCGCTGCCGAGAAAGACGGCTACGATGACGGCTACGCTGATACCCATCAACTGACGATTCATGCAGGTCGTGCATGTGGACGTTCGTGATGCTCCTTCAAACGGACCTGCGAGAACTGGAGCGAGCGGAGTTCGCCCTGGCGGCAGCCCGTGTCGAGGAGCGCGCTGATGAAGTCGCCCATGAACGGTTCGGCGTGCGCGAACAGCCGGTGCTCCTCGTCGCCGTCGAGCCGACGCTCGCGCGGGGCCTCGGCTCTCGTATCCAGTTTGATGGCGCCTTACCTGGCGGGTGGGGCACCTCGCGCGCCCAACACCCGTGCCAGATTGACGCGCGGCTCCACGAGGTCTGGCCTGAGTTGCATCGCCGCCCGGTATTCCGCCGCGGCTTCAGCCAGTCGGCCGAGCCCTTCCAGGGCGCGGCCGAGGTTATTGCGGACCGCCCCGTCTCGCGGGTTAATTCGCAGGGCCGCCGCGTATTGCGCGATCGCGTCATCGAACCGGCCCATGCCCTGGAGCGCGTTGCCGAGGTAATAGTAGGCATCCGCATAGTCCGGCTTCAGCCGGAGGGCTTCCCGGAAATGCGCCAGCGCCTCGTCCGATCGCCCGATCGTCTGCAGGGCAGCGCCCAGGTTGGCGTGAACCTCCGGGTAAGCCGGCCTGAGTCGCAGCGCTTCGGCGTATTGCGTGACCGATTCCTCAACGTGACCCGCCTGGTGAAGCGCCGCGCCGAACTTGTACCGCAACTCGGCGCCATCGAGCCCGAGCCGCACCGCCTCGGTGAACTGCGCGATGGCGTCGTCGAACCGTCCAGAGTCCTGCAGGCTCAGGCCGAGAGTGTAGCGGGCCTCGGCGGATTTCGGCGCGAGGCGAATCGCGGCTTCACCCTCCCGGATTGCGTCCTCGAGCCGTCCGGTCCGGCGGAGGACGTCGCCGAGGTTGTTGTGGGCTTCGGCCAGGGCCGGCGACAGGCGCAGCGCCTCGGTGTACTGGAACCGCGCTTCCTCCAGCTGCCCGCGACGATGGAGGATGCACCCGAGGTTGTAGTGGCCTTCGGGTAGGTTCGCTCGGAGCCGCAGCGCCTCACGGAAGTTCGGTTCCGCCTCGTCTGGACGGTCATCGACCAGCAGGATGCCCAGGTTGACGCGGGCCAGCCAGCATGACGGATTGGCGCGGAGGGTCATGCGGTACAGCGTCTCGGCGCCGGCGTACTGAAGGCTCTGGGCCCACGTGAGCGGCGCAAGTACGCTGCCCAGGACCACCGCGGCCGCACCGGTTGCCACAGCCGGGCGGACGTGCCACCGCTCTGCCAGCGTCACGACCGCAGCCGAGAACAGGACGATGACCGCGGCGCTCGCCAGGTACTGGAAATGGTCCGCGACGAACGAAAAGCGGAACGGGTACACGTTGAAGAAACCCAGGACGGGAAACAGCGTGCCGCAGAACAGCAGGAGCGCCGCCAGCGGAGCCCGCGAGCGTTTCCTCGCCAGCCAGGCAACGGCCACGAGGACCGCAACCCCGGCCGGAAACAGATACTGCCACCACGTAGCCTGGCTGATCTCCCAGCGCGGGTAGACGAAGATCAGATTTGTGGGCCACGCGAGCGTCGCCAGGTAAAACCAGATGGCGCGCCCGGCGATGAGGAAGCGTTCCACCAGCGAGAACTGGAACTCGGCGCCACGGGCTCCGAGCAGGCTTCGCTCGATCCAGGCGGTCGTCAGCCCGCCCGCCACGCCGACCACCACGAACGGCACCAGCGGAAGGACGTCGCGACGCCAGGAGATCGTGCCGCGCTGCCACCAGAACACGACCAGGAGCGCCATTGGCAGCGTGGCCGTCACCGTCTTGCTGAGAAGCGCGAGGACGAAGAGTGCCGCCGCCAGCGCGTATGCCGGCAGCCGGCGACTGGCGTCGAAGCGAAGGTAGGCGAGCATCGCCGCCAGGTAGAACACGCCCGACAGCGTGTTCTTCAGTTCCGTCATCCACGCCACCGATTCCACGTACACGGGGTGCAGGGCGAACAGCGCTGCCGCGAGCCACGCGCCCGGCACGGACAGGCGCCTGAGGATTAGCGCCAGCAGGAATGCGGAGCCGGCGTGAAGAACGACGTTGACGACGTGGTAGCCAAGCGTATCGTCGCCCCAGAGCCGGTGCTCCAGCCAGAACGCCGAGTACACGACCGGATAGAACTGCTGCGTCGCCCCGATGTCGAACCAGATCCGACGCAGGCCGTCGACGGATTGCAGTTCCCGGCTGGTGACATGCTGGTCGTCGTCCCACAGCATGCCACCCCGTAGCGCAGGCGTGTACGAAACCAAAACGGCCAGCAGCAGAACCAACGCTGGGAGCCACGCTCCCAGACGAGGCCAGGCATGCGCGGATGGGGTGCGGGTGGGGCGTGGCGGTGGCACCGCTCGGCGACTGACTGATCCAGACAGGGTTCTGCTGCGCGCGTTCATCCAGCCAGTGGTTATACCGCCCTTTCTTCGGAAAGACAAATCTGGGTCCGAGATGGAATCTCTGGCAATAAACAGACCCGAATCTTCCCGGAAAATACACGCCGTCCCTTGCCGCCCTCAGACCCGATTTCGCGTCCACGGTTAGTGTACTCTCCGTTGCCGCCGGAACCGTTGAGTCGCCACGGCTCGAAACGTGTAATCGCGCCCTGTCCGCCTAGCTCCCCACGAACGGCACCCGCAGGAGTTCAACCGCTCGCCGGCGTCCCCCTCCACGCGCGCGTGCGGGCCGCCGGGTCCGGCCTCCCCGCCCGGACCCGTTACCGTGCAGCATGGCCGCGGGGCAAGTCGGGGCAATCAGCGGTGCGATGGAGCGCGTTGGGGCGCGAGGCGAGCGTGGTGAAGCGCAGTAAAGCGCGGTAGGGCGCGTCAGAGGTGCCGCCGGGGTGGGTGGCCTTGTCTCTGACTCAGTTGGCCGGAAGCGGACCAGAGTAGCCGTACCGCTGCAGCCGAGCCACCGCAATCGCGCGCTCCTGGTCCGCGAACAGCGGCCGCCACCTGGCATCCAGAATCGTCGCTTCGACCGTCAGGTCGAGCCGCCAGCGTTCCCACAACGCGTGCAGGAGATAGCGCGCCGTCTCTCAAAACCGGAAGTAGATGAAGTCCAGGCTCGTGCGGCTGCGCAGAATCAGGATGGCCGCGAACAGGACGCCGCTCAGACACGTCTGGGCGGCCACTCTCCACAGCGTTGGCTCGTGTCCCACGATGGGGTCGACCCGAGTGGCCGACGGCCCGTTGTCTGCGCCCTGCGGCGCCGGCCGGTTGTAGACCCACAGACTGTGAATCCACAGTGGCAGCGAGTAGAGCGCGGCCAGCAGGAACAGGTAGGCGCCAGCCTGCCGACCGAACGGCGAACGGTGGAAGGGCGAGAGCGCCAGATCCCGCACGAGCGTGTGGAGATCTGTCTCGCGGAAGACCAGCCAGCCGAGGTTCGTGAGGGCGAACATCCCGAGGATCCGGAACGGCGTCAGCCAGCGGCGCACGGATCGCCGCGGTTTCCAGGTCGCCGCACCGGCCCGCGCCAGGGCGAGCAGCACGCCGTGATAGGCGCCCCACAGCACGTAGTTCCAACTCGCGCCATGCCACAAGCCCGACAGGAGGAACGTCACGAGCGTCGCCGTCCCGTAGATCCAGATGTCGTCATCTAGGCCGAGCCATCGGATGCCGTCCCAGCGCCGCGAAAGAGCGTAGCTGAGCGGCAGGAACACGTAGTCGCGGAACCACGTCGTTAGCGAGATGTTCCAGCGGCGCCAGAAGTCGGCCGGGCCCACCGCCAGGTACGGATGATCGAAGTTCACCACGAGATCGAACCCGAGCCACTTGGCCGTGCCCCGGGCGATATCGGTGTAGGCGGAGAAGTCCGCGTAGATCTGAATACAGAAGGCGAAGACGCCGGCCCACAGCGGGAAGAAATCCGGCGACTGGAGCGCGAAGACCTTGTTGGCGATGACCCCGACGTTGTCGGCGATCACGAGTTTCTTGAAGAGCCCCCACACGATGAGCACGGTCGAGTTCCGCGCGGCATTGGCCGAGAAGCGTCGTGGTTGTTCCACTTGCGGCAGCAGCGTCCTGGCTCGCATGATCGGGCCGGCCACTAGGTGCGGAAAGAACGAGACGAACAGCGCCAGGTCGATGAAGGTCCTGCGCGCCTGCACGCGTCCCCAGTAGACGTCGATGGTGTAACTCATCGCCTGGAAGGTGTAGAACGAGATGCCGACCGGGAGAAGCACGCTCAACACGGGACCGGAGATGTGCCAGCCGACCGCCGCCGCGACCGCACTGATGTTGTCGACGAAGAAGTTGAAGTACTTGAAGAACCCGAGCAACCCGAAGTTGGAGACGATGCTCGTCCAGAGGAAGAGCTTCTTGCGCGCGGGCCAGCGCCCCATGCCGAGCGCCGACAGGTAGTCGATGAAGGTCGTCGCGAAGATCAGCCCCAGGAACCACGGATGCACCCAGCCGTAAAACGTGTAGCTCGCCACCAGCAGGAGCACGTTCTGCCAACGGTGCGGGAGCGCCCAGTAGATCGTCACCGTCGTAACGAAGAACACGAGGAACTCGAGACTGTGGAAGATCATCGGAAGAAGGGGGCGTTCACTTGCAGGAACCGGTCGGTATAGCGGTGCCGGAACGTGGATGAAAGGTGGTCGCCGTCGGCGTACATCGACAGCGGTTGTTCCGGGTCTCCCCAGTCGTCGTGGAAGAACGCGCCTTCCTTGTCGAGGTACCCGCGCAACCTGGAGACGTACCGCTGTAGCGCTGGCGACTGCACCGGCGGCCGGTTGTTCTCCGGACGACGCTGAACGCGGACAAATGCCATCCGTACGCCCGCCATCTTGCCCAGAGCGAGTAGCGGTGGCAGCACCGACGTGGCCACGCTCTTGTCGAAGTCGTAGGTCGCCTCTTCCGCTTGCCACACATCGGCCTGTGCCATCGACCGGAGCGCCTCGAGGCAGAAGATCTCGCTGTTCATGCGTCCGAGCAGCGTTCGCGCCTCCTTGTGCCGCGCCACCAATCCAACGGGCGCGTTGACCAGCGCCGGCTCGAGCCACTGTCGCAGCCGCTCCTGATCGTACACCTCATCGGCCAGGGCATCGAGGCGATAGAGCGGCCCCTGCAGGCGGGTCGCCAGCACCACGTTCAGTCGTGCCTCGTTGCTGCGCGCCACGCGATCGAGCGTCGCGCGGTACGGGCCGGTCACACGGAAGAGCGGGTCCGTGAGTTGATCGTCGCGAAAGAAGAAAACGGCCAGGCGCGGCCGGGGAGTAACCGCCAGCACCCAGTTCTTGAAGGCCAGATACCAGAACGCCGACCCCGTTGCGTTGTAGAAGAGCGGCGCCACGTTGCGGTTACCCAGTTGACTGGCGAAATACGTCGGATCGATGCGCGAACCGCCCATCGAGTCGCCGATCAAGACGATTTCGGGTCGCATTTCCCGCAACTGTTCGACCACGACCGTATCGAAGGGCATGGTTCGTGTGCGGGTGCGTTCGAGCGTGGGCAGGTAGCTGAAAGTCTCAGTCGAGTCGGGACCGAGCCGCACGAGCGGACGCAGCGCCAGCGGAAGGAGGAGCGTGCCGGCGACGACGACCCAGAGAGCGAAACCATGCACGCGACCTGACACGACGGGCAGCGATGATGCCGGCGGGGCAGACGGCGGGTGACCGGCGGGCGAAGATCTGACAATGGACACTACTGAAAGAGGATAGGAACGGCTGGCGGTCGTGTCAAGGAAATCGGGCGGTCCCGCTGCGCCGCCAGCGGGTCGGCGACGTCTGAATCAGGATCCACTTCGGGGGACCGTCGACGAACCCGCGTTCGTCGCCGAAGTGCGAGTCAACGGCTATTCGGGTTTCATGCCGCTCAGCTTCCACAAGCATGCGTGGGAGCTTCGCGGATTTCCTCGACCGGAATCCCTCGACTACCTGAGGCGTGTGGGTGTGACCCACGTCGTCGTTGACGCGGAGCGGCTGAGCGAGCCCCGCCTGGAGGTGCTCGAGCAGGCGCTGGATCTGCATCTCCTGGCGATGGAGCACGGCCTCCGCATCTATCGGTTGGACAAGCAGCCCCGCCCGTGAGCCCAGGACTCCCTGGGTAAGGCCTATCGCGTGGAGGCCTGGGTGTTGAGTTGGTAGATCCGGATGCTGCCGTTGCTGGCCCGCAGCCGCCAGTCCTGGATCTGGTTGAGCGCCTCACCGTCGTATGCTGCGACCTCGACGACCACGAACGTCACGCCCATCTGGCGCAGATAGCGAATCGATCCCGCATCGGGAAACCCAGCCACCGCGTTTGCATGTCGATAGAAGCTGCCGGGTGCGAAACCTGAATACCCGTTCAGCATCTGCAACCAGTTGGACGTCGAGGCGAGCATGTAGCGCGCGTTACCGCCACCACTGCTACGTGCGAAGAACGGAAAGTAGGCGACGACAGCACCGGGCTGCGAAGCCATCGCCCCGTAGATACGCGGCACGCCTTCGAACCGCGTGTACCAGATCGGCACGTGCGACGCCTCCGCATTGGCGACGACCAGGAGCAGCCCCGCCGCCAGCACGCGCCACCGCGGCGTCGGCAGCTTCGACAGCCACCAGGCCACCCCGAAACCGGCCAGTATGGCGAGCGCGATGAGCGTGTAGTGTCCGAACCGTGACACGGCACGAATGCCCTGGAGCAGCGGCACGACGCGGTACAGGAACGGATACAGCGGGAAGCGGACGCCGAACGACAGACAAAATGTGACGACCGCAATCGCCGCGCACATCCGCACACGCGGATCCCGCCAGGCACGTCGCCTGAAGACGGCTGCGCTGACGCACGCGATCGTCACCAGCCCGGGGAACAGGCAGTCGCCGCGAAAGAACCGGCCGCTCCACGCCTCGTGAATGCGCGCACCGCTCGCTAGATAGTCCGTCCATGTCGCCGAGTACATCAGGACGTCGTCGAGCGACCGAGCGAACCCCTGCTCGTGGCGTATGTGCCAGTACGGCAGCAGGAACGGCAGGAGCAGCACAGTCGACACGACGACGGCCAGCGCGAGGAGTGGCACCGTGGGTCGAATCCGCGGGCCGGTCCATTCGCGCGGCCGCACCATGACCGCGCTGATCATCGCCACCGCCGTGAAGACCAGGAAGTAGCCCGACGTGAGCGCCTGGAGCGTGAACCACCACGCCAGCGACAGCGCGCGTCGCGCACGGGGTGCGCTCAGGAGTCGATCCAGGGCGAGCAGCGCGAACGGCAGGAACTCCACGTGCATGGCCTGCAGATGGCCAAACCGCGTGAAGATGTGGGCATTGAACGCTCCAAGCGAGCCGGCGACGAGCCCGGCCGCCCAACTGCCGGTCCACACGCGCACCAAATGACACAACGCCCAGCCGGTGAGCGCGAACCCGGCCATCAGAGCCAGGTTGAAGGCGAGCACCGGCGATCCGCCGAGCCACAACACCGGCGCGACCATGAGGCTCTGCGGCAGCATGGGCTCGGAATAGGCCAGTGTCCGCTTTTCCGGGTAGAAGATGTTGGCGTCGAACAGGTGCAGGGGTTTCGACACGACGGCGTGCGCCACCCAGGCCACGGTCCACTCGTTCAGCATCGTGTCCGCGTTGTCGTTCCGACACCACGTTCCCGGCGCGGTGGCGAGCGGCCACGTGTGAAACACCGCAAGCGCGACAAAGAACACGAGCGCGGCGATCTCGAGTCGGAATGCCGCACCGACGGGTCGTTCGCCCTCGCTGAGAGAGGACTGTGAGGAAGGCTCCATCCCTGTCCGCCGCACGCTTGGTGGTCCGCTGGCCGGACGCCGGCCTTGGCGGCATCTTAACAGATCGACGCGTCGTCATGGCGAACGCCAACGCGAGCGGTAGGCAGCGTCGCGACCACGCGGGGCCACGGCGCTGACCGAGATGGCTAGGCGCGCTGTGCGGTGTGGCGCTCGAACTGTGCCCGCGCGGTTTGGAGGCCGACGCCGTGGTGGCGAGGTAGCGCGAGGTCATCGTCAGCGACGCGTGGCCCAGCCAGTCGCGGACCAGGGCCGTGTTCGCGCCGCTCTCCAGCAACCGCGACGCGAACTCGCGCCGCAGGTCGTGCATGTGGAGGTTCGTGATGCCGGGCGCGTCGCAGGCCCGCCGCCACGCGCCCCGGACATCGCCGCGCCGCTCTCCCATGTCGGTCCCGAACACGTAGCACCCCGGCCCGAGCGTCTGCCCGTCGGGGCCTGTCTGTCTGCGCTGCAACACCTCGCGCAGCCGCGCCGTAATGGACACCGCGCGCGCCTCGCGCTCGAGGCGGGAAGGCGCCTCGGGATCGTTGGCTAGACCTGCGGGGAGGACCTTCACGGCCACGTCCCGGCCGAGATTGGTGTCGCGCGCACGGTAGACTTCGCCCATGCCGCCTGCACCAAGCAGGGAGACGACTTCGTACGGGCCGAAGCGAGCGCCGGGGATCACGGGCATGTTGTAGCCGGAGTGCGCGCATTATATCCGGGCGGGGCCGTATCCGGACAATAGACGCCCCGGAACACGTCATCTCGACGGAGCGGCTCCCGCCCGCCGTTACTGCCGCGCGACCAGCTCCACCCGCCGGTTCTTCGTGCTCCCTTCATCCGTCTTGTTCGCGGCGACCGGCGCGTACGGGCCCGCGCCGTGAGCGGCAAGCCTTGCCGGGGCGATGCCCATCTGCGAAAGCGCCTTCACGACCGAGGCCGCCCTGGCCTGCGACAGGCTGACATTCATGTCTTCCGCGCCGGTGTTGTCGATGTGCCCGACCACCCAGACCTTGAGTGGATAGCCGGTATTCGCGGCGTGTCGGCCGAGCCCATGGAATAGGGCCGCTCGGCTCAGTGCCCGCAGCCGGTAGCGGGGAGATAAAGCCTCATGTTAACCTGGCGAGGCGCACCCCGCTCATCCGGCCTGATCGTCTCCGATCGACGCTCGACCAGGTCGGATTGCATTAGTCTTGAACAAGGAGCGTTTCACCCATGCAAAGGAAAATCAGGGTCGCGTTAGCGATTTCCGCGACGGTCGTGGTCGCCGCGGTGCTCATCTGCCGCCCGTCTTCTGCGGCGAAAACAGCTGCGAAACACGAGTATCCTCCCACTCCAAGCGCTTGGACGGGGCACAACATGCAGCTGGCGAAATATCAACTCGCGCCCGGCTATCCGGCGTATGGAGCGCATCCCAGGTATTTAGGTGAGTTGAAAGGCACTTGGAACGAAATCGGCAGGCAGTACGGGGAAAAGGCTGGCGACCTGATTAAGCTGACGTTCGAGGGCTGGTATAAGGAACTCTTTCCGGTCCAGGGCAGCAATCAAGCGATTAGAGATTACGTCCACCGCGAAGAAGCTTATTACTCGGCGCTGGTGCCGGAGGCGCTCGAAATGATGAAAGGCATCGCCGAAGGCGCGAAAGAGGACCTGGATTCGTCCGCATACGCGAACACGATGCCTAACTACGAGAAGATCCTGATGATCAACAGCTATTACGGACTGCAAGGTAAGCCTCCGGGCGTGAAGCCGGTTGCCTCGGACGGCCCGGCCTGCAGTGGCGCGGTGATCTTCGGCGCCGCCACGAAGGACCACAAAGCCATTCACGTCAGCTCCGAGGATCAGCACTTCTTCCCGCAGGAATACCTGGTGACCTTCGTCGTGAATCCGAGCGACCGGCACGCTCACAAGTTCACGGTGACGGACACGGCGGGCGAGATCGGCAGCGAGCATGCCATGAACGACGCCGGAGTCACCGTGAGCGGATACGCAGGGGGAAGCGTCGACATCGCGAGCCCGACCGCCGCGGCGCCGTTTTCCGGATACCGCCGTCCCGGGCTCGATTGGCAGTTGGGCGATTTCTACGCTGCGGCCTTCGCGAGCACCGCAAGGCAGGCCGTCGAACTGCTCACCGTCGGACGTCCGGAATATCGAGAGCAGAGCGGCAACAAGATTGTCATTGGAAAATGCAAGCAGGGTGCGAACTGGGTGGTTTCAGACAAAGGCGGGGCGTATGTGGTCGAGAGCATCCCGGCCGACGAGAAAGGCGTCGCGCGATACGCGGTTAGAAAACCGGGCGACATGGGCGAGACCGGCGCGAACTATATCGTCTCCACCAACAACGTCGAAGCCAACTATAGCTGCGATGAGAACAACATCTGTGACCAATCGCATCCGATGAGCCAGCACGGCCATTATTCGCATAATCCGGCACAGCTCGGACTCAACGGAACCGGCACGCGCTTCTGGACATTCATGTGGCTGATCCACAACAACTACGGCAATATTACTCCGGAGATGGTGAAGGAGTGGCGCAGCGCACACTACGTCTACGACGTCGAGGGCGCGAAACACGACACACTCCTGGTGGATGGCAAAGAGATCTCACCGAACCTCGTCCCGAAAGTCGGAACGCTGTGCGCGCACTCGAGTGGTCCCGCCGGCGTTGACACGTTACAGGGCGTGAATACCTACGTGAGTCTGTCGACTCCCGACGATCTGACGGTTTACCGCACCGTGGGCCGTCCCTGCGAATGGGTCGGGCCATGGGATAGCCTCAGCTTGCTGAGGACTCCGTAACCATCTTCGCCGATCCGCGTTTCAAACATACGCTGGGACACCGGGCTTGCGAACACCGCCATGCTGCTCCAGCCTCCTAGCTTCCGCCGAATTCGCCGGGGAACGCCAGCAACCGGCTCAATCACAGCGGGGCGTCGTCGTCAGCCGGCCGTCTGGCGCAACGCGTGGCTGGACCGCAGCGGCTGGCCAGTAGATCCGGACAGTTGACGGCACGGGAACCGCGACAGGACGGCCACTCGCACGCGACCGCTATGGAGTATGGATTGTGGATCGCCCGTATTCGCGGCGTGTCGGCCGAGCCCATGGAATA
>Ga0066793_10000759_pt1 | contig 13434 bp, 13 predicted proteins | sample PersoiDNA2013189_FD_83876 | JGI IMG/M metagenome (GOLD analysis project Ga0066793, IMG submission 83876) | Permafrost soil microbial communities from the Arctic, to analyse light accelerated degradation of dissolved organic matter (DOM) -... | ecosystem: Environmental > Terrestrial > Soil >...
CTCGAGGCCGGAAGGGCGGGCCCCGACGACATCGATACCGCCGTGAGACTGGGCTTCAACTTCCCGCTCGGGCCGCTCCAGACCGCCGACCTGATGGGCATCGACAAGGTCCTCGAGGCCGCCTGCGCCCTGGAGAAGGAAACGGCCTCCAGGCGCTTCGGTCCCCCCACCTTGCTGAAGACGATGGTTGCCGCCGGACGTCTCGGGCGGACTTGCGGCAAAGGCTTCTACGATTACCCAGAGAGTTGAACAGCGGGTAACGTCATGGATAAGTCATGGACGGTGACCCAGGGAGAGGGATTCGACCCCCGGAGCCTTGCCGGGAGACTTCTCGCCCCGGGTAGACAGGCAACGGGTGAGAGTTCTCGAAGTGGTGGAAGGAGCTCCGGCGCAAGCGCATCAGGCCATGAAGGCACGTGGACCCACGACGGAGAAAGGATGGTTCCCGGCATGAACGAGACGCTGAAAGTGATCGCTGACAGAAGAAGCATCAGGCTTTTCAAAGAGCAGCAAATCCCCGGTCCGGAACTGGACGAGATCCTCACCGCGGGCCTCTATGCACCCAATGCCCGCAACATGCAGAAGCGGCACTTCACCGTGATCCAGGACGGGAGCCTCCTGGACAGGATGGTGGAGATCATCAAAGAGAACCTGGCGAACTCGGGCATCGAGTTCCTGGCTGAAAGAGCCAGAGACCCGGGATACAACACGTTCTATCGCGCCCCGACGGTCGTGCTGCTGTCCGGCGCTGAGGATTCTCCGTTTGCCCAGGTCGATTGCGGAGCGGCCGCGGAGAACATCGCGCTGGCCGCGGCGTCTATGGGAATCGGCTCGTGTGTCATGACTTCCCCGGCTTTTCTGTTCGCCTCTGAGAAGGGGAACGCGTTGAAAGGCGAACTCGGCATTCCCGAAGGCTACAACCATGTTTGCTGCGTGGCTCTCGGATACATGGACGGGGAAACCCCGGAGGCGCCTCCAAGAGACAAAGTTGTGATCAACTTCGTGAGGTAGGGCGGCTTGCGACGACCTGAGAACCGCGAGTCCGATAATATCGATTATCGTCATCAAGGCTGCAACAGTGTGTCCGCGCGGACTGTCTACTGGCCGGCGGCGGGGTAAGATATGGGGGACCGATGCACCCGGTGAGAAGCTCGGGGGCATGAAGAAACCAAGGACCGAGCGTGGAAACAAACGGAGATTACGAGGCGATAGTCATCGGCGCTGGGCTTGGTGGGCTCGCGTGCGCGGCGCTGCTGGCGTCGGACGGCAGGCGAGTGCTCGTTCTCGAGCGGAACGATTACCTCGGCGGGCGCTGTTCGGCCTACGAGCGCGACGGATTCACGGTCGACCGCGGTACCCACATGATCACGCGCATCGAGGGTGGGCCGTATGCGAAGCTGATCAGGCGGCTCGGGCTGGAGGGGGAGCTCAGGTTCATCTGCATCGAGAGCGACGACCCGCCGCTGATCGAGTTCCGTGGCTGCCGCATCCCGTTCCCGTTCGCCCAGTGGACGCGTCTCCACGCGCTGGCGCTCGTCCCGGTGTGCTGGAGGTTCAGTGCCCGCGAGATGGTCGGGTCGGGGCTGGTGATGGCGCGCATGATAGCGGACCCTGGCATGGCGAAACGGCTCGATAACATCGGCTTCGACACCTGGCTGTCGCGTTACATGCCCGAAGGCCCCGCCCGCGACCTCGTCGGCTCGTTGCCGGTGCCACTCTTCGGCGTGGCTCCCTGGGAGTTGTCCGCGGGAATGGCCATCACCGCGTTGCAGGACTGGTTCACGGACGCCTCCTCCGGGTACCCCGAGGGAGGCTCGGGAGCTATCGCCGGGACGCTTGCCCGTTTCATCTCGGACCTCGGGGGCAATGTCGAGACTTCCGCGCCTGTGGAGCGGGTGACGACCTACGGCGGCCATGTGACCGGGGTCCGCCTGGAGGACGGGACCCGCTTGCGCGCCCCGCTGGTGGTGAGCAACCTGGGCATCAAGGACACGATGAGCCGCCTGATCGGGGCGAGGCGCCTTCCTGGCGACTACTACCATAAGGTGCAGGGCTACCGCGAAACCTCGATGAGCACCGTGCAGGTGAAGGTCGCGCTCTCGCGCAGACACCTCGACGCGCCCTGCGTGATGGGGAGCCCCGACGCCGGCATCGACCTGGCCGCCTTCTACCGGGATGTCCTGGCCGGCCGCGTCCCCTCATCGTTCATGGGCATTGTGAACGTGCCGTCCAACATCGACCCGGCACTCGCGCCGGATGGGCAGCAGTTGCTGCTGGGTATGATGCTCTCGCCATGCGAGGCGGAAGACTGGGAGCCCTGGCTCGACCTCTGCGAGCGTGGCATCGAGGACCTGGTCCGGGGGGCTCTCCAGCACGCGCTCTGGATCGAACGTCTGACCCCGCTCGATGTCGCCGCCTCGAGCGGACGTACCAGCACCGCCTCGCTCGGGCTCGCCCAGCTCCCGCACCAGGTCAGAAAAGACCGGCCTTCGGTCGCGACGCCCATTGAAGGGCTCTACTGCGTGGGAGACGACACGGGGCGGAACGGCACCTGCTCCGAACTGGCCCTCGACAGCGCCCTGCGCTGCCATTGGGGGCTTCAAACTGCAAAGCAGAAGTATTCAGCGTCCACCCGCGAGTGGTACCGCGACTACAAGCGTGTCCAAACAGAAGTGCGAGAGCAGCGTCTTCTACGAGAGCAGGGTATCGATCGGGATAGCCCATAGCCCATCGTCCGGGGGCGGCAAATCACGGAGCCTGGAGGCGGCATGTCGGAGCGGCTCGTTCTGGTCGACGAAGCGGACCGGGAACTCGGCACCGCCGGCGTGCTCGAGAGCCACTCCGGCGAGGGCATCCTGCACCGAGCGTTCACCATCCTCGTGTTCAACGCACGCGGTGACGCGCTCATACAGAAAAGGAGCGCGGGAAAGCGACTCTGGCCGTCGACCTGGGAAACGTCCTGCTCGGGGCACCCTCAGCCCGGCGAGGAGGTCGCCGCTGCTGCCGAGAAACGCCTGTGCGAGGAACTGGGCTTCGACACCCCGCTCGAGACGATCGGGAAGGTCCGCTACCATGCGCGCTACATGGATGTCGGCTCCGAAAACGAGCTGTGCTCCGTGCTGGTGGGAGAGTACGAGGGCGAGGTGCGGCCCGACCCGTCGGAGGTCGAAGAGTTCCGCTGGGTGCAAATCGAAGAGCTCCAGAAATCAGTCGCAGATAGCGCCGATGACTTCGCTCCGTGGCTGGCAGGTTGCCTGGGAATAGTGGCGGCGCACCGCGAGGAAGCACGATGACTGGACTGCTCTGTTATGGATATTTCAGGGAGAACGGAAATGAAAAGAGCGAGCTCTTCTCGGACTCATACTTCGCTTCGGGCCAGGCACTCCTCGTGCCAAAGGACTCCACGATTGCCGGCGAGACCGACCTGCAGGGCAGGACCGTTGGCGTCTTGAAAGGCTCAACCAACCAGAAAGAAGCTGAGAAGATCCAGGGGATCGGCAAAATCGTGCAGTTCGATGGAAAGCCGGAGATGTTCGATGCCCTTGTGGCAGGACAGCTCGACGCGGTGATCTGCGACACCCCGTTCGCGCAGTTCAACGCTAAAGAAACCGGGAAGACCCGCATCGCCAAGGTTCTCCCCCGTGGGGATCAATACGGCATAGCGGTGAAGAAGGGGAACTCCAAGCTGCTCACCAGGATCAACGAGGCTCTTGCGGAGACGCGTAAGGACGGAACCTACGACCGGCTATACAAGAAGTACTTCGGCGCGAAGATCTAAGGACTAGGGCGCGACGTCGGCGAACCAGTTGAACTTCCCGTCCTTGATCTGGATCACCATACCGCTCTTCTTCGGGTCGTGCGAGCCAGCCTCGAAGAGCATCGTGCCCGTTGCACCCTTGTACTCTGCGACCTTGCCCATTCCTTTAAGCACTGCGGCGCGGTCGAGCGCGCCACCGCTGGACAGAGCCTTGGACAGCAGGCCGAAGGAGTCGTAAGTAAGCGCGGCTACATCGTCCGGCACGCTGTTGTATTCCGCCTTGTACGCCTGGACAAACTCCTGCGTGAGCGGGTCGGGCGATTCGGACGAGTAGTGATTGAAGAGGTATGAGCCCTCGACGTTTGCGCCGGCCTTCTTTATAAGGTCCGGCGTGCTCCAGGCGTCGCTTCCGATGAAGGTGGCGGTGATGCCCTTCGCCCTGGCCTGCCCGACCTGCGCCGCGACGTCCGTGTAGTAGGACGGGAGGAAGAGGATGTCCGGCGCGGCCGCCTTTATCCGGTCGAACTGAGCTGAGGAGTCCGTGGCCCCCGCCTTGAACGTCTCGAGCGCGACGACCTTACCGCCGTCAGCCTCAAAACTCTTCTTGAAGAGCTGCGCCTGGTTCTTTAGCACAGCGGTCGAATCGTCGTAGAGGACTGCCGCGGTGTTCGCGTTCAGTTTGTCCTTCACAAATTTCCCCAGCGCCTCCGACTCGAAGTAGTCTGTGAAGCAGGCACGGTACACGGTCGTCTCCGGCTTCCCGGTCTTCTCGTCGATCGTGGTCGTGGGGTTGGTGGACCATGGCGCTATCAGGAGGACACCGGCTTTGTCGGCGACGTCGGCGGCGGCAACGGCATTGCTGCTCGAGTTGGGTCCGACGATTGCCAGGACGCCGTCCTGCTCGATGAGCTCAGTGGCAACGGCCGCAGCCTTTTTCGGGTCGGCTGCGCTGTCCTTTACCACCAGCTCCACCTGGTACTTCTTCCCGCCGACTTCGATACCGCCGGAGTCGTTTATCTTCTTGACGGCAAGCCTGGCTGAAGTCTCGCCGGACTTGCCTACCGCGGGCATGCTCCCTGTGATCTCGCCGATCAGGCCTATCTTCACAACCGATGGGCCGCCGCAGCCGGGCAACGCCATAACGAGCAGGAGCAGGGCCAAAGCCGCTATCACACATTTCCTCATCGGGGACCTCCTGTGTCGAGCATAGAACGCTCGAACGATATAACTCTCGGGAAGAATACCGACGACCGGCATCCTTCATATGCCTCCTCAAACGCCGGTATCCTATCATGGTTTCAGCATCAGGGGGCGATGGTATCGATTATCGTGCGTCGGAAGAGACGGAATGACCGATGAGAGCACCGACCGCGGGAAGACTGCCGCGGCCGATGCTCTATCTCTTTGAAGGTGGTCAGACTTTCAGCGGCGTGGTCATCGCGTCGCCCTCGTACACGCGAATTCCACCCGCCGTCAAGCGCTTCAGGAACTCCTTGGGATCAACGCAGGCCTCGGGCGCCATCGCGCCCTTCTCGGTGATGAGCCCTTCGCCTACCATCTGGACGACAATGGAAGTCGGCAGGCAGGTAAGCGCGTCCATGTGATCGGCGGCGCCGTAGGCGAGGTGCATCCACTTGCCCTTCTTCTTGCCCGTGATATCGGTGCGGCACGCCGAGCACGTTTCGGGAGGCTTGCCGAAACTCTCCAGGACGGGCAGCACCTGGTTGAAGAAGCGGCCCACAAGCTCCTTCCTGCGGGGCGTGTTAGTCAGGTGCAATTTCACCAGGAAGCTGGTGAGACCCACCAGGAACGGGTCCGTGAGGCCGCCCTTGAGCGTGACCGAACGCACGTTGATGTACCTGGGTATGGTCACAGGCTCAGGGTGTCCCGCGTTGAACACCGATACCTCGCCCACAGTGTCGGGGAACCGTATCTTCTCCAGCCCCGAGCCCGCCTTGATGTTTTGCATCCTGCCGTCGAGGTAGGACGGGATCATGCCTGTCACCGCGTGGATGTAGTGGAACGTGACGGCCTTGCCCGCGGTGTCCGCCGGATCGCACGCCCAGGAAGTGGCTATCTCGTCCACCTCGTCGAGCTGCTCGGCGCCCAGGCGGGCAAACACGTTGGTGATGCCAGGGGTCCATCCCACCCCTGAAATGGCGGTCACCCCCGCCTCCTTCGCCGCCGCGTCCAGCTCCAGGAAGTCCGCCGCCGCGTCATAGTCGTCACAGATGCTGACGTAGTTGACCCCCGCGTCGATGCAGGCGGCTGCGACTTTCTTCTCGTACTTGTAGAAGGGACCGATGGTGCCCATGGCAACGTCGAAGCCCTTCACCGTCTCTACCATCTGCGCGTGGTTGTTGGCGTCCACCTGGACCGCCTTGCATTTGGCTCCCAGCTCGCGCGCTGTCGCTTCGGCCGCCGCCAGGTCGTAGTCCGCGATCAGCAGCTCCTCCACGCTGTCTTTGGACGCGAGGTCCTTGACCCCGTACCGGCCCATCACACCTGCTCCCCCGAGTGCCACTACTCTCATGGCTCCGCTCCTTTCATCCCGCGACACCCGTCAGGGGCCGCTTGCCACACTACTTTCTCAAGCTTGCGATGACCATTTGCATGGTCTCATTGAGGGCGTCGCGCATGGAAAGCTCGCTCTCGTTCTCGAGCCACTCCACCTCCAGGCCTTCCGTGATCCCCAGCATGATGAACGCCATGAGCCTGGCGTCCACGTCCTTGAACTCGCCGCTCGCGATGCCCTGCTCTACCATCGCCTCGAGAGCTTTCCTGATGCGCACGTAGTAACTGGACACTTTTTCCGTGTAGTCCTCGCTGAAGATGTAGGCGCGGTCGGCCCTGAACTTCCAGAGCAGACGCAGGTAGTCTGTCTCCTGATAGTAGAGTTCAGCCACGGCGGCAGCCAGGCTCTCCAGGCGCTGTACCACCGGACCTTCCTGGTCCCTGGTCGCCTCTATAAGCGCCAGGAAATCGCTCAGCATGTCGGAGACAAGCGAGAAAGCAACCTCCTCCTTGCTCTTGAAGTGCCAGTACAGGGTGCCCTTGGAGACCCCCGCGGCCTCGGTGATGTCACGTGTGCTGGTGCCATAGAAGCCCTTCTCGCTGAAGAGCTTCAACGCCGCGCTCTTTATGACACTTTCATTTGCCGCGCGTTCTGGAACTTCTGGTACTACGTGGTTCTCTGTTGGCATTCTCGACCGCCTCCTCGGAATGCGCCCTAGACCGGGCGCCCAGTTGGTAAAGCATATTCCGTTGCCCAAGGCCTGTCAAGAAACAGGTGCGCTCGTCCTCGCCTGGCAGACTACTAATCGCCCCTGTGATAATCTCTATCTCGTGAGCTTTCACTTTCCCATCAAGAACTGCTGACCTATTGTTTCCTGAGCAAGGAGAGTTGCCTTGTCCCAGATATGCCTCCCTGATGACGGCATAGTTCGCGATGCAAAAGACGTCAAGGCGGTGATCTACCTTCACAAGCTCGACTCCAGATGCGAAGTATGTGGAGAAGACCATCCAGTCTGCCTGGTCTACCTCGATGAGAAGACGAAGAAGACCGTGAACGCCAAAGAAGTAAACCGCATCCGGGCGCGAAATAACGATATCTCGGTGGACGACCTGGTGATCCTGCTCAACGAATTCACGGTCCTGTGCCACAACTGCAAGCGCAAGCGTTATCCGGAACCGGGTCCCCCGTGGTATCCGATAGATCTTCAGCGAGAGCTCGAGCGATTCAAGAGCAAGCATGGCTGCGTCCACTGCGAGGAGCAAAACACGAACTGCCTGGATTTCCACCACCGGGACTCGGAAGAGAAGCTCTTCACCATCGGACACGGCAGCGTGCTGAACAGGGAAGCGATCCAGCTCGAGATAGACAAGTGTGACATCACGTGCCGCAACTGCCACACGAAAGAGCACTGGTTTGATGAATAGCACGGAAGACTGGTAACTGTTTGTTTTCGTGTTTGATAAGGAGGCCAGCATGAATCTCGATGAACACTTCGGCGGCAAGGGCTGTGTGGTCACCGGCGCGGCGTCGGGTATCGGTGAGGCAATCTCCAGACTTCTGCTTGAAGCGGGCGCGGTCGTGTTCATGGCCGACCGGGATATGGAGCTGCTGGACTCAGCCGTGGAACAGTTGGGCGCCCTCGCCGAGAGGGCGGTTCCCGCGAACGTAGACGTCACTGACCAGGGACAGGTAGAGCAGGTGATCCGGGACTGCGCCTCGCGCCACGGCAGGCTCGATTTCCTCTTCAACAATGCCGGCGTTCCGTACACAGCGTGGACGCCACGAGAATCTTTGCCGAAATGATGGCCTTCAATACAGCCATGGATATGGCTCAGGGGGAACCGGGAACGGATACGTTCTTCAACATCCCCTACGGGACGGGAGCGGACGGCGTTCCCAGGTGGCCCAGCCTCCAGTACGCGCGCCACTGCTACGAAATGGGGACGATTCAAGCCGCCCTGTACGTGCAGGCCAAGGCCTGCGCGGAGGAGACCAGCCAGGCGTTCACCCTCTTCGTGCCGGACTCCGCGCCCTACTTCCCCTCGGCTTCTTACAACCCGGACGAGGTGCCCGGTGTCGACGAGATCAGCTGCAAGGAGTTCCTCCCCGGCGGCGAGCCCAACCCGAAGTACGACCCGGACTTCGCTGCGAAGGTCTTCACGGCCTGGTTTCCAAACGGCGAGAAGTGGTGAGGCCCGGGGGTGCGCCGCCCTCGGCTGGTTGGCCACAGTAGTACGCAGGCCCGGCCGGGTAGATGACCCCGAGGACCCTGTCCAGGAAACCAATGCGCACGCCGGCCTCCTTCATCCTCCTCCACATGTTCCAGTCACCCGGCTCCAGGTATCTCCAGGTGTTCCTGTCATAGGAGGGACTTCAACCGCGAGCTGTACATCACCCCACTGTGCGTCATCTTCCCCAGCTCGGGCGGAAAGGAGCCCAGCTCGGTGCTTTCGCCCTGCCCGGTGACTGCCAGGACCTTCCCGTAAGCCATCTCGAGGTCGTTCTCCCTGGCGAATCGCAGCAGGACTTCGACATGCTCGGGCGCGAGTTCGTCGTCGTCGTCCAGGTGGACGATCCAGTCGCCGGTGCTCAAGGAAATCCCCATGTTGGATGCATCGATTCCCACCACCAACCAGGCGTCATAACCCCTCTTTGGGCGCCCGGCAGTCTCGGGCAACCTGAAGAACTTGACCCTCTCCAGTCCAAGGCCTTTGACCTTCAGCTCAGTGTCATCGGTGCAGCCGTCGCCAACGACAATCAGTTCGATATTCCGGTAAGTCTGGTTCAACACCGAAGGTATGGCCCGTTCCATGAGCAACCCGCACCTGTCGCGCGTCGGGATCACTACTGATACCAGGGGCTCGTCGCTCTGTCTATTGTGGGCCGCTAAACGCTGGACGTACCTCTGCGAAATCAGAATCACTGAGGAGTATCTCGCACAGCCCTTCCGGGTCAAACTGGAAGTATCAAGAAGACCGGCTCCCGGCTATAGGAGTGAACTGCGCCTCATCACATCACCTACCACGCCTCTCCAGGCTCTTTGCAGGGTCGCGACTCTGGAGCAGTTGTTTCAAGATAAGCAAGACTGCATCATGGATCGTGCAGCGCCAAAGGACATCTTCGACTTATGGTTCATCTCTCAGAAAATGGGCATACAATACAAGCCACCTGAAACGGAGATCACCCCAAGAGAGCTAAAGCGCGGACTGGCGAAGTACCTCCCATCCAACTACCAGAAAGTGATCGAGGATTTGCTTTGAGAGAAGCGGAACTTCTCAAGAACCTGCGGTCCACACCGAAAGCGTTCTTCACCATCTCAGATCTCGAGAAAATAACCGGCCTGGACAGGAAGAGCCTTTCGATCTCCCTTAACAGGTGGGTCAAGAAAGGCGTTCTTGAGAGAGCCTCCAGGAACATATATGTCGTTGGCGGTGAGCCGGTCAATCTCGAAGCGATAGCTGGGCAGGCGTACTTCCCTTGTTACCTATCGTTCGAATCAGCTCTTTCCAGGTTCGGCGTCCTGAACCTGGTGCCGTATTCACTGTCCTTCGCAACCACCAGAAAGACTAATTCGATGACCTTGCTGGAACGCAGGGTGGACTACAGGCATCTGAAGCAGGAGCTTTTCTTCGGTTTTACTCATGAAGAAGGTCTATATGTCGCGGAACCTGAGAAAGCGTTGCTTGACCTTGCCTACTTAAGTTCATTCGGCAAAGCTACAATTCCATCAGAAGAAATAAACCTGAAACCATTGTCTAAAAAGACCCTCGACGAATACACCGGGCGATTCCCCCCCAGAGTCGCACAAGTGCTCAAGCGACTGCTTTGATCGGCAGAGCAGGGAGATGCGCTTCAGGCCCGGTGTTTCTTACAGGCTCCTGTTGAGTCGGCGCTCGAGAACCCCCCTTATCGTGCGCTCTTAAGGAGGCAGCGCAAGCAAAAAAGGGGGACTATTGTTCTCGATATCGCGAAGACTCCAACATGCGGGACAGAAGCCGAATGAATCGCGATAAGGATTGTATGAAACAATGACAAACATAAAGACAGACCCATCGTGTGCTGATGGAAACACGGAAGCGGAGGCGGACAATATGGGAAAGCAGTTGGTTATGGCGCTTGATGTCGGGGGCGGCTCGGGAAGGTGTCTCGTGCTTAATGTGGGTGACGGCTCTCTCTTTACCGCCAAGAGGGAGTGGTCGCACACAACCGCGCCTGGCACCGGTGGGCTTGGGTACGACCTCGACCTTAACGACATCTGGAGAAAGTTGGGAGATGCGTCGCGCGAAGCGCTGGAGAAGTCCGGCGCCAGGCCTTCAGAGGTCACGTGCATCGCGGCAACAAGTATGCGCAATACCACGGTAGTGCTGGGCAGCGAAGGCGACGTACTCCTTGCGACCCCGAACCAGGACGCGCGCGCCCTTGGTGAATCCTTCGAATGGGCAGCCCGTGAAGGGAAGGACGTCTACGAAAAGGGAGGGCACTGGCCGAGCCCGCTGTTCACTGGCAGCAGGCTACTATGGATGAGAGCGAACGCGCCGGAGAGACTCGATAAGGCGAGCGTCGTGCTTAGCCTCTCGGACTGGGTCGGGCTGCAGCTGGGTGGGAGGCCGCACGCCGAGAGGTCCCAGGCCGGAGAGACCCTGCTGTTCGACCTCGAGAAGCGCGATTGGGATGACGGCCTCATCACATCCAACGGTTTCTACAGGGGGCTCTTTCCCGATTGCGTGGACGCTGGCACCGTGGTCGGCGCTCTCTCGAAGGCCGCGGCTTCCCAGATGGGCCTGATCGAAGGGATCCCTATCGCCGCCGCGGGTGCCGATACCCAGTGCGGCCTGCTGGGCGCCGGAGCGGTAAGTGCCGGAGACATCGGGGTGATCGCGGGAACTACGATGCCTGTACAGCTCGTCACCGACAGGCCCATGCTCGATGGGGAGGGGAAGCTCTGGAGCGGCCTACACGTAATCCCTGGCTTGTATGTGCTCGAGAGCAACGGCCTTGCTACCGGTCAGGTTGTCGAATGGTTCGCTGAAATCGTCTATGCCGAATACGAGGACCCGGTAATGGTGCTGTTCTGCGAGGCAGAGGCATCGGAACCGGGTGGCGCAGGCGTTTACTCGACATTGGGCGCCTGCACGTTCGACGGGCGAAAGATAAACGTTCCGATGGGCAACATATCGATTTCGCACATGGTCACGCCGGGTTCGCGGGAGGGCCGCGGCCACGTAAGCCGCTCTGTCATCGAGGGAATTGCGTACTCGGCGCGTGCTAACATCGAGCAGATAAGCGCAGTTGTAGGACACGACTTCGACGGGATAAGGGTCACAGGCGGGATGTCCCGGTCGCCCCTGTGGACCCGAGTGCTCTGTGACGTCACGGGCACGGCGGTGCTGGTTCCTTACACCTGTGAGGCATCCGCGCTGGGCGCGGCGTTGTGCGCCGCTGTGGGGGCGGGGGCGTTCCCGAGCCTGGCCGAAGGCGCCGAAGCTTTGGTGAAGATTACGCGGGAGCACCAACCTACTGAGCATGCTCAGAAGTACCAGGCTCTCTACGCGGGGTGGAGCGAGTCCTGTACGTTGAGGGCGGCCACCGACGAGCACGTTACGACCCTCATGACTATGGCTATGCTGGAGCGCTCCACAACCACCGCAGGGACTGACACCCCCTCTTTCAGGCCACGCATGCTGGTTACGGCCTCGATGGACGCAGCCGCGCTGGAGGAGCTCAGCGCGCTTGGAGAAGTCGTCTACGACGGGTGGCGTGAAGCGAACCGGGTCTACACCGGGGGTCAGGAGCTGGTCGCTGCGTTGCGAGGGTTCCAGGTGTTCGTCACCGAGATGGACATAGTCGACTTCGAGGCGTTGAGGGACTCACCCGAACTCAGGGCCGTCGTCTCCTGCCGCGTTAACCCTGTGAACGTGGACGTCGAGGCCGCCACGGCCTACGGCATACCGGTCATGAATACGCCAGGCAGGAACGCCGATGCCGTCGCGGATCTGACACTCGCATTCATGGTGATGTTGGCACGCAGGATGCCATCTTCAGCGTTGTTCCTAAGGAATTCTGAAGGCGAAGCCGGGGACCTCGGTCGCATGGGCGAGGCATACCAGCGGTACCAGGGCAGCGAGCTATGGCGGAAGACGGTCGGTATAGTTGGCATGGGTGAGGTGGGAAAGGGAGTCGCCAGGCGGGCGAGGTCGTTCGGCGCGAGGGTGCTGTTCTGCGACCCTAACCGCTCGGAAGAGGAAGGGGCGCTCTTCAATGCCCGCAAGGTCTCGTTCGACGAGCTGCTCTCACTCTGTGATTTCGTGTCCATCCATGCGCCTGCGAATGAGAGCACCAGGAAGATGATGGACCATGACGCATTCTCGAAGATGAGAGAGGGCGCATTCTTCATCAACACCGCCCGCGCTTCGCTGGTTGACGAAGACGCACTCGCGGAAGCACTGGAGTCAGGCCGCCTTGCCGGCGCTGCCCTGGACGTTTTCAGTGTGGAGCCGCCCGCGCAAGATGACAGGCTTGTCGCCCGCGACGACGTCATTACCACCCCTCATATCGGGGGCAACACCTTCGAGATAGCCGCGCACCAGGGAGCGATAGCAGCGGGCCAGCTGAGGCGGCTGCTTCGTGGAGAGACCCCGGAGCACATCCTGAACCCGGAGGTGATAGAGCGGTTCGCCCGGGCCGGACCTCGGCCCGAGCCGGATAGTGACGAAATAGAGCGCCTGGCGAAGAAGCCTAAGCCGTCCATCACATCGTAGTTACTCGATAAGTCAAATTAGCGTGGTCTCGGAAGAGGGAAGAAGCCTCTTATCGTGTTCCTTGCGTATGATAATGCGTATTATCGAGTACAGCACTAGTACGCTTAATCCGCATGTCGCCCCGGGTCACGGACCGACATTGGTCGCGACGCGCGGTGAAGACCGCGGGCACAACGCTGGAGTTATTGATTTTAGTTGCCGCCGCGTCCTCGCCGCTCCTCAGCGAGCCTTCCACTGAGGAGATGAGGTTCATGTACTCGCCCGCCAGGTGGAGGCCCCGCGCTGGAGCGTTTATAAACCGGGGGGCGTTATCACCATCAGGACCGATGCATCGGAATCTGTCAGGTTCTGCCAGCCGTGAGCTTTCTCTCCAGGAAAGTACACGCAGTCCCCTTCGTGGAGAA
>Ga0066793_10000761_pt1 | contig 13419 bp, 14 predicted proteins | sample PersoiDNA2013189_FD_83876 | JGI IMG/M metagenome (GOLD analysis project Ga0066793, IMG submission 83876) | Permafrost soil microbial communities from the Arctic, to analyse light accelerated degradation of dissolved organic matter (DOM) -... | ecosystem: Environmental > Terrestrial > Soil >...
GACGTCTTCCAGTCCAGGCCCGCGCCGAGCCTCGCGGAACGGGCGATCACCGGGTCGAAGAGCCGGTGCACCAGGCCGCCCGCCTGCCCCAGGCCCTGCTCGAAGTAGACCGCGCCGATCACAGCCTCCAGCGTGTCGGCCAGGATCGAGGACTTGTCCCGGCCGCCGGTACCCTCCTCGCCCCGGCCAAGGCGTACGAAAGAGCCCAGCTTGAGCCCGCGGGCGACGCCGGCCAGAGCTCGCATGTTGACCACGGCCGCCCGCAGCTTGGCCAGCTGGCCCTCCGGCAGGTCGGGATACTGGCGGAACAGCGTGTCCGTGACGACCAGGCCGAGCACCGAGTCACCGAGGAACTCCAGGCGCTCGTTGGTCGGCAGGCCACCGTTCTCGTAAGCGAAGGACCGGTGCGTCAGGGCGCGCTCGAGCAACTCCGGGCTGAGCCCCGCGTCGAGGGCATGCAGCAACTCCAGACGCTCCGGTTCGGTCGCGTCCGTCCTACCTGCTCCGCCTTTCACGCCGCTCCCTTAGCGCTTCAGGAAGAGGGCGTAATCACCTGACGACGGTTGTACGTTCCGCACGTCGGGCAGGCCGTGTGGGGCAGCTTGGGGTCGCGGCATTGCGGGCACGACACGAGCACGGGGGCAGTGGCCTTCCACTGTGCCCTCCGGGATCTCGTGTTACTCCGCGACATCCTCCGCTTGGGGACAGCCACGTCACCTCTCCTTTATCAATTCAGGTCCTGGCCGGAACGATCCAGCAGGTCTGCTTCGGTCTGGTATTCCGCCGCCTCATACTGGGGCAACTTCTGCAATCCGGCCCACCGCGGGTCGATGGCCGGGCCGTGCGAGTGCTCGGAGCCTGCGTTAGCAAGCTGCACCCCGCAGTCGACGCAGAGCCCAGGGCAGTCGTCCCGGCACAGCGGCGCCAACGGGAGCGCGAGAACCAGCGCGTCACGGAGAGCCGGCTCGAGATCAAGCAGGTCCCCGTCCAGAGAGTACCCGTCGGCGGCGTCGGGGCCGACGCCCGGCGAGTATCCGAAGAGTTCCTGGCACCGGATTTCCATCTGCTGCGCGAGCGGTTCCAGGCATCGTGCGCACTCCCCGGTCAACGGCGCCTGCCCGGTGGCGGTGACGAGCACCCCCTCGGTGACCGCCTCAAGCCGGACAGTCAGCTCGAGTTCGGCTCCTTCGGGCACCCCGACCAGGCCCGCGCGCAGATCTGCTGGGGCCGGGACGGTGCGGGTCTCTGTGTGCTCCGATCCCGGGCCACGGCCCAGGGCACGCGTGCTGAAGATCAGCGGCCCGCGAGGATCGAGGCGCTGTGAGGAATTTCTGCGTAGCTGTGGCATGACCAATATGGTGTACGGCGAAGTTCGAGGGCACAGCCTACCGGCGGCCCGGGGATTCCCCAACTCAGGAGCGTTCCCGCTGGGCGGCCGACCACGGTCAGTAGGCGCCCAGGCGCTCCTGGAGTTGCGTGAATACGGGCGCCGGCACGAGGGATGAGACGTCTCCCCCGTATCTGGCGATCTCCTTGACCATGCTGGACCGCAGGAAGGAGTAGAGCGGGTTGGCGGTCATGAACAGCGTCTCGATCTCCGCGAGCCGGTAGTTCATCTGCGCCATCTCCATCTCGTACTCGAAATCGCTGACCGCGCGCAGGCCCTTCACGATGGCCGAGATGTGGTGCGTCTTACAGAACTCCACCAGCAGGCCGCGGAACTTGTCCACCCGGACGTTGGGCTGGCCGCGGGTGACCTCGCGCAGCATCGCGAGGCGCTCGTCGACACTGAACAGACCCTCTTTGGCCAGGTTCGCCCCGACCACGACGAATACCTCATCGTGCAGCCGGGCGGCCCGGACGATGATGTCGAGGTGGCCGTTGGTCACCGGATCAAACGAGCCCGGATAGACGACACGACGCATGGGGACACGCTTTTCGGTCACGAGACTCCCGCCCTCAACTACCCCGGTGCCGCCTGGTTACCCGCGGCGAGACCGTACCAGAACGTCGCCTCGCCATACCGGCGGGACCGGTCCGGCGCGTATCCGGGAGGCCAGCGCACCGGCTCCGACCGGGTCGCCCGCTCCACGGCCAGCACCGCACCGGGAGCGAGCCAGGACCCGTCCCGCAGCGCCGCCAGCATCTCCGCCACGTCATCGTCGGAGGTCGCGTACGGCGGGTCGGCCACGACCAGGTCAAATCCGGGCTCGCCGGCCAGGCCCCGGGCGAGCACCCGCTCCACCCGGCCGGTGACCAGGTGACCGCCGGGCAGGCCGACGGCGGCCAGGTTGCTGCGGATTACCCGCGCCGCCCCGGCATCCGCCTCAACGAACAGCACCCGGTCCGCGCCGCGGGAGAGGGCTTCGAGGCCGACCGCCCCCGACCCGGCGTACAGGTCGAGGACCCGCGCCCCGTTCAGCGGGCCGCGTATCGCGATCAGCGTGCTGAACAGCCCCTCCCTGGCCCGGTCACTGGTGGGCCGGGTGAGCCGCCCGGGCGGCACCGCAAGCCGCCGACCCCGCGCCGCGCCGGCGATGACCCGGCTCACCGCCTCACGCCTTCTCCAGGAATTCGGCCTGCTCCTCGTCGAGCAGCGCGGTGATCGCGGCAGCCAGGGCACGATGGCTGGCCAGCCCCGGATCAGCGGCCACCAGGGCGGTGGCCTCCTGCCGGGCATCCACGATCAGCTTCCCGTCCTTCAGCAGGGTCAGCAACCGCAGGCTCTTCTTCCGGCCCGCCTGGGCGGCACCCAGCACGTTGCCCTCCCCGCGCTGCTCAAGATCGATCCTGGACAGCTCGAACCCGTCCAGGGTCGCCGCTACCAGGTCCAGCCGCTCGCGTGCCTTGCCGCCTTCCGGCGCGTCCGTCACCAGCAGGCACAGGCCGGGCTTGGCGCCACGGCCGACCCGGCCGCGCAGCTGGTGGAGCTGGGACACGCCGAACCTGTCGGCGTCCATGATCACCATCGCGGTAGCGTTCGGCACGTCCACGCCCACCTCAACGACGGTCGTGGCGACCAGAACGTCTACCGAACCGTCCGCGAACTCGCGCATCACCGCGTCCTTCTCGTCGGCGGCCATCCGCCCGTGCATGATGCGCAGCCGCAGGCCGGCCAGCGGCCCGCTGCTGAGTTCCGCCGCCGTGTCCAGCACCGCGTGTGGCGGCCGAGCCGCCGCGGCGCTGTCGTCGAGCTCCGCCAGGCCGGCGCCCGCGTCCGTACTTGAGGATTCGGCGGGATCTTCCGTTGTGTCGCTGTTGTTCGATTCGCCGGCATCTCCGCCGATGCGGGGGCACACAACGTACGCCTGGCCGCCGCTCTTCTCGACCTCTTCCCTGAGCCGCGCCCAGGTACGGGCCAGGTAGTGCGGCCTTTCCGCGGCCGGCACCACATGCGTCTGGATCGGGACGCGGCCGGCCGGCAGCTCGGTGAGGGTGAGGATGTCGAGGTCGCCGAAGACCGTCATGGCCACGGTGCGCGGGATCGGGGTCGCGGTCATCACGAGCAGGTGGGGGCGGCTGTCCCGGGCCTTACCGCGCAGCGCGTCGCGCTGCTCCACGCCGAAGCGGTGCTGCTCGTCCACCACGACCAGGCCAAGGTCGAAGAACTCGACTCGCTCGTCGTCTTTCGCCCGGTCATAAAGCAGCGCATGGGTGCCGATCACGATCCCGGCGTCCCCGAATCGCACATCGCGGAGAGTCTCCTTGCGGACCCTCGCGCCCTGCGAACCGGTGACCAGGGCCACCCGGGTCGCCTGCTCCGCGCCGCCGAGCTGCCCGGCATGGGCGAGCGGGCCGAGCAGTTCGACGATGGACCGGTAATGCTGCTGCGCGAGAACTTCCGTCGGCGCGAGCAGCGCGGCCTGCCCGCCGTCGTCAACAACCTGGAGCATCGCCCGGACCGCGATGACCGTCTTGCCCGAGCCGACTTCGCCCTGCAGCAGCCGGTGCATGGGGTGGTCGCGGCACAGCGCGGTGGTGATGTCCGCGCCTGCCTCGCGCTGGCCCGCGGTGAGCGTGAAGGGAAGCCGCGCGTCGAACGCTTCGAGGAGGCCGCCCCCGCGCGGGATGCGCGGTGTCGCAGGCAGCGCGTCCTGCGCGCGGCGCCGCTGGGCCAGCACGGTCTGCAGCACGAACGCCTCGTCCCACTTCAGCCGGTGGCGCGCCCGCCGCATGTCGGTCTCGTCGACCGGCCGGTGGATCGCGTGCAGCGCCTCGACCAGGCCGGACAGCCCGTGCCGCTGCCTGACCTCGGCTGGCAGCGGGTCGTCCGCGATGTCCAGCGTGTCGAGGACGGTCCGGATCGCCTTGGCGATCTTCCATGACGGGAGCTTCGCGCTGGCCGGGTAGACGGGGATGAGGTTGTCGACGTATTCGGCGGCGAGTTCCGCGCCCGCCTCGGCGGCGCCGATCAGCTCGTAGTCGGGGTGGACCAGCTGCCGGCGGCTGCCGTAGGTGGATACCTCACCAGCGAACAGGCCGTGCAGTCCCGGACGCAGTTTCGCCTCGAGATAGCGCTGCTGGAAGAACAGCAGGGTGAGCACGCCATGGCCGTCGGTCACCCGTACCTCGGTGACCCAGCCGCGCTTGCGCTGCATGCGGCGGGTAGTGCAGGAGGCGATCTTGGCCAGCACGGTCACCTGCTCGCCATCACGGAGCGAGGCCATGTCGGTCAGCTCGCCATGCTTCTCGTACCGGCGGGGGTAGTGGTGGAGCAGGTCGCCGACGGTGCGCAGGTCGAGGGCGCCGGCGAGAACCTTCGCCGTCCTCGGGTCGAACACCCGGTCGAGCCGCTCGTCAAGCCTGGCCATGGCCCCCCAGAATAGGCGGCTTTGGCAAGCGGCGATGGGGGAGTCACAGGGCGGCACGGCGGCTTTCGGCGGGCCATCGGGCCTGAGTTCGCGCTACTGGCCGCCAGTCGGATATCCTTCGACGACTGCCCGGCTCAGCGCGGGCTGGTTTGATGAGTTTCTGATCATTCATCCTCGATCACACAATGGAGCGATCCCGTGGCTTCGGTCTGCGACGTCTGCGGCAAGGGGCCGGGTTTCGGCAACAGGGTCTCCCACTCACACCGCCGCACCCCGCGCCGCTGGAATCCCAATATCCAGGTCGTGCGGGCCAGGGTGGGCGGCACCACCAAGCGACTGCAGGTGTGCACGTCCTGCATCAAGGCAGGCAAAGTCACCCGCTGACGTTGGTGCCGCTCCGCTAGACATGGAGCCGGCCCGCCAGCTGTGGATCCACCGAGCCAATCCCCGCGCCCAGCGGCCTCCGACGCGCTGTGGAGCGCGCTACGGCGTCAAAGGGCTCAGCGGAAAGGGCTCAGCGGAATGAGCAGGGCGCGTTGTCGAAGCGGCAGTTGGACGGTGCGCTGGGCGGCCCGGACGCCTCGATGGTGATCACCACGGTGCTCTGCTGACCACCGTGATCGGCTGGCTGCTGCCCGGACCCGCTCATATTCCCGCCGCTGACGTCCGGCTTGTTCTGGCTGGTGCCGCTTGGGCTGGCACCGCTCGAACTGGCACCGCTCGAACTGGCACCGCTCGGGCTGGCACCGCTCGGGCTGGTGCCGCTCTGGCTGGCACCGCTCGGGCTGGTGCCGCTCTGGCTAGTGCCACCGGAGGGCGGCGCGCTGCTGGTGGAGGTTCCGGCTTCCGCCACGCCAGAATCCTGGCCGGTCGGTACCCACTGCGCGCCCTGCACCTCGACAATGCTCGTTCCCGGGTAATCGAAGGCCAGGCGCCAGTTACCAAGCGAGGAAGCGGGAATCCCGGAGATCATGATCTGGCCATCGAATCCCCACGACCATTTCTGGGTCGTCCGGTAGGCGATGACCACGTGGCTACCCGCGACGTGCCCGCTGCCTTGTCCTCCGCTGGAGGTCGAGCGGGGCTGCGACGACCCTGACGGGCCGCGGGTGGCGGGCAATAGCCTGAAGCCAGGCTTGGCCGAAGCCAGCGTGCCGACGCCCCCGGGCATGTTGGGCCCCTTGGGGCAGACCCGGAGCGTGCAGTATTTCTGCTGGTCCGGGCCGGTGAAGTGGAGGACAGTCCGGGCGGTCATGCTGACCGCCAGGCCGGCGGCGACGACCACGCCCAGTCCGGCTGCGAACGTCGGCGTGAACACCAGCCTGCGCAGCGCCGGGCCGACCTGCACACCCCTGGATCGGGCCGCTTCTGATACGTCCACACGTGGTGACTCGGCACGTGGTGACTCGGCACGTGCCTGCCCGGCTTCGGGCCATCCAACTCCGGGCCACCCAATTCCGGACCATTCAACTGCGGGCAGTTCAGCTGTGGGCCGTTCAGCCTCAGGCTGTCCATCCCGAGGCTGTCGATCCCCAGGCTGTCCATCCCCAGGCTGTCCATCCCCAGGCTGTCCATCCCCAGGCTGTCCAGCCCCAGGACGCTCGGCCTGAGGGCGGGCGGCACTGGACGGCGCACGATGCCGTAGCGGTGGTCTGCGGCGGGGCGGTCGCATGGCGGGGGATTCCAAGCTTGGCCGAAGGGGCTGGTGTGAGGAGTCTAATCATTTTCCCACTCCCGCCAGGGCATACCTGGTCAGCGAAAGTGATTCCACCCTGATACGCGCTCTGAAGCCCGTGAATCCAGCCGGACACCGCTGCCCTCACCGACCCGCCCGATCAGCACCCAGCGCTCTGGGAGGTCCGTGTCCGGTGGGAAGGTCGCGGCCAGCGCATGGTCCTCTCCACCGGCCAGCACCCAGTCCAGTGGATCCGTCCCGCCCAGCGTGCCAGCCGCGGCGCGAAGCGCCTCATCAGGGCCCAGCCGGGCTGAATCTATATCGATGAGCACACCGCTCGCCGCGGCCACATGCCCGAGGTCCTGCCCCAGCCCGTCGCTAATGTCGATCATCGAGGTCGCGCCCAGCCGGGCCGCCTCAGGCCCGGCGTCATAAGGAGGCCGAGGCCAGCGGTGGGCCGCTAGCAGCGACGCCGGCTCCGACAGTCCGGCCCGCAGGAGCGCCAGCCCCGCGGCGGAATGGCCGAGACTGCCCGCGACCGCCACCAGGTCACCGGGGCGCGCGCCGGCCCTGGTGACCGGTGCGCCTCCGGCGAGGTCGCCCAGTGCGGTCACCGCCAGCGTGATGCTGGCCGCTTCGGAGATATCGCCCCCGGCCACGCTGGCCCCGGCCCGCGCGCACTCCTGCGCCAAGCCCGTGGCGAGGTCTTCGGCCCAGACGATCGGCAGATCGCGTGGCGCAGCGAGGCCGACCAGCAGAGCGATGGGAGCGGCGCCCATCGCGGCGACATCGGCCAGGCTCTGCGCGGCCGCCTTGCCGCCGATTTCGACCGGCCCGGACCAGTCACGGCGGAAATGCCGCCCCTCGACCAGCAGGTCCATGGTCGCCACCACGCGGGAATCCGGCGTGGCGAGCACCGCAGCGTCGTCGCCGACGCCAACGATGATGCCCGGCCCCGGCGGCATCCTGGCGGTCAGCGCCGCGATGAGTCCGAACTCGCCCAGATCCGCGACGGTGATGCGACCCTCCCGTACTGGCGCAGCGGGTGCGGATGAGCAACGCCGCTCACCTGGTCGGCGAAACGCTCTATGCCCGATGGCGGTAACTGTCGCTTAGGGTAGCGTGGCCATTCCGGCTGCAGGCAACGAGGCCCCTGGAGGACGGCATGGTGCAGGCATACATCCTCATTCAGACCGAGGTAGGGAAAGCCGCCGAGGTCGCCGTCCGGATAGCGGCCATCATCGGCGTCACGCAGGCCGAGGACGTCACCGGCCCCTACGACGTGATCGTCCGGGCGGAAGCGGCCAATGTTGATGACCTCGGCCGGCTGGTGGTCGCCCAGATCCAGGCGGTATCCGGCATTACCCGGACCCTGACCTGCCCGATCGTGCACATCTAGGTGGCCTGTCCGGTTGACCCCGGACCGGGTCATGAGCACGACCATGGATCGGCGGTCATCGGCTCCAGCAGGACCTTGGCGGCGGTCTCGTTCGGCGATCCGGTCCACTCGTCGACCCACTCGTACCCGGCGGCGACGGTCCGTGGCTGGCCGAGGCACGGGGCAGGTGACAGGTACCCGCGGGGGGTCCACGGGCCGAGAAGCGTCGGCGCGGTCGCGTAACCGGCGTGCACGGACACGGCGCCAGCGGCCGAGGCTGTGCCGGAGCAGTACCCGCACCCCGGTGCGGAGTAGACGGTGATCCATGTCCCGCCGGGGACCTCGGCGGCGCCCACGCCCTCGCCGGACAGTCTGGGGATGTCCTTGGTGCCGGTGGCGTCGCCGTCCACCCAGCCGGGCGCGAGCTGCTCTTCCGAGATCGCGCCGGACATGGAGCACAGGATTACGGGCAGTTGGCCAGGCGCGGTGACGATGGAGAAGTCCCCGTTATTGTCACAATCGGTCATAATCGGCTTATGCGTGGATCCGTGCAGGCCGCCAGCCTGTGACCCGCACGGGCCGGCCGGGCCGTTGCAGCCCATCGCCCAGTAGGCGTTGACATGGTGCCGCACCCAGTCCCCCGGCGCGTTGAACCACAAGATCCATACCCCGTCTGTGCGCCGCACCATGCGCGGGTTGAAGCACCCGGCGCCCCCTGCCCCGCAGACCCAGGTCCACGTCTGGCCAGCGTCGCCCGGCCAGCCGGTGTTGTGCACCACGGCCGCCGGGCTGAACAACAGCTTGGGCCTGCTCCACGGGCCGGTGATGGCCGGCGCGGTGGACACGCCAAAGCCGCAGAATGGCGTCCCGGCGGTGCCCCAGGTGAAGCCGCAGGCGTACTCGGTGCCGTACATGTACCAGGTCGAGTGGTAGTGCAGGATCACGCCGTCATGGAGATCGAGCCCGGAGATGGTGACCGGCGCAGGAGTCGCCGCGCTGGCGGCGAGCGGGCGGCCGCACACGCCGAGCACGGCCAGGAGCGCTGCGAGGATCAGCGGGGCGCGGATCCTGGTGGCCATGGGGAGTCGGCTCCGTCCGGGGCATCGTGGGCCGGTTGTCCGGTGCGGCCGCCTAGCCATCGATGCGGTAGCCGGTCGTGTCGGAGAGCATCGCGCGGAGCGTCCCCCGCGGCCCCGCTATCCAGTACCGGGCGATTCGCGGCGCGGGTGATGAATCCGGCCGCCCCGGCGCACGCATGTCACTCGCTAGCGGCTGACGGCCGGCCTACCGCAGCCGCGCCTCCAGTGCCGCCGTCCGGGGCCCGAGGCCCAGTGCGGCGGCACCGCGCAGGTCGTCCGGGGTGTCCACGTCCCGGCGCAGGCCGGGTGCGTCTGGAAGCAGAAGCTCCGCCGCGCCCGCGGTGCGGTACCGGCCTGCCGACCCGGGCCCGAACCTGGGCCGGAACGCCACCCCGGGACGTGCCGTGTACAACGTGGTCCCAGTGCCGGCCGCATCCGGAACGAACGCCTCTGGCCAGCCCGCCGCGGCCCGCAGGCCACGGTCGAGTTCGCCTGGCCGGACGGCCGGCAGGTCGGCGGCGAGCGCACCCGTACCGGACGCCGGCCAGCGGGCGGCGGCGATCGCGGCCCCATGGGCGAGGGCGGGGTTGAGACCGCCCGCGGGCTCGTCGGCGACCACCACGGCGCCGAGCGCGCCGAGCGCGCTGGCCGCCTCGGCGTCATCGGTCACCACGACCACCGCGCACACCGCGGGGCAGGCCACCGCCGCGCTCACCGTGTCCGCCGCCATGGCCAGCGCAAGCGCCGACCGGCTGGCCCCCGCATGCGCCGCGAGACGTGATTTGGCCCGGGCCAGTACCTTGACGGGGATCACCAGGGACCAGGCGAGCGGGCTTTGCGGCACATCGGCGACCATACTGTGATCCTGCCTCGACACGGCACGAGGCTGGACGGGAGACTGACCAGATGAGACGAGGCGGGATCAGGCTGGAGGGACCCAACCCATGAGCAAGCGAGGGGGACAGAGTTATTCGCCGACCTGGCGGACCTGGTCTACCGTCTATCTGCCCCCGCTGTTCAAGTCGCTGATGAAGCGCGACTTTCAGGGCCAGCAGCACTTCCCCCGGGAAGGCGGCATGATCGTGGCCGCCAACCACATGTCCTACGCAGACTGGGCGGCGCTCGCCCAGTTCACCCATGAGGCCGGCCGCTACCCGGCGTTCCTGATCAAGTCCAGTGTGTTCGACATCAAAGGCATCGGGTCCTACCTGCGCATCCTGGGCCAGCTGCCAGTGCAGCGTGGCCAGACCGACGCGGCGCTGGTGCTTAAGGATGCCGAGCGGGGCCTCGCCGAGGGCGAGTGCCTGATCTTCTACCCGGAGGGGACTGCGACCCGCGACCCGGACCTGTGGCCGATGGTCGCCAAGACCGGGGTGGCAAGGCTCGCGCTGACCAGCGGTGTCCCCGTGATTCCCCTGGCTCACTGGGGCGCGCAGGACATTCTCAAGTACGGCAGCAAGCGACCGCACCTGGTGCCGCGCCGGACCGTGCACATGGTGGCGGGGCCGCCGGTTGACCTCTCCGGCTACGCCGGGAAGCCGCTCACCAAGGAGACGCTGCGCGCCGCCACCGATGTGATCATGGCTGACATCACCGGTATGCTCGCGAAGATCCGCGGTGAGCAGCCGCCAGCCGCCCCCTACGATCCAGCGGCCGCCCGCCGCGCCGCGAGGCAGGAGTCCCGCCCTGCGGCCAGCCCAAGCAGCCCAACGGAACCGGCCGCCGATGAACGACAGTAAGGCCATGCCAACGTGAGAGCGGCTGTCATGGGCGCCGGCATGTGGGGCACCACGTTCGCCCAGGTGCTCTGCGACGCTGGCACACCCGCGGTGCTCTGGGCCCGCAGCCCGGAGCTGGCAGGAACGATCGGGGCGCGGCACGAGAATCCCGGCTACCTGCCCGGGATCGCCCTTACCCCCGAGCTGACCGCGAGCGCCGATCCGGCCCGGGTCCTCGACGGCGCGGGCCTGGTCGTGCTCGCGGTCCCGGCCCAGTCACTGCGGCAGAACCTCGGCGCGTGGACGCGCCTCATCCCGCCCAGCGTCCCGCTGGTCAGCCTGATAAAGGGAATCGAGCTCGGCACCTGTGACCGGATGAGCCAGGTGATCGCCGAGGTGACCGGCGCGGGGGCGGAGCGGATCGCGGTGATCTCGGGGCCGAACCTGGCCCGGGAGATCGCACAGCGCCAGCCCGCGGCCACCGTGGTGGCGTGCGCAGATGACACCGTGGCGAAGCAACTGCAGCAGGCGTGCCACACTCCTTACTTCCGCCCGTACACCAACCCCGACGTGATCGGCTGTGAACTGGGCGGGGCGGTCAAGAACGTCATCGCGCTCGCCGTCGGGATCGCGGTCGGCATGGGGCTCGGCGACAACACGCGGGCCACCCTGATCACCCGGGGCCTGGCCGAGATCTCCCGGCTCGGCGCGGCGCTCGGCGCCGACCAGCACACCTTCGCCGGGCTGGCCGGGCTGGGCGACCTGGTCGCGACCTGCAACTCACCGCAGTCGCGCAACCGGACGTTCGGCGAGAACCTGGGCTGTGGCCGGGACCCGGCCGACGTCGCCGCGAGTACCCATCAGGTCGCGGAGGGCACGAAATCAGCGGAGCCGGTGCTGACGCTCGCCCACGCCCACGGCGTGGAAATGCCGATCACCCAAGTGGTGGCGGGGGTGATGCACGGCACGATCACCGTAGGGCAGGCGGCGGTGCTGCTGAGCTCCCGTTCGGCCAAGCCGGAGCGTTATGGCGTCTGACGGCTGGCCGGGTGCCCCGGCCGCGGGCGAGGCCACGAACTGGGGACTCGGCGAGAACACCCGGGCCGTGCATCTGCCGCCGGCCCCGGTTCCCGGTATTCAGCCGTTCGCCGGGGTCAGCTGGGATCACCCGGCCGCGGAGGCGTTCGCCACCGCGGTCGCGGCCATGGAGGGCGGCCGCCTCCCGCAGCCGACCATGGCCCAGGCCTTCGCTTCCGGGATGGCCGCCGGCATCGATCCCGGGGCGGTGCGGTTTTCCATCGGCCTGGAAGACGGCGAGGACCTTATCGCCGACGCTCACCTGGCGCTGGACTCGCTTGGCACTGGCTGACCAGGAACCGGGCCCTGAAGGAAGGGGAAGCATGAACCAAGGACGCAAGATCAGGGTGGCGGTGGTGTTCGGCGGGCAGAGCCCGGAGCACGCGATCTCCTGCGCGGGTGGCGGGGCGATGCTGGCCGCGATCGACCGCGATCGCTACGACGTCATCCCGGTCGGCATCCTGCCGGATGGCCGCTGGGTGCTGACCGCGGACGAACCCGAGCGCCTCGCCATCGCGGGAGGCGAGATGCCCTCTGTCGAGTCGGTAGCCGACCCGGGGGCCCGGACGGTGCCATGGGCCGCCCCGGGAGCCGGGGACGTGCCGGTACCGGGCGCTCTCAGCACCGCTGAGCCGGGGGCGATCCCCCGTGAGCTCAGCGAGGTGGATGTCGTGCTGCCTATCCTGCACGGCCCGTTCGGCGAGGACGGCACCATCCAGGGCCTGCTTGAGCTGGCCGGCATCCGCTATGTCGGAGCGGGTGTACTGGCCAGCGCGGTCAGCATGGACAAGGAGTACATGAAGCTGATCTTCATGGCGCGCGGGCTGCCGGTGGGCCCGTTCGTGGTGGTCCGCGACCGGGACTGGCAGCCGTCCCCGGGCGGTGGCGCGTCGCCGTCAGCGGCCGAGGCACGCAAGCCGGTCCTCGATGCGATCGCTGAACTGGGCTGGCCGGTATTCGTCAAGCCCGCGCGGGGCGGCTCCAGCATCGGCACATCCAAGGCGACCGACCTGGCCGGCCTGCACGAGGCGATCGAGACAGCCAGGCGCTACGACCCGAAGGTGCTCGTCGAGAAGGCTATCGAAGGCCGGGAAATCGAGTGCGCCGTGCTTGAGGGGCTGGCCGGGGGGCCGCCCGACACCAGCGTGCCTGGGCAGTTGCTGGTCGACGGGGGCGAGGACTTCTGGGACTTCGAGGCGAAGTACCTCGACGATGCGAGCGGGATGGCGATCCCGGCCCCCATCCCCGCCGAGGACCGTGAGGAGATCCGCCGGCTGGCGGCGGCGGCGTTCGAGGCGGTGTCCTGCGAAGGCCTCGCCCGCGTCGACTTCTTCTACACGCGGGACGGCGCGATCCTGCTCAACGAGATCAACACGATCCCGGGCATGACCGCCGCCTCCTACTTCCCGAAGATGTGGGAGGCCAGCGGGCTGCCAGTGCCGCAGCTCATCGACCGGCTGATCACCACTGCACTGCACAAGCGCCCGGGCCTGCGCTAAGCCGGGCGGACCCGAGCCCCCCACGGCGCCCCCGCCCCAACCCACGCGCGGCTTCGCCGCCGGGCCGACGCTACGGAGCCGGGCGGATGCCGGGCCGGGAACAGCCGATGGTCAGCGTGGTTTGCCCCATCTATCGCCCGGCGCGCGCGCATTTCGAAGCGGCGGTGCGCTCCGTGCTGGCC
>Ga0066793_10000762_pt1 | contig 13419 bp, 10 predicted proteins | sample PersoiDNA2013189_FD_83876 | JGI IMG/M metagenome (GOLD analysis project Ga0066793, IMG submission 83876) | Permafrost soil microbial communities from the Arctic, to analyse light accelerated degradation of dissolved organic matter (DOM) -... | ecosystem: Environmental > Terrestrial > Soil >...
CGTCAGGCGCATGGTACGCGGCCACGCCGGAGCTGTTGCGGGGCCAGGTCGAGGAGAACCTTCGCCAGCTCGGCCGCGACCACCTCGACGTAGTGAACCTGCGCCGGATGTCGCAGAGCTCGATCGCCGAGCATTTCGGTGCGCTGGCCGACCTACGCGACGCAGGGCTCATTCGCCACCTGGGCATCTCCAGCGTCAGGCCCGAACACCTCGCCGAGGCCCAGGCCATCGCCCCGGTCGTCTGCGTGCAGAACCAGTACAGCATCGACGCGCGGCCGGCAGGCGCTGACGACTTCCTGCGGACCTGCGGCGAGCAGGGCATCGCGTTCGTGCCCTACTTCTCGATCGCCGGCAAAGGACGCGAGGCCGGCGCAACCGGCGCCGACCACGACGAGGTACTCGCCGTAGCGCGCGCTCACAGAGCGACGGCCGCCCAGGTCCGGATCGCGTGGACGCTGCAGCAAGGACCGCACGTGCTAGCCATCCCCGGCACCGGAAACCCCGACCACGTCGCAGAAAACGTGGCCGCCGGCGCGCTGCGGCTGTCACCGGACGAACTAAGCCGCATCGGATCACTGCCCAGGACCGAGCCTGAACCACGGGACTGACCGCACCACCTAGCGGCCCGCATTGACCTGCCAGTCGTGCCACCCCGGGCGGGGGGCAGCGCAGTCGGAGGGTGTCTAGCCGCGGGTGAGCTTGCGGTAGGTGACCCGGTGCGGCCGGGCCGCTTCCGCGCCGAGGCGTTCGATCTTGTTTCGCTCGTAGGACTCGAAGTTGCCTTCGAACCAGAACCAGTTCGCTCCGCCCTCCCAGGCCAGGATGTGCGTGGCGATGCGGTCCAGGAACCAGCGGTCGTGACTGGTGATCACCGCGCAACCGGGGAATTCGAGGAGCGCCCGCTCCAGCGAGGAGAGCGTCTCCACGTCCAGGTCGTTGGCTGGCTCGTCGAGCAGCAGCAGGTTCCCGCCCTGGCGCAGGGTCAGCGCCAGGTTGACCCGGCCGCGCTCCCCGCCGGACATGAGCCCGGCCCGTTTCTGCTGGTCCGGGCCCTTGAAACCGAACGCTGCCACATAGGCGCGGCTGGGGATCTCCACGTGGCCGACCCGGATGGTCGTCTCACCGCCAGAGATGGCCTCCCACACCGTCTTGTCGGGGTCTATACCGGAGCGCAACTGGTCGACGTAGGCGATCTTCACCGTCTCGCCGATCCGGATGGTTCCCGAGTCGGGCTTCTCCTCCCCCACGATCATCCGGAACAGCGTCGACTTGCCGACGCCGTTCGGCCCGATCACGCCGACGAGGCCGTTGCGGGGCAGCGAGAAGCTGAGGCCCTCCATCAGCACCAGGTCGCCGAACCCCTTGGCCAGATCGTCCACCTCGACCACCAGGCTGCCCAGCCGCGGGCCAGGCGGGATCTGGATCTCCTCGAAGTCCAGCTTGCGCTGGGAGTCAGCCTCGTTAGCCATCTCCTCGTACCGGTCCAGCCGGGCGCGGCTCTTCGCCTGCCGCGCCCGGGGGCTGGAACGCACCCACTCCAGTTCCTCTTCGAGGCGCTTGCGCTTCTTGACGTCTTTCTGGCCCTCCACCTTGAGCCGGGCCGCCTTGGTCTCCAGGTACGTCGTGTAATTCCCCTGGTACGGGTAGGCGTGGCCGCGGTCGAGCTCAAGGATCCACTGCGCGACGTTGTCCAGGAAGTACCGGTCGTGGGTGACCGCCACCACAGTCCCCGGGTACTTCTCCAGGTGCTGTTCCAACCACTGCACGCTCTCGGCGTCCAGGTGGTTGGTTGGCTCGTCGAGCAGCAGCAGGTCCGGCTGCGACAGCAGCAGCTTGCACAGCGCCACGCGGCGCCGCTCTCCACCGGACAGCACGCTCACGTCGGCGTCGGGGGGTGGGCAGCGCAGCGCGTCCATGGCCTGTTCAAGCTGGCTGTCGAGGTCCCAGCCGCCTCTGTGTTCCAACTGCTCCTGAAGTCGGCCCATCTCGGCCAGCAGCTCATCCGAGTAGTCGGTCGCCATCAGCTCGGCGATCTCGTTGTACCGCTCCAGCAGCGCCTTGACGTCGGCTACGCCCTCCTCGACGTTGCCCAGGACCGTCTTGCTCTCGTCCAGTACCGGCTCCTGCGCCAGCAGGCCTACCGTGAAGCCAGGAAAGAGTCTCGCATCGCCGTTCGACGGCTGCTCCAGGCCTGCCATCATCTTCAGCAGCGACGACTTCCCGGCACCGTTCGGGCCAACTACGCCGATCTTCGCGCCGGGCAGGAATGCAAGCGTCACGTCGTCGAGAATGAGCTTGTCACCGCGCACCATCCGCACGGCATGCATCTGATAAATGAACTCGGGCATGTTTTTAAGATTAGGGCCACTGCGGCTGCGCGTCGGACGGCTGGACGCCGGGCGGCAGCAGGCAGACCTGATCGCGGCCCGATTCCTTGGCCCGGTATACCGCGGCGTCGGCGCCGGCGAGCAGCTCGAAGAGCTCGTTACCGTGCGTACCGAGCGCGGCGACGCCGATCGAGACAGCCACCGTCACCTGGGCACCCGCAACGGTTGCCACGACCACGGGGCTCTGGGCTGGCCGCCCGGCTGTCGCCCGCTGTCATCCGCATGTTCCATCGAGTGCTGGACTGCGAACATGCCATGTGCCCCTGACCCCGGCGCAGGCGGGCCATCCCGGCAACCACTCTCCGATCACTTTAAGTGTTCAAATTCGGCCTAAATATAACGCTGCGTAGCAGCGTAGGGGCAGAGGGCGAGGGCGGCAGCGAAATTCCTCGATCTAGCCCGAGTGCGCCGCAGCGGGTGGCCCACCCAGGCGGTCTGGCCTACATCAAGCTGGCCAGCCTGGGTGGGCATCCGCCGGGCTGGCTGGCCCACACGGACCCGGCTCACACGGACCCGGCCCACACGAAACAACCGCGTCAGAAGGGCGCGGAGTTCCCCGACGGCTCATCGTCGTCCTGCTGGGCCAGCGCGGCGAGAGCGCTCTCGTTGATGAAGCCACCGTCGGCGGTCTCGTCGGGCGCGGGCGCCTCCAGGTCACTGGCGTCCGGGTCAGCGCCATCCAGGCCGCCCGGTTCAGCTGCGGAAACGCCATTGGCCTGCCGGTCTGCGGCCGTCTCACCGGACGACGGCCGGATCCGTGAGAACCGGGCGACCCCGCGGGCCAGGTCGTAGCCGATCGAGCTGGCGTAGACATCGACAGACAGGCGCTCCGTGCCGTTCTTCGACTCGTACGTCCGGACCTGTACCCGGCCCATCACGACCACCGGCTCCCCCTTGCGGAGGCAGACCGCCACGTTGTTGGCGAGCCTGCCCCAGCACTTCACACTCACGAAAGAGCTCGGTCCGTCAGACCATTCGCCGGTCTCCCAGTTCTGCCGCCGCGGCGTGTAGCCCACTCGCATCTGCGCTTCCGGCTTGCCGCGGGTCGTCGTCCGGAACGTTGGCTCGGTCGCCACGTAGCCAGCCAGGAACACTTGCGCCTCATTGATCATCCCGATCCTCCCGGGCCCTCGTGTAGCAACGTGCTTGTCGCGCGCCGCGCCGGCGGCGCCCTGCCACCGGATGCGCACCACGATGACCGCCACCCATAGACCACCACCATCCACAACGAAATGCTGTGCACAATGCCGCCGACAAGGCGGATCTGTGGATACGGCGGGTGCTACCGACGGTGGGATGTGAGACCATCCCACGCGGCGGCGCTTACTCGGGCTGCGGCTAGCAGCGGGTCAGCTACCCAATTTTTCACGCCGCAGCGGCCGTTAGGCCGCGACGAGTTCCGACGGCTCGGCGATGACGTCGACCAGCGCCCCGTTGCGCATCACGGTGATCGCCATCCGGCGTCCGATAGCGTCCGCGAACATGAGCCGCTGCAGGTCCTGGGCTTTGGTAACCGGCTTACCCGCGGCGGTCAGCAGCAGGTCACCGGTGCGGAGCCCGGCGCGGGCGGCGGGCCCCCCCGGGACAACCTCGACCACGCGCAGCCCCGTTGCGGCTCCTGCTCTCTCCCGCAGCGGCGAGGGCAGCGGGGCCGGCATGCTGACCAGGCCCAGGTACGCACGCCGCACCCGGCCATCCTGCATGAGCGCCGCGATGATCCGCCTGGTCGTCGCGTTGACCGGGACCGCGAGGCCGACTCCCGCCCCGGCCACCGCGGTGTTGATGCCCACCACCCGGGCGTGGCTGTCCGCCAGCGCGCCGCCCGAGTTTCCCGGGTTCAGCGCGGCGTCGGTCTGGATCACGTCCTCGATCAGCCGGGCCGCCGAGCCGCTGCGGGTGGGCAGCGACCGGCCCAGGCCACTCACCACGCCCGCGGTGACCGAGCCAGCCAGGCCGAGCGGATTGCCGACCGCCACCACCAGCTGGCCGACCACGAGCTCGTCCGCCTCGCCGAGTTCCGCCGGAGGCGGCGTCTGGCCGATCGTCCTGAGCACGGCGAGATCGGAGAGCGGATCCGCGCCGACCACGCGGAACGGCGCGGCGGAGCCATCGGCGAACGAGGCGGTCCCCGCCGCCGCCTGGCCCACGACATGCGCGTTGGTCAGCAGGAACCCGTCATCGGTGTAGACGACGGCCGAGCCGAGGCTCTCGCCGCCGCCGCCATCGGGCCGCCGCGGCACTCGCAGGCTCGCCACCTTGCCCGTGAGCTCGGCCGCTACCCCGGCCACAATCCGCGAATACGCATCCAGCGGGGAATCAGCTGCCACGTCGCCTCCGAACACTGTGATTACATCATTACAGTGAACATCAGACATTGGGGAGGGGCTTCCCCCGGCATTAAGCCGTCAGCGGAATCGGCTGCCGATCCCTACCGGGATCCCTCCTGGCGATCCCTACTGGCCGGCAGTCCGGAGCGCGGCACAGAACCTGGAGCGCTCCGACAGTTCCTGCGTGATCGGCTGCAGCACCATCTGCTCGGCTACCGCCGTCATCCGGGAGCGCATCTCCCGGTCAATGTCCTCCCGCTCCCGGAGGGCCGCCGAGGTAACCAGGGTCATGCATCCCGACGCGGTCAGCCAGCCGAGCACGAGTATCGCCGCGATCATGACGGCCACCCAGGGCAGCAGCACCGGATCACGGAAGATCGCTGGCGCGTGCGGCGCCACCCGGAACACCCCGAGCACCAGGATGGACACCATCCACGCCAGCCCGATCACCACACACCCCAGCAGCAGCCCCTGCCAGGCCGCGACCATGCGCCACCATGGCTCCACCGTGTTCTCGCCAGGCAGCGACTCACTGATGGCCGCGCCAAGCGCGGCGGGGACCTGCCGTGCCTTTGATCGGGCTGCTGTCTGCACGGTGTGCGACCAGGGCGGGGTCAAGGTGGCGGCGACCTGGTCGCCCAGGGCCGTGAGCGCGTTGTCGATTTCGGCCTGCTGCGCGCCGGCGGGCCCGCCCGACACCTCGCGCAATTCGTCCCAGAGATTGCCCAGGCGCAGCTTGCGTACCGGATGCCGGCCAATCACCCGGTCGGCCAGCCACGCCACCGGCCAGCCCACGTAGTCCACCGCCTTGAGTTCCCGCGCGCTCTGCAGGGCCTGGCCGACACCTGGTACCCCCGCCGCGCGGGCGAACGACTCGGCGAGCAGTTCAGCACTGCGCGGGGGGACGTCTCGGACCTCCTCCGCGTCGCCTGATGGATCCGCCAGGCCGGCCTCGCCCATATACGGGAGGAAGCGCTCGATCATGGCGTCCACGTCGGCCCCGATCCGTTCGCTGGCCGCCCGCCTCGCGGACACCGTTTCGGTGAGCACCTTGCGCAGTTCATCCAGGCCGGCCCCGGTGCGGGCGGAGGTGAGCTGCAGGCGGGCATCGGTCAGGCCCTCGGAATCGAGCAGCCGCCGCAGATCCGACACGCAGTCCTCGGCCTGGCCGGCGGTGAGCAGGTCCGACTGGTTCAGCACGACCGTGATGACCGACGAGTGACCCGCCATCGGGGTAAGGAACCGGCTGTGCACGGCAGCGTCGGCGTATTTCTGCGGATCGAGCACCCAGATCATCAGGTCCGCCATCGCGACCAGGCGGCTCACTTCCGAGGTGCCACCCAGCACCGAGTCGTGATCAGGGATGTCAAGCAGGACAAGGCCGCGCAAGGAGCTTTCGCCCTCGTCGAGGGCGCTTGACCGCGCGTAGCGGTAGCGGTGCTGCACGCCCAGCCATTCCAGCAGCGGTCCCGCGCCTTCCATGCCCCAGACACAGGCGTGCGGATGCAGAGTCACCGGCCGGGTGACCCCCACCGGTGAGAAATCGGCCCCAGCCAGCCGGTTGAACAGTGAAGACTTGCCGCTCCCGGTGCCACCCGCCAGGACCGCCACAGTATGGTTCGCGGACAGCCGCAGCCGCTCACCGGCCCGGGCGACCAGTTGCTCGGCTTCCCGCAGCAGCTCAGGGCTGAACCCGTCCGGGCCGGTCCGCGCGGCCCCGATCTGGACCAGCCGGGCCAGCGCGGTCAGCCTGCCGGACAGGTCACGGCCACCGCTGCCCATCCAGGTCGTGGTGGGCCTACCGAGGATCATCGCGCGGCCTCAAGCGAGTCGGCGGCCTGCTGCAGGGTCTCCGCGGTCGCGCCGTCCAGTTCGCCGGCCGCGTTGACGACCGCCGCGAAACGCATCTTCTCCTCATCGAAGAGCAACCTGATCCGCTCCTGCAGGTCCTCGCGTGCCTTCGTGCTGATGTCGCGCAGGTGCCCCGCCCCGAAGAGCGAACTGAGCAAGTGCTGCGGCACAGCGTTCACGCCCCCAGCCGCGCCGTCTCCCGCGCTGTACCCCAGCAGCCCGATCACCAGCACCGTGCTCAGCGAGTCATTGTCGAAGGAAATGATCCGCGCGATCGACCGCTTGGTCACGTTCTTCGTCTGCACGAGGTGCAGCACGTGGTCCTGCCAGCCGCTGACCGCGTCGCCCGACCTGGGCACCCGGTCGGGCGATGACCGCCCGAGAGCCGACGTGCCAATCCACGGCGAACCCGCCGCATCCCCGTCGCTGCGGGCAGCAGTCATGTCCAGGCCGAGGAGCAGCCCCGCGTCGGCCGCGAACTGCGAGCCAGCCCAGTTCTCATCACTCTCCGCGGCCGATAGCGTGTCGAGCAGGGCGGCACCCGCCGGGTTGCCCCGCCACCGGCTGATGCACCCCTCCGCGGCACGGTCGGCGACGGACACCACCAGCGACTCGATCCCGGCGCGCACGGCCGCCTTGAGCGCCTCGGCCCGGCCGGGTGATCCCCGCTTGTGCTGCCGGCCGGCCCGTGCCTCCCGGCCAGCCCGTGCCTCCCGGCCAGACCGCCCCTCCCGGCCGGACTGCAACGCACGGAGGAGATCGCCGGTGCCCGCGAAGTCCTGCCAGCGGGCGAGGATCTCGCCGCGCAGCAGCGAGCCGTTCCGCAGCGCCTCGCCGGTCTCGGCGAGGGCCTCCGCGTACGCTCGCTCCACCCCGGCTTGCAGGTCCGCGCGTACGGCGAACTGGGCCTGCACCTCGGCCGCCAGGCCCGGGATCCTGGTGCGGAACGTGTCGAGCACGCCGGACATGGTCTGGGTGAGGACAGCGACCCGCCGATCCCCCTTGGAAGCGGTGTCCTCCAGCCATGCCCGCAGTGGGGCCGACGCCTCGGGCGGCAGCCGGCCTTCGGTGATGACGGTCTCGTTGATGACGAAACGCTCGTTGTCGCCCAGGCCGTTCGCCCTCAGCATGGCGCCGAAATGCTTGGTGAGTTCCGCACCGGACGAGGGGGGGACCCTCGACAGCACGATGCCCAGCGCGGCACCCCGGTCCCTGGCGTACTGCAGCAACTCCCAGACGCTCGTATCGGCATAGCGACTGGAACTGGTCATGAACAGCCACAGGTCTGACGCGTCGAGGAACTGGTACGCGAAATCGCGGTGAGCCTGAACCACCGAGTCGATGTCCGGGGTGTCCAGCAGCGCGACACCCTTGGGCATGCCCTCGCTCGCCGCGAGCACGAGCAGCCCATCGCGGCCTGACCTGGCCAGCCCCTCCTGCCGGACGCGTGGGACGGTGGGCAGGAATACGTTCTCGGCGAACCAGTCCGCGTCATCGGGATGGCATGCGAGCACGGGGCTGTTCGTCGTCGGCCGGCGCACGCCGGTGTTGCTGATCTGCATCCCGACCAGGCTGTTCACCAGCGTCGACTTACCGGCACCCGTTGAGCCAACCAGGGCCACCAGGATCGGCGCACCTGACTGGCGCAGCCGCGGCAGCAGGTAGTCGTCTGTCTGGCTGAGCAGTTTGCGCCGCTCCGCTCTCGCACCATCCACGCCGTCGGTTTCGAAGAGCAGGGTGACATCGACGATCCGGTGCCGCAGCCCGAGGATCGCTGCCTCAAGTTGCCTGGCGTCCACCCGCCGGAGCGGCACCTCCGCTGGCCCGGCGTCATCCGCAGCGAGGCCGCCAGCCACGGCGGTACCAGGTGCGGCCGGCGGGACACTGGGCGGACCCTGGGCAAGCGGCGGCGAGTCCGCGCCCGTGGCGGGCGCGGAAGCCGCCGTCAGTCCCTGTCCCTCCGTCATCGAACTCCTGCCGTCGCCTTCCGTCCTGTGTGCTCCGTCACCCCATAGTCCGTCACCCGCGACCCGCCCGTCATCCGGGAGGGTCAGTCAGCCCGGAACGCCCGCCGCTCCAGGTGCTCCCCGCTGCTGGAGATGGCGCCCGCGGCCGTGCTGGCGCGGGCACAAAGGTGCCGGCCGGGGCTGGCCCGCCCGACTCACGCGAAAGCCCGGCTATCTCCACCGCGACGTTCACGACCTCACCCACCACGACGACCGCCGGAGGACGGATGCCCGCTGCTGACGCCGCCTGAGCGACCGTGTTCAGTGCTGAGGTAATTATGTGCTGCGTGGGCAAGGTGCCGTCCACTATGACCGAAACTGGAGTGCTCTCGGCGCGACCGTGCCGGATGAGCGTGTCGGCGATCGTCTCCAGGTGCTCAACCGCCATCAACAGCACCAGTGTCGCAGGTGAACGAGCCAGCGCGGCCCAATCAACGGTGGACCGCGCGTCGCCAGGTGGCACATGCGCCGAGATCACGTGGAACTCCTGGGAGACGCCGCGGTGGGTGACCGGCACGCCAGCAGCGGCGGGCACAGCGGTTGCGCTGGATACCCCGGGTACCACGGTCACCGGCACGCCAGCCCGCAGGCAGGCCAGCAGTTCCTCCCCGCCACGCCCGAATACGAACGGATCACCGCCCTTGAGCCGGACAACTTGAAGGCCCTGCAGCGCCTTGGTCACCAGCAGTGAGTTGATGTCCTCCTGCGCCATGGCCCTGCCCCGCGGGATCTTGGCCGCGTCCACGACTTCAACGCTCGGTGCGAGCTCGTCGAGCAGCGACTGGGGCGCGAGCCGGTCGGCCACGACGACGTCCGCGTCAGCCAGGATCTGCCGGCCCCGCACGGTGATCAGCCCGGGATCTCCCGGGCCACCGCCGACCAGGGCAACGCCACCGGCACGGCGGCGGTATCGGCGCGCGTTCAGCGCACCGGACCGCAAGCCGCCCAGCACCGCGTCCCTGATGCCCGCGCTGCGCCTGGGATCGCCGCTCAGCACGCCCACCTGCACGTCACCCGCATGCCCGGCCGCAGGGGTCCAGGCCGCGGAGGAAGCCGCATCATCCGCCCGGACGCACCAGATCCCGGCGGCCTCAGCATCCGCTGCGGCGGCCGTGTTCACCGCCGGCTCATCGGTGCAGGCGCAGACCAGCCACGCACCGGCGCAGTCATCGGCCGCGTAACCGCGCGCCGCCCAGCGGATCCGGCCCGCCAGGACAAGAGCATGCAGGGACGGGCTCAGTTCGGGCGAGACGATGAGAACGTCGGCGCCGGCCTCCAGCAGAGCGGGTACCCGCCGGGCGGCCACCGCGCCGCCGCCGACAACCAGGACGGAGCGGCCATTCAGGCGGAGTCCGAGCAGGTAGGGCAGGGCCTCGACGGCGACCATGGCAGTCCGCACTCCTCCTGTTCGCGCTAGCAGATGATCGAGCGTAACGGCACTGCCGGGCCGGCCTGACAGAGGCAGGGACGGCCCCGGGCCGCGCGGGGCCGCGGGTGCCCTATTCCTGGCCCGCGGCGGCGCCCAGGAGCGCGTTGAACGCCGCGGCGGCCACCACGGCGCCCCCCTTCTCCGAGCGGTTGCTGAGCGAGGGCAGGCCGCTGGCCCGGAGCGCGTCCTTGGCCTCCGCGGCGCCCGCGAAGCCCACCGGCAGGCCGATGACGAAGGATGGCTGCACATCCCGGCTGATGACCTCTTCCAGTGCTTCGGCGCCTGAGCCCACCGCCCAGATGGCCCCCGGGCCGACCTGGCCGAAGGCCAGGCGCACCGCCGCGGCGGCTCTGCTGATGGCCGCCGTCCGGGCCAGCCGCTCCGTCAGCGGTTCGTCGCTCTTGCAGGTGACCGGATAAGCCGTGATCCCGGCCGCGACCATCGCCGCGTCGGCGACCACCGCCGCGCCCGCCGCGACCTCAGCGACGGCGGCCGCCAGGGCTTCCTCGTCGCAGACAAGATCTGTTGCGTAATCGAAATCAGCGCTGGCCACGATGACATGCTCGGTGACCGTGCGGCTCAGCGGGGCAAGACGGCTCAGGTCGATGCGGGAGCGCAGGATCTCATGCGACTCATCGATCCGGCCCGCCACCGCACGCGGATCTGCGGCCCCGGTCGTCATGGGATCACTTCCTCCGGCGCCCCCGTCCCAACAGCAGAACTCCAAGCATGGCACACCGGCATCCCGGTTACTGGCTCATACGCTGCGCCGCTACACTATCCATGCGCCTCGCATGGTCGCGTTTCCATAACAAATCCGGGAACCACGCAACGCCACGCGACCGCCGGGCCTGCCGGATTGAATTGACCGGTTTCGACCCTAGCAATACGGGCCGTGACCGATTACATCCGAGCGAGATAGCTGAATCGTTCAGCGTCTCGTCAGAGTGCATTCAGCTTGGCCGGGGAGCATATGCAGGCTGGCCCGGTGCGTTAACCTGCCGGCACGATGAACGGCACGTATCGCGAATGGAGAATCGATGGCGGCTGAAGAACGTTCCCGGGTCCTGGTGACCGGTGGGGCGGGCGCACAGTGACTCCCCTGCCGGTCGCCGGTGGGGCAGTCGACAACGCCGCCATCGAGGCGTTCGCCGCACATTACGGCGATCGCGTGGCACACCTGCCACCGGTCGCCATCGTGATCGCCGCCTTCAACGAGGAGGGCGTGCTCGGCTCGGTCATCGACGCTCTTCCGGCGTCCCTCTGCGGGCTCGCCACCTCGATCATCGTGGTGTCCGACGGTGCCAAGGACGGGACAGTGGCCGAGGGCCGCGCCCATGGTGCGCTGGTCTGCGACGTTCCGGTGAACCGCGGCCAGGGCGCCGCCCTCAGGCTGGGCTACCGCCTCGCCCGGGAGGGCTCGGCCCGGTACATCGTGACGACCGACGCCGACGGCCAGTACAACCCGGCCGAGATGGAGCGGGTCCTGGCGCCCGTGATCGCGGGCGAAGCCGACTTCGTCACCGGATCGCGCAAGCTTGGCAGCCAGGAAACCAAAGACCCGGTGCGCCGACTGGGTACCTGGGTCTTCGCGGTGACCACCAGCCTGCTGACCGGGCAGCACATCACCGATACCTCGTTCGGGCTCCGTGCGATGCGTGCGGACGTCACCGGCGCTGTCCGCCTCGAGCAGCCTCAGTACCAGTCAGCCGAACTGCTGATCGCCGTACTGGCCCGGGGTTTCCGGGTCGAAGAAGTGCCTGCCACGATTCACAAGCGGCAGGTGGGCGAAAGTAAGAAGGGGCACAACGCGCTCTACGGCCTCCACTTCGCCGGCGTGATCGCGCGCACCTGGTGGCGGGAACGTCACCGCCGGGCGGCCCGCCCGGCGGCCCGCCCGGCCACCTCGTCGTCGCCGGCCGCCGCCGAGCGGGCCGTCGGCGGTTCAGCCGGGAACCCGGCCCGGACGGCCGAGCCATTGGCCCGCGCAGTCAACGGGCGCGGATCTGCCCCGGCCGGCGCGGACGGGCCCGCAGCCTCTGGCGGCACGCCAAGCTCCGCTGGGGACGATCCGCGGTCCGCGAAGAGGACGTAGTGGAAGATCACGAATCTCGCGAGGAACGTCACGCAGTTCGCCGCGAAGTAGCCCGCGTCCACGAAGAGCACCCGCGCGACATGCGACATGCCCATCCGCAGGGCCTCATGGTTCGCGTACTTGGCTGCCAGGGTCAGCACGACCGCGGCGCCGACCGATACAGCCCAGAAGGGCAGGGTCTCCCTGACCAGGCTCGGCTTGCCCTTCCGCTCCCACGCCCAGCGGCTCAGGATGTAGCTGACCGCCGCCCCGGTGAACCAGGCGGCGATCGCCGAGATGCCGGCGGTCGCGTGCCCGGGTCCGAGCAGGAGGGTCAGCATGACCTGGCTCGCCCCGAAAGACGCGACCGCCACGGGCACGAACCTGCTGAACCGCTTGCCCAGCGAGGTGCGGAGCCGGCGCCGCAAAGACGCGGCAAGCCGGGGAGCTACGAGTGTCATGGGATTCCTAGTTACTCGGAAGACCGAAGGGTCGTCCCGTCAGGTATACAGTACGGGAACCGAACGATGCTGGAACTAAGCGACCTCCGCACTGCGGCGAGGCCGCGCTGGCGCAGACGCCGGTGGCGGACAGGGGACGCAGACCACCGCGTACGGGAACCCCCTACCGAGCGTGGCCCGGGAAGTTCGGGCAACCACGCTACTGCGGGGACAATCCAAGCGGCAGACCGACAAGGCAGGAGCAAGATCATGAGGATCTTGGTGTTGGGCGGGGACGGCTATCTCGGGTGGCCGACCGCGCTGCACCTCTCGGCGTGCGGCCACGACGTCGCGGTGGCGGACAATTTCGCCCGTCGAGGGTATGACCACGAGCTCGGCGTTGACAGCCTGGTTCCCATCGAGACCCTGCAGACCCGCGTTGCGGTGTGGCGGGAGCACACAGGCAATGACATCAAGTCCTACATCGGCGACCTGGTGGACGCGTCGTTTACCTACCACATAGTGGAGGACTTCCGGCCCGACGCGGTGGTTCACTTCGCCGAGCAGCGCGCCGCGCCGTACTCCATGGTTGACCGGAAGCACGCGGTCTACACCCAGACCAACAACGTGGTCGGCAACCTCAACGTGCTCTACGCGATCGCCGAGACCAACCCGGAGATCCACCTGGTCAAGCTGGGCACCATGGGTGAGTACGGCACGCCCAACATCGACATCGAGGAAGGCTGGCTGGATGTCGAGCACAAGGGACGCAAGGACCGGGTCCTGTTCCCGAAGCGCCCGGGCTCCTTCTACCACCTGTCCAAGGTGCACGACAGCCACAACATCGAGTTCGCCTGCCGGATCTGGAACCTGCGTGCCACCGACCTGAACCAGGGCGTTGTCTA
>Ga0066793_10000763_pt1 | contig 13413 bp, 10 predicted proteins | sample PersoiDNA2013189_FD_83876 | JGI IMG/M metagenome (GOLD analysis project Ga0066793, IMG submission 83876) | Permafrost soil microbial communities from the Arctic, to analyse light accelerated degradation of dissolved organic matter (DOM) -... | ecosystem: Environmental > Terrestrial > Soil >...
GCAAAAGAGAGAGAATAACGGCGCAAACGCCTTTCATAACAGCCTCCATAGTAATGACCTGTCGGAATGTTGGTGGGGTTCGCGTCGGGCGCCGCTCGACTCTTGGGCGCGGGCGGGTCTCGCCACAATCGTAACGAACAGGAGCGGCAAGAAGACCGGTCGTGTCCTCACTTACCGCCGTCCAAACTAAGGTGAAACGACAATGCGACACGGCCATGTGCCAAGGTCTCGTCTGGTTCCTACGGCGTTGCCCAGCAATTCGCAAGTGCCTGATCGTTGATGTGGACCCAGAAGCGTGTGGATGGTACAGCAGGGGCGCTCACCGTGCCGCCATAAGCCTGGAAATTCCAACCCCAGCCATCGTGAAATTCGGCGACGCGCCAGTCTGGGCCGAATTGGGCTCTGCAGAAGGAGTTGGCATCCGTACCGGGCGTGGCGCTAAGGTGCAGGAAGGTGTTGCCGGCAACGGGCTGGGTCGTCGCAACAACGCCGCCCGACCACTGATTGTGTTGATCGGAATTGTTTACGTCGGTTGGTAGCGGAAAGGCGGGCGTTGGCTTGTAGATGCAAAGCAGCGGCCGCGGCTGGGTGCATAGCGTATCACCATGGATTGGGTCGCAAGGAGTTGGTCCGGTCGATCCGCAACCGACTGTGATGGTGCCGGTCTGAGCATTGGACAGCGTATGCGTCCACGTCATGCCTTTCTGAGGCGCTACGCAGGTAGCGAAGGTGACCTTACAGTAGATGACATAATAGTCAGGTTGGGGACCGACGATAGTATCGCTAAAGAATGCGATATGTATGATCACTTTGCCTGGAGGGGTAACTGGGCTTGCGAGAAGTATCGCCTTGTCAATAATTGCGTTTTGTAACGGCACGTGAAAGAGAGTGGTTGACGGACCCGTCCAAAGCCACTGAGAAGAGTTAGTGTAGCCGTCAAGTTGTATCGTCTCTAGCTGCGTGGGGCTGGGACAGGCGGGGTGCGTATAACATGTATCGTATACGTGCGCGAGTTCTGCCAGTATCTCAGGCGACGTGAAGAACACGGCGGGATCATGTCGCACGCAGGATGGCGTAAAGGGAAATTGGGATGCGGTTGTTGCGCAGCCTTGAACGAGAACAATAAAACAGATGGCTGCGAGTGCATTGGGGCGGAAGAGCATCTTCATCGAGGTTCTCCTTTCGGGGTGGGTGGTGGAGGAGGAAAGCAGATAGGCGCGATGGGTAATAGTGGGGCGAAGAGGGTGGTGGCCGATATAGGAGTCCTTATCGGTTGGCCGGGACAGAATAGAGCGAGGATGAAGGGCCTGTGAAGAGCGCGAGGTGATGACGAGGGGGGACGGAAGGGGTCGATTACCGCGTTCAATATCGGGCTTGCTTCTACTGGTTCCCGCCACCGACCTGCCACTGGTCGCGAGGGGCTCAGACATCTGCGTCGGCGATGTCATAAGCGGCAAGTGTTGCGTTCTTGCAGACGTCGGCGGCGTAGACGAGGTGGCTCTCCCAGAGCGAGACGCGAGGAGTGAAGTTTGGCCGGATCGGTCGAGGTCCTTTTCGATGAGGTAGATACTCAGGGGGCGCGTCGGTTTGTCCTCGCTCACGGGTTGGTGCTCATCATCTTGTCAGAAGAGCGCCGGGGTCGCGTGGGAAGGATCCGGTCACTTGCCGTGGAGGTCGTCATGGCGGGCACGTGGTGTCATAGCAGGGGACGCTGGCGCACGCCTGCCAAAGGGCTTCACCGTACAGGTCGGTGACGATACCATTCTTCTGGACTTGCATGGGCGTGGAGTCCGTCCTGGGGTACGTCCTGGTCTCGAAGTGTAGGTGGATGGGTATGATGCAGGGCGTTGGGCCTTTGCACGGCGTGCATGTGTTGTCGGTCCGGCCCACCAACGCGACCGCGTCCCTGGCCTTCACGGGAGCAAACCCATGAATCTCGATTTGCCGCTTCACCGCTGGCGTGAGGTCGGACGCGTGCAAGTACCACGTCGCGAGCCCATGCCCATGGTCGATGTAGAACGTATGGAACTCATCCCAGGGCGTCTTCGCGCACGGGCCTGCGGGACTGTCTATCGGGTCGACCGCCGGAATCCGGAGGATGCCATCCGCGACCGCAAGGATAGATGCATCAGTCGTGGCTGGTGGGAAGTCGTAACCGGGGTGCCCGTCGTAGTTGAGGTAATAGATGGGGAGCTTGAGGCTGAGATCGACGGGTCTGCACCCAGTCAGATCTGGCAGGTTGCAAGTCCCGAGGTCGCCGCGGTAGTGCCCGTTGATGCAGAACTTGTGGTACGTGCCGTTAGCGTTACGGTGTGCGAACCCCGACGGCGGGCAATTACGGAGGGTATCGCCGGTCTCTCCGTCGAACGCGGTCACGCGGCAGTCCTTCCCGTACCAATATTGACTCTTGGTACCGGTTGCTGTTGGATCGAGGGGTGTTCCGCTGTGGTCGATGACCGAGGCAATATTTGCCGTTAGGGCGGTCAGGCCGGCGAGGGGGAATCCGAGCGCGAGTCCCGAGGGCACGAGCTTCCGGTAGACGGTGCTCGCGGCGAGGAATGCGTACCCGTCGTTCCTGACGCTGATTGCGTTGATGCTCGTCGCGTTCACAGCGATGCCCGTCGTGGTGTCGACCCAGGTGGTGGCCTGGTCTTGGATGCGCCAGGATCGTCCCGAGTAGTATCCGCCGGCGAGCGTGACCCCGGTGGAGTCGTGCGTGAGGACGTTAATGCCCTTGGCCTGCCCGTCGGGGTCAATCCCGTTGTTCCAGGCGTTCCATGTGCTGCCGTGGTCAGTGGATCGGTACACGCCGCGGCTGTTCGTTCCCACCAGCACCGCATCGTTGGTGTCCACGCTCAGCGCACGAAGGTTGGTGTCCGGCAGGCCGACGTTGGCTTCCTGCCAGGAGTTCCCCCCGTCGGTGGAACGGTACACGCCGGACGTTCCCGTGCCCGCGAGGAGGACGCCACTATTGGTGCGGGTAAGGGCGTTTACGCACCGCGAGAGCCCGTTGTTGATCGCTTGCCACGTGATGCCGTCGTCGGTGGAACGGTACACGCCCGAGCAGAAAAACCCGTCCGCCATGTACACGACGCCTGGCGTGGCCAGGAAGCTGGTGGTGTGTGCGCTCGATCCAGGATCGTGGGCCCAGCTCACGCCATTGTCGGTCGACCGGAAAATGCCAGCACTGTGGGTGCCCGCGATCGCGGTCCCCGAGGTCGTCACGCCGACGACGGCGACGTTATTGGTCGGAATGCCCGTGTTGGACGACACCCACGATTTCCCGTCATCGGTGCTCCGAAAGACCCCGGCCGACCCCGTGGACGCAAGGACCGCGCCGGTCGCCGTGATCGCGAGCGCATTCACCCCCAACGCCTCCTCTCCTTGACAGGGACCGGCGGTGTTCCCCCAGAACGCCGGCCCAACCGGGGAGAGCCGTGGCGTACCGCACGGCACCTGCGCTAGAACAGGCTGGGTACCGCCGACAAGCAGGATCGCTGCGAGGAGCACGAGGGAGAGGAACGATTCTGTTGCGCGTAATGAGCTGGTCGTGCCGATTGCCATGGCTGCCTCCCGTTCGAGGGCGAAAAGCGCCGACGGATCGAGTGAAAACACCGCCCTCTACTAGTCCATATCGCGCGACACCCCAAAAAGCGGACACGGATTCCCAAAGAAATTTTGGATGTGAGCGCATTTGGCGCGACGGAAGCGAAACGAGCGCCGCAACAGCGCATGTTGCGGTTCTGGGGCGTCGGGCTCGTTGGTGCGTTTGACGGAATCAGGGGGTGGCGTGTTTCTCCTCTCCGACATGATGTGCCCGCCGTTGGGAGTCGTGGGGGGATTGGGGTCGGATTCAGGACGCAGGGAAGAACGGGGGGGATCGCGGACCGGCCCCGATCATCGACCCATGCCGTCCAGGGATGCCATCGCGACGAGACTATTTTCCTTTTCTATTCTGAAGCGTGTCCGATTTCACTACCACGCGCGATAGGAATGAGTGAACACGAAAGTGGGGAGGGGGAAGGTATGCCACGTTAGAAGCACCCGCCTCAGTTCACATAGGGTTAGGTGCAATTATCCCATTGACACCATAACGCCGAGAGGAGTACAAGGGGCCGCAATGACTCGGTCAGCGGGCTTGCGCCCGACAGCGCTCGGTCCAGTGTTGGTAGATCCCGAGATGCCATGGCGATGAAGACAGCAGCCGTCATCGACGAACTCATCCGGCGGCTCAACGAGAACCGCAAGAAGAGCCGGTTTCGTGACATGAGCGATCGAAAGGAACGGCGCCTTCGGGGCACCGCGCGGTGGCTCCTCGACCAAGCGCGAGTATGTGGTCGTACGGGCGTTATCTCACCGGAAGTCGAGCGTCGGGTCACGGCCGAAGCGCAGAGCTATTTTCGGGACGACTGGTATGACCTGGCGCAGCAGCTTGAGTACCTCCAACTCGTACGGTCGCTCGCCGAGCCGGCGAACTCGCGGACGAGGGCTCGGCGGATCGCGTTTTTCGACCGTGTCGTGCTCCTGGCTAGCGAGGCGTGCGGCCGACCTGAGCGATCGGGTTGGACGCTTCTCGTGGTGGTCGGGTTTGGTGATTTGGTGGCGACTCATCTGACTGGTCCGATTCGAAACATGCTCCGCTTACTTCCTGTCGATTGCTGGATCGTTGACAAGCGTGCAACAGCCCGAGAGAGGGCTCGTCGTGAATTCCGCAAGCACCCGAATTTCGTTCGCGTACTCTCGCCAACCGAAGCGCTGGAAGAACTGGCCGGTGAAGCCGGCGCCTTCTTCACGAGGCGGATCGTCTACGTCGCGGTCGATACTCCCAATCACTTGCCGGTAGCCAAGGCATATGCCGCCGCCAAACCTACGGTCGTTGCGATCGAAAAGCCCCTTTGCGCTCAGTCACAAGACATCGCTGGGTTCCAGCGCCTCGCGCGCCGTTTCCCAAAGACGGCCTTCGTCGTGGTGGATCATTATGGTTTTCGTCGTGGCGCTTTATTGATTGAACACGCGAAGCGCCATCCTGAAGATGTCATGAATAGCATCTTGAACAATGCGCGCCGCATCACGTTTCGGATGCTGGAAAAGAAGGGCGTTGATCGACGGCGCGGCATGGCGACCGAGGGTGTCATCTTGGACATGCTGCCGCACCTTTTCCCGTTCGTCCATGCGGTGCTGACGGGGAATACCGGTCGTTTGAAGGTGAAGAGTGTGCGTACATGGCGTTACCGGGGCTCCCGATCGCGCGTCGAGACTGCCGCGCGCGTTGAGCTTGCGACTGATCGTGGCGAGATTCTTGCCTATGTTGGCAAGGGAGTCGGGGTGAATCGAAAAGAGGTCCGGCTCGACACCGAGACTGGCACCACGGCGACGATCAACCTTACGACCGGACGCATTACGGTGTCCGACCGTGCTGCGCCGCTGCAACTGGCCGTGCCCGATCGTGAGCTGGGGTACGGATTTGTCCTCCATAGCCTTGTATATGCGCCAACCTTGGAATTCCAGAACCTTGACCGGGCCATCGCTGTAGTACGCCTCCTCTTGAGACTGCGCTCTCGTGGTGCCAGGAACCGTCGGGCGTACGACCTCAAGCGAAATCCTGATTGGGAGTGAGGATACACGTGACTAGGGGTGCTGACAACGGGGGAAGGTGATGGAGAATGTCGTCGAGCGCGCGCCCGAACGGTCGCCGGGTGTCGGATCGCGAGAGCGTCAACGTCGCTTGGTACTCGAGGTGGCCCGTGGCGAGGTCGGTGCCGGGCCGCCAGGGTGCGTACGGAGGGAACTCAGCGGTGGCCTCCTCTTGGTGGGGCGGGCGGTGGACTATCGCGAAGAAGCCGAGAGCTAGGGCCTTGCTTGTTTGATCGAGGAGATAGGGGAGAAGAAAGAACTGCATCAGGCCCCCATTGCGGGCACGATCAGCGTCGGTGTCAGGTCCTCGTCCTCTGCCGGAGAGAAGAGGGTATACCGCAACCGTGGCGTCGTACGCATCGTGCTCGTCGTACAGGCTCAGTTCATACCTACAGGCGTTGCCCGCGATCGTGGCCCGACCAACGACGGATGCCACCGTCACCTTCCCGACGTACTCCTCGGGGAGCTGGAATGCCTGCAATGACGAGGGACGGAAGAGAATCTGATCAGCCTGCCAATCCGGTGGATCTTTGTTACGAAGGGCGTGACGTGCTGCCATCAAGACCAGGGAGCTCGGTCCATCTTTATATACCTTTCGACGTTTCTTGCCTGGCGCCGGTCAGGCGAAAACTAGGATGCCATCGGATCAGGGGCCGTGGTCTGTCAACTCCATCGGGGAGCCGTGCTGAATGGCGAACCTGTCGCGGAGGATTCAAGGGGCCAGGGCCCTGTTTTCAGGGTCGCAAATCGTGCCGGGATAGCCGTTCGAATATCGCGCCGCCGCCATTCTCCTATGCTTGCACGATGTCGCGCGGCTGCGCGCGGCGTCGGTGTCGTGTGGCATCTCGAAGCTGGCGCAAGAGCGCCTGTCGCTGGGAGAGCGCTCGCAGCGCCTCGGCGCGATTCCCGGCCTGTTCGTAGGCCATTGCGAGGTACAGGAGCGTCTTGCTGGCGCCGCTGGGATCTCCTCTCCCGCGGTAGACGATGAGGGTTCGGCGGAGCACCGTGGTCGCTGCGGCGTTCTCACCTCGGTAGAGATGCCGGAGTCCCTCATGAGGTCCGAGCTCCCGAGCTTGCATCGGCTTGAAGTCTGCAGTCCACGCCGGGCGGGTGCGCCATCGCGCTCGGGTCAAGAGGGATTCAACCTCGTCCGTTACGGTGTGATCACGGTGCATGAGCGTTTCAGCAAGTTGAAGCAGCGCATGGCCGTTCCACCCGGCGCCCGAACTTGTAGCGAGGATCTCCTGGTACCCTCTGACTGCTCGCTCGGCATATCGTCGCAGGCGTCTTTCAAATCCTTGTGTGTGGCGTGGCGAGGTTCGACCGTCCAGGCGGTTCTCCAACGCCAGGAGCACGACCTTGAGCACTCGGTCCCGCCAGAAGTCGGGTTTGCGCATTGCGGTCATCTTCGCTAATCGTTCGGTTTCATTCTTGGCGAGTGCGGTAGTGCTCTGCCGCGAGAGACGTGTTGCCACGCGTCGAGCATTCCAGTACTGAAGAAGCTTGAGCGGTGTTGGGCGAAGTCGCGCGATGCGTGCCGCATCTTGGGCACGGCGAATTCCTTGTTCTAGGAGCAGGTTGGTCACTTCCGGAGAAGCGCCCGTTGCTCCTTCTCGGTGTGCCGCGCGCAGTTCCTGAATGAGCTGGGTGCGGATAGCGAACGCGACCCGCGCGTCACCGCGTACGGTGGCGCGCTGTGCGCGCTGGGCATCGAAACGGCGTCTGGCGTCGGTGTGAAGATGTTCCGGTGTAATGCCGTTCCACAGGCGCTCCCGTAGCTGGCGCCGAGCACGGCCTGTGGTGCCAACCAGTTCCCCGAGGATCAGGGCCGCGAGGTCGGGTGACAGCCACGGCAGGTATTGTCGGGAGAGCAGTTCTTGGAGTTCGCGGTTACGTCGCTTGTACAGGTTCTGCAGGTCGTCGCTAGACAGCTTGGGCGTGGTAGTCGGGCTGACGGTCGTCGTTGCATGGGACGCGGCCAGGATGTCCGTGAGCCTGCCATAGAGGATCGTGTTCGGTCGGTCTTGCAAGAAGTCAAGAATGCGCTGCTGGTCTCGTCGATCAGCTTGCAGTGGTGAGTGGGCGTGCCAGTAGATGTGTCCCGTGGGTGGCGTGGCTTCGAGGTGCGCGAAGACGTCGACGTCGTTGTCGCTGTAACCGACGATCAGAAGATCCTTGTTGGCGAGGAGGAGCGCGAGCAGGTCTGCCTTGTGGCGTGGTAGGCCGGTGCCCAGGGTCTCCATCGTTGTGATGATGGACGGGCGGTACGCGATGGTGCCATGGAGTTTGTAGAGTCGCACGATGTCGTCGCGCCCTTCATGGATCGCGGAGAGGGCGTCGTCGTACGCGTCGGCCTCGTTAGCGTCAGCTTCCGGAACAAGGTGCGGTACGCCGAAGGTGTTCAGTGCCTGTTCAATGAACGTGTCAAAGTTGAGGGTGATGATATGCGGGAGACTTCTGTCGTGAGCGAGTTGCGCGATGAGTCGGTGGTGATCGTTCGGTGCTAGCGGTTCGCCGCCGGGGCGACTGGCACAAGTGTTCAGGATGTCGAGCGCTTCGGTACCCACGACCACGCTGATGCTCTCCAGCAGCTGTTCGAGACCCAAGCGCGAGAGGCAGTACTTCCGCAAATACTCCTGCTCCGCTGGCTTGCGATCCTGGACCAGCGTCTCATGGAGGAGGGGCAGCACGGCGTAGAGTTCCTTGGTTGTTTCAACCTCTTCAGGTCTCCGACCTCGCGTTAGCGGGAGAAGGCAGGGATGGTCCCAGGAAATGCCGGCGCCTAGAAACGGAATCAGGCGACGTGCTGCGAGGCTGGCCTGGAGGTCTTGGGCCGCCTCTCCTAGATCGACCTCCCGGAATGTCCCATCATAGGAGTACGCACTCAACGCTGTCGGAGCGAGGGGGGAAACGTGTGCTCTGCCGTTTATCATGGGTCGCGGCCTCACTCGGCAAAAGCCAATTGCGGCTTGTGCGGTTCGTGTTCCAGCATGATCGCGATGCCTGTGCTGATCGCCGAGGGGCATATTATCAGCAGTTACGGCGCGACGTCGTTTTGACCTTGACTCGTTTCGGGTGCTGGGCGGAGTCATAGAGCTGTTCCTTCGACCGGATGGTAGTTTGGTTCCACCGCAGAATCGCCGGGGGTGTGCGAATTCAGTTGCTGAACCCTGGACGTTGTCGGCGGCGCCGTTGGACGGAATCAGGTGGCGTTATTCCACCTCCCGCACGGGTGTGCTCGCCCTTGGGTGAGGTGGGGTGCTTGCTCCCGAGCGGCGCAAGCCCTAGGGAAGAACTCTCTAGAGCGTCGGCCTAGTTCGGATCGTGCGGCGTCGGGCGAGTCGGCCGCCGGACTCCAGCATCCCCTGGGTCGGTGCCGGGAGGCCGTAAGGAGCGGCGGCCCAAGCTCCAGACCGGAGCGACCGTTCGGCCTCTGACGTCGCCTGCCCTTGGGGAGGCCGTGTCGCCCAAGATCAGCGTCGCTACCATCGACAACAGCCGAGCTGCGCAAGGATATTCCCACGCGGGGCTCTTGGTGGAGAATCTCAGAAGATGATGCGTCGAATCAGTCGGCGAGGCGACGAGTCAAAGACGAAGTACGTGCAACCCTGTTCGTCGTGGGAACGAACCTTCCAACCCGCCCGATGGTACTGGGAGAGGAGGAGGGTTTGAACCTTAGCGTGGTCGTAGCAGAGGGGTGAATAATCGCGCAACGCCCAGCGTCGGATGCCATTCCTCAGGTCCCAATCGATCTCGTGAGTTAAGCACTCGACGAGACTCTCTTCGAGAAGTGTTGGCTGTCGTGCTTCGCGTGGGGGGATTGTGATGGGGCATACCACCGGCCAGCGCAGTGGTGGCGGCGCCGAGCCAGGCTCGAAAACTACGGGAGGGATGCGCCGGTTCATAAATCTTGTGGTTGCGGTGCTCCCCGGAGCGATTAGTCATGCTTCTTGCTGAAGGACTCACTTGTCGTCGAGGCTTAATCGCTCCAGTGCTTTGAGGTCGGCCGCAGCGAGTGCGTCCTCGATTAATCCCTCTTGGCTATGGAGGGCGGTCAGACAAGCATTGTTAAGCTCATTGATGCCGGCTTCAAAACTAGGATCGGCGCGGTCGCGCAACGCGAGGAGCGGGCCGAGCGCTTCGGTGTGGCGACGTTTGACAGAGCGCATGGCTTTTTCGTAGGCGTGAACGGCCTTGGTTACTTGGATGAGGCGAAAGTGATTGGCGAAGACTTGATCACAGACGACAACCACGGCAATCCCAACCCCGACAGCCTGAGCGATTCCTTTGGCTGGGCCGGTGGCGATGTACAGGCCACCGAGCGCAGCGAGAATCTTGAATCCGTACGCTAACAGGGCGCGAAGATTTCGTTCCCGTCGAAGTGCGTGCAGGCGCGTGGTGACGGAGGCGGAAAGCTCGGCGAATTGCCGCTGGATAAACGCAAACGCACTGCCCGATCCAGCCATCGATCTAGAAGCTCGCTGCACTCATGGAACCACGGTTAGCCTCCGGGGATATGACGTGAAGTCGAATGAGCCGCTTGTCGTTGTCTGCGTCACGAATGGTGATCATTAGTGTTCCGGTGCCGTCCGCAAAAACTGTTGGGCTCGCAGTGATCGCGAGGGCCTCGCCGCTCGTCAAGGGGAAGCTGCCGCATTCTGGACAGCCGCGAAAGCCTGGTGGAGGCGGCTTCTCGACAAAACACTCTATCTCCACTTCGAGAGGGTCGCGGCCCCAGACCAGAAGATCACGCGACTCTCCCGCTTCGAGTGGCTCTTCGAGAAATTCGATCCGATCGATCATGGCTCGCGTCTCCTGTCGGTCACGTGCGCTAGCATTGAGTGTACACCTCCTGAGCATGGGCGGGCTCTGGCCGCGATCGTAACGGCCCGACGTTGACCGGTACGAGGACAGACGGGTTTACGCGTGTTTGGCATGCCGGGATGTTGGCGTCGTGGGGGGCTTGTCCGGCTCGGGGATTTTAAAGAGGCGTTTGGCCTCGAAGTGCTCGACGATCTTGCTGGCGGCATCCTGGAAGAGGAATGCTGCGGGATCGGCGCGGTGCAAGGCGTCGCTGAGTCGCGCGTAGAGGTCGGTGAAGCTCGGGAATCGGCTGTTGAAATCCGTGGGGAGGGTCGCGGTGTACGCCGCGACGAGGTCGCCGCCGAGGAGCGCTTGCTCGGGCAGGATTCGCCGTGCGTGTTGCTCGATGAGCGTGCGCAGGAGGAAGAGGCCGGCGAGGGTTTGGCCGCAGTGATGGGCGAGGTGCGCTCCCGCCCAAAACGAGCGCTCGGGTTTGGGAATCGCGGCGGGAGTGTCGAGGTGTTCGATGGGCGTGCGGCCGCTGAGCGTGAGTGTTGTGTTCTGGCGTCGAATGAGGAAGACCTCCGGGGCTCCCTTGCAGGACTGGCACTCAAAGGTGAGCGCGAAGATCTGGAGGGTTTCCCCGTTGACCGTGACGCCGTCTTCCGCGACCGGTGCTCGTCCGCGCTCGACGACGAAGCTGGGCTCTGACGGCAGGATGGCCCAGGACTTGGGGTTGAACGCTTCGCGACGATCGCAGTTCGTGCAGAAGAGCTTGACGGTCGGCAGCTCGAACCGCACGCAGGTCGGCATCCCTTCCATTCGCGCGATGGGATTACGAAATTCCGGTGGAGGGATCACGGCCCAGGGCGCCATGACATAGCCGACGTAGGATTTCTTGATCTGCTCCGGGAATTTCGGGGAGGCGAATGGGCCGTACGTCGCGGTGCTCCACGCGTGCTCCAGCGGAACGATCTCGCGCTGGTAGAGGTGGCGGTGCTCCAGGAGCGAGCGCAGGGTCGTCGTGACCTGCTGGCCGAAGCCGAGGAGCAACTGATGAATCGCTTCCGGGGGATTGGGAAACATCCGGGACATGTCGGGAATTCTACCGCCGTGATCGTCCCGATTCTGGCCGACGACGGAAATCGTCCTTGGTATCATCGCGTAAGCGCGATCGACCCCGGAGTGTCGTGCTGGAAAGGTTGGATTCTTGGCGACGCAACGGAACCCTGACGGACGAGGGGGCCCCTCGAAGCGGAAGCCGCGACGTCAGAGCGCGACGGAGGTCCCGGGTGCAGCGTCGGCGACGCGTCCGGCGGCGCCGTCCCGGGTCATCGATACGCGAGTCGTGTACTGCGGTGACTGCCTCGACCAGCTGCCGAAGCTCCCTGATGCCTGCGTGGACCTCGTCTACATCGACCCGCCGTTCAACTCGAACCGGAACTACGAAGTCTTCTGGGGCGAAACAAAAGAGAAGCGCGCGTTCGAAGACCGACACGCCAGCACCCAGGCGTACATCGAGTTCATGCGCCCACGATGCGTCGAACTCGCCCGGGTCCTCAAGCCCACGGGGAGCTTCTACTACCACTGCGACTCGCACGCGAGCCACTACGTCAAGGTCATGCTCGACCAGATCTTCGGCGAGAACCAGTTCCAAAACGAGATCACGTGGAAGCGCAGCAGCGCCCACAGCGACTCCAAGCGGTACGGCGCGAATCACGACACGATTTTCTTCTACGCCAAGGGCAAGACGTGGACGTGGAACAAGGCGTTCACGCCGTACACGCCGGAGTACATCGCGCAAAACTACCGCTACCAGGACCCGGATGGCCGACGCTTTCGCGTCTCCGATCTCACCGCAAACAAGCCCGGTGGCGACGTGTCGTACGACTGGACCGGCCCGGACGGCACGACCGTGAAGCCCTACAAGGGCCGGTACTGGGCGTACTCCAAAGCGAACCTGCAGGCCATGCACGACAAGGGACTCCTGTACTACCGCACGACCGGGATGCCCATGCTCAAGCACTACCTCGACGAGATGCCCGGCGTCCCACTCCAGACCTTTTGGGATGACATCGCCCCGGTCATCTCGGGCAGTGAGGAACGCCTCGGCTTCCCCACCCAAAAACCCGTGGCGCTCCTCGAGCGCATCATTCAGGCGAGCAGCAACGAGAACGACGTGGTGCTCGACGCGTTCTGTGGGTGCGGGACCGCGCTCGTCGCCGCGCAGCGGCTCAAGCGGCAGTGGATCGGGATCGACATCAGCCCCACGGCGTGCCGCGTCATGGCGAAGCGCCTCCGGGACGAGACCGGCCTCCCCGAGGACGAACGTTTCTGGAAGATCGGCCGGGGGTTCGTCGTGCGCGACCTGCCCTGGACCGAGGAGAAGCTTCGGGTCCTGCCGCCGTTTGAGTTCGAGAACTGGGCCGTCATCGCCCTCGGCGGCATCCCCAACAAGGCCCAGGTCGGGGACATGGGCATCGACGGCAGACTCTTCCCCGTCACGACCAAGCCGGACGCCGCGAAGACCCCGCTCTTCATGGACGAGTGGTACCCCGTCCAGGTCAAGCAGCGCGACAAGGTCGGCAGGCCCGACATCGACAGCTTCGAAGCAGCCATGATCCGAGAAGACCGCAAGAAAGGCTTCGTCGTCTCCTTCGCCTTCACCAGCGACGCACTCACCGAGATCGACCGATTCTTTCGCAAGGAACACCGCGTCATCATCCCCCTCACGGTCCGCGAGATCCTCGACGAACAGATCGCCAAAAAGCTCGCCTAACTAACGTGGGTTGGGGAAGGGGCTCGCCCTGAGCGTGAATCCGGCCAGACCTCACCGGTTCCGCAAGGGTTCCTCGATCCGGCCGAGAATGTCCGCGACAACTGCATCCGATGGTCGTCGCGTATCGATCACGAAGGTACTTGCGGCTCGCACCTGCGGTAGCTCGCGTTCCGTGGCGTGAGCGTCCATACGGGCAA
>Ga0066793_10000764_pt1 | contig 13400 bp, 11 predicted proteins | sample PersoiDNA2013189_FD_83876 | JGI IMG/M metagenome (GOLD analysis project Ga0066793, IMG submission 83876) | Permafrost soil microbial communities from the Arctic, to analyse light accelerated degradation of dissolved organic matter (DOM) -... | ecosystem: Environmental > Terrestrial > Soil >...
CAAGGATGGACAATTGTTTAGGCCGTCACAAGATTGCTCAAAAGGCTATGGATATGGGTTTAATTTAAATCAAATTTTAATTCTCTCTGAAACCGAATATAAAGAAGAGTGTGTTATTTCTGTCATCCCAAATTGGGACAAGAGGATATTTGGTACGCACACTTATGGAATTGAAGGAAAGTTTAATATCATCGATGCATATACAACAATGCGGAAAATTTTTTAAGCGAAACCGAAACCCGTTTTTCCCGAGTAGTTTATGATTCAACCATTATCCGATGTAAAAATGCGAGTACTTATTTCGGGTCATCTACCCCCTCCCATGGGAGGTATTGCCGCTTATTATCAATCTTTATTGAACTCTTCTCTTCCTAAACAGGTCAATTTACAGTTTGTTCTGACCAGTTCACAGAAGAGGACATTGTCTAAAAGTGGCAGTTTCACATTCTCGAATCTGATATCGGCGATCAAAGATTGTGGGCGTTTCACAAAAGCAATGATTAAGCACCGCCCTCAGGTAACTCACATTGCGACTGCCTTTGGATTGTCCTTTGTTAAACACGGCGTTTGCATCATGATTGCGCGTTTGTATGGGAGCCGGGTTTTGCTTCACCCGCATTGCAGCATTTCAGCTCTTTATACAGATCGCTCGCGAGGATGGCAGTGGTTTTTCCGGCAGGTTATTCGTATGACCCATGGTGTTATCACGTTATCCAGAGAATGGAACATATTGACCACAATTGTGCCCGGCTGCGTCGTCTACTATTTACCAAATGCTACCGATCTTTCAGCTTATCGCTGTATAGCGCTGGAACGTAGAGCTGGGACAAACCACCCGTCTCAACTCAAAGCCCTTTATCTGGGTTACCTGGGAAAGGCGAAGGGATCCTTTGACTTGGTAGATGCGGCAAAGGAAGTTGCAGCAAGAAATTTACCCGTCGTTTTTGATCTGGTGGGTGACGAGCTTGCGCCTGGGGATATAGAGAAACTCAAAAAGCAGATCGACCAGTCTGGGCTTGGCAATGTTGTGATTTTGCATCCATTTGTGATAGGACCCCAAAAGATTGATCTTTTTCGCACCGCAGATATTTTTGTTTATCCTTCTCATTCCGAGGGCATGCCCATGGCGGTTATTGAAGCCATGGCAAGTGGGTTGCCAATTATCGCGACGAGAGTAGGCGGTTTACCTGATTTGGTCACCGATGGCATCAATGGCATATTGGTTGATGCAGGCTCCATCGATCAATTTGTGAGTGCAATACAAAACCTAAGCGACAATCCTGATCTGCGTTTCTCGATGCAGATGAACAGTTACCAAACTGCAATTGATCAATTTGATATCGAGAAAACCGTGCCCCAGTTAGTAAACATATACAATAGAGCATTGTCTGGAACATGAAGACAGGAACGAACAAGACTTTGTATATTGATTGAATTAACAATACCTTTATCACGTGAAATTCATCGACCATAAACAGCGACAGGTTAGCCGCATTAGTTAGGGCAGTCTGAAATAAGTGATAATTATGTCAAACTCAGAACTGGAAATTGTAAATTGTCCTGCGTGCGATTCCTCGGATTATTCAGTTTGGATGCTGGATGGTAAAGATACTCGTTATGTTAAGTGTAAGTCTTGCGGCACAATTTATGCTAGTCCACGAGCTTCTTGGTCTAGTCGATATAATTGGCTTGATCAAGAATTTGCCTATGGTGATAACGCGATCGAAAACGCCTTAATACGTCAAGAGGGGTTAAGTTATGAAGCCGAAATAATAAAAAGATATAGTAATTCTGGAAAGTTATTAGATATCGGTTGCGACTTGGGGGATTTTTTCTCGTGCTTTAATCAGTCTGAATGGAAATTTTTCGGTATCGAAGTATCTCCTTCTGCGGCTGAATATATAAGGCAACACTATCCGGCTGAAATTTTTACTGGTCTTTTAAATCAAACGAGTTTGAAAGATAATAACTTCGATGTTGTGACAATGTTAGATACCCTATTCTATGTTGATTATCCAAAAGCTGATTTCAAAGAAATCTTTCGAATCCTAAAGCCGGGTGGTTATTTTGCAGTTGAAATGCCTGGCCTAAATTATCAAATGCTTAGGAGTCGTGGTTTGTTGTGCTGGTTGATTGATCGACAATGGACGAGATTATGTACGGATTCGAGTTATATATGTTGGTTTAGTCCTAAAGGATTGAAAAAATTATTCACTACAACAGGTTTTGTTGTTGATCAAACAATTTCAATTCCTAGTCCATCGGTTTCCAGGAGTAACAGGAGTAATATATACAAACTTGCTTCGAAGATTTACTATAATCAATTTAAATCATCGAGCAAACATGTCAACGCCAATAGTTGGGCACCTAGGTATCTAATGATTGGGAGAAAACCTTGACTCCTGATATTTTCGCGGAATGGTTGAAACGTCAAAATTATAAAAATATTCAGGACAGAAAGCGCTTATTGGCTCAAATCAGGGTTCTAGCTTTGATTAGCCCTTTTATAACAGAGCTTACCTATAAAGGTATCCAGCGTATCTCAGGGTTCAAGCGGAAAGCGATACTTTCCGAAAACTTGAAGGGACTACCCGTTTTTATTGAGAAGCAGCATAAGGCCGAAGGGTGCCGTATAACCTAATCTATAATTGTCCCAGTGAGGAGCAAGACCAAATGCGTGTGATGATTTTTGGCGCACTTTATGAACCTGATCTCGGACCCAGTGCTCCGTTGTTTACCATGTTATGTGAGAATTTGGTACGTCTCGGGCACCAGGTAACCATGATCACGATGGTCCCCCATTACCCTTCGGGGCGTGTCTCCAAAGAGTTCCGGGGGAATTGGTTGTGGAAATCGGTCGAAAATGGCGTGGAAGTCATCCGGGTGGGATTGCCTTCTGTGGACAGATCGAACCTTTCACAACGGATGGTGCAATTCATCTGCTATCAAATTGGCGCAACCTGGGCTGGTTTAGGGAAACAGTATGACGTTGTGATGGCAGCTAGTTCTTCCCTGACTGCTTGGTTACCCTTTTTTTCAATGGTCTTCTTGCGTCATAAGCCTGCCATATATTCCGTTTATGACGTTTATCCTAGCGTCGGCGTAACCCTGGGCATATTTCGGCATAAACCAGTGATCGCATTTATATCGAGCATGGAACGATTTTGTTTGAATCATGCAACCATTGTGCGGATTATATCGGACTCCTTCAGGCCAGAGCTTCGTGCAATGGGTGTGCCAGATGAAAAAATGGCCTTGGTCTACGATTGGGTAGATACAGACCTGGTCCATCCTCTTCCCCGGGATAATGCATTTGCTCAGGCTCACAACTTGACTGGCCAATTTGTCATCCTCTATGCAGGAAATATAGGTCTATCGCAGGGATTGGAGCATGTCCTTACAGCCGCCGAGATGCTTAGTAATCATACGGATTTAAGTTTCGTCTTTGTTGGGGATGGCGCAAGCCGTGAACGTCTCGTCACCGAGGCTGAACGTCGTCAGTTAAAAAATGTGAAATTCATTCCCTTTCAGCCGCGTCAATGCTTGCCCGAGGTTTTAGCGAGTGCGGATGTCTCACTGGTAACCCTGCAACGCGGAATCGGGGTTGGATCTTTACCCTCTAAGACCTTTTCGATCCTGGCCAGTGGCCGGCCAGTCGTTGCCAGTGTTGACGAGCGAAGTGAGACCTGGAATTTGATTCAAAGAGCCGAGGCAGGTTTGTGTATCCCCCCTGAGGATCCGCCAGCACTGGTTGATGCCATCCTTACCCTCAAGAAAGACAGGCCACTACGTGAGCGGTTTGGGTTTAACGGGCGTAATTGGGCTGAAAAAAATCATTCTCCTCAATCTGGTGCCATGAAAATCGAAAATTTACTACTCACAGCCATTTCAGCCAATAAACCATAATATTTGGTTCTTGGAGTTAAGTATGATTTCCTTTGAACGCCTGGATATAAACGATGTAGATTGGGATAAAGTAAACGACTCTAAAGGCGTCAACATATTCCAGACCCTACCCTGGATCAACTACTTAAAAGCCACACAGAAAGTAGAGCCTGTAATCGCGGCTGTGAAATCCGATGGTCATACCCAGGGTTACTTCACAGGTTTCATAACCAAGAAATTTGGTATGAGGATACTGGGGAGCCCTTTTCGTGGGTGGACCACCTATTTTATGGGCTTTAATTTATTGCCGGGTACTCCTTATCATGATGTTTTGGAAACTTTCCCAAAATTTGCTTTTGATGATTTGAAGTGTCATTATCTTGAGATCATTGACCCAAATATAAGCTGTGATGGATCGGAAGGATTATCTTACAGGGTGGAGCGCCTTCCCTGGTTTGCTCTTAATTTAACTGGGGGAGAGGAAGATATATATGCCAATATGAAAAGTGATTGCCGTCGTAAGGTGCGAAAGGCGATAAAGGATGGAGTAGTCATTGAAGAAGCATCGGATATTGCCTTTGCTGATGAGTACTTTGCACAATTTCAAGACGTGATGGCTAAACGGTCGCTAATATCAACTTACAGGATTGACACTGTTCGTAAACTCATTGAATATCTCGCCCCTACCGGGAACATTCTTTTACTTCGCGCTAGAAATTCTGATGGACTTTGTATTGCAACCGATATCTTTCTGGCCCTGAACCAAACAGGCGTCGGTTGGGGAGCAGCAAGTTGGCGGCAATATCAATATCTTCATCCAAATGAGCTCTTATACTGGCATGGCATGAAATATTTACAAGCGAAGGGTGTCCAGAAGTTACATCTAGGGGGTGAAAGTGAATCTTTTAAAAGAAAGTTTGGTTCTCAAGAAGATCAAATATATCGTCTTAAGAAAGCTAAAAACCCTTTGTTAGAACGTTTTCTGGAGATTATTACATCACCTAAAAATTCCAATTTTAGGAATTGGGTGCTGAGAAAACTATGAGATTGACAACCCTGGGTTAAATTTACTTTATTTAAACTACGAAATGTATGTATCGAGATATAGCAATGTCTCACCAAATACATGTCAATCCATACGAGTATCTAAAAATAAATATTGGCCCCATAAAATTTCTTTGCGCACCATATATATCCATGATGAAAGAGTTGTAGATCCTTATGTCTTCCGAAATTTTCGCTGAGTGGTTACGACGGCAAGGTCATCGTGTAATTCGAACAAGCAGTAGTTACTGGTTTGATCAGGGTCCCAGGGTCTACCAGGCGTTTCCATATCATTGGCTTATTCAACCTAGTTGTAATGAGTTACAAGATTTTCTACACAAAAATAAGGCGATTGGCCTTCGATATTCGACTCCCATTTCTATGCCAATGGGGAAATTGAGTTATCACGTAGTCTATGAAGGTCCTTCGTTTGATCTGGCCTCCTTGCCAAAGAAAGTTCGCCATGATATTAGAAATGGATTAGAATATGCCACCATAGAACAAATTTCAATTTCCAGGCTAGCCACAGAAGGGTGGAATTTGCGTTTAGAAACGTTGATTCGTCAGGGAAGGCAAAAAGCAGAAAATATGACAACGTGGCAACGTATTTGTTATGCCGCCGAAGATCTTCCTGGTTTTGACGCCTGGGGTGCATTGCATGAAGGGCGGTTGGTATCGTCAATGTTGGCCTTTACTTGTGATGATTGCTATACAATTCTTTATCAACAGAGCACGACAGATCACCTGAAATATGGTATTAACAACACCTTGTATTATGTAGCCACCACCGAAGCCCTTAAACGAGAAGGCGTCTCTCAAGTCTTTGGTGGTTTACAATCTCTAGATGCTTCGCCTGATGTAGACAAATTCAAATTCCGGATGAGGTTCAATGCCAAGCCAGTGCGGCAACGAGTGGTATTTCACTCCTTATTGTCTCCTTTTTTTAATAAGGCAAGTTACCTGGCATTAAAACAATTGTCTTTATGGAACCCATCAAACCCATCACTCGCCAAAGTGTTAGGGATGTTAAATTTCTATTTGCAGGATCGTGTGCCATTATCCGAACAACCTTGTCCGGAACCCTTGATAGGTCTGATAAAACAGAATAGTGAAAATATTTAGCAAAGGGTGGTTTTTTCGAAGAATTCTATGGTAAGAAATCTGTTTTATTTGCAGTTTGCCTGCTACTATTCGTTCTATTTATATCTCTCACAGCACTTTCCAGTCTATCCGAATTGGATTGAGGCCCGTACATGAAGAAAATGGTCCTGATGCATCTTTTTCCTTTGTAACATTAAGTGATGCACAGGATGGTAGCTCGGTTTTACCTGCCACTGCCAACCAGGCATCTGCTTTAAATCCAGACTTTGGGATATTTATAGGCGACCTTGAAGACGTTGGGGTGACTCAAACAATGATGGATGAGGAAACTTCTGCCTTGGGCAGTTTATTACCTAAGATGTGTTTGTCAGAGGTAATCATGACGATGACGTTTCAGGGAGTGCTGGATTATGGGAAAATTATTTCACTACAGTTAATCGACCATTACCAGCGGGAGTAACCAATTTTACGGCTTTAGATTCGAATTCCACTTATTTAAATTATTCGTTTGATTATAGCAACTCTCGTTTTATCGGATTAGATGTGCCGGGAGATGCAGATTTCTTAACCACGTCCGAGCTTAATTTCCTTGGCGCTCGCCTGACAGATGCCGAAAGAACTGGTCTGGTTCATGCTTTTATCTTTCTCCATGGGCCACCTTATTGTGCCGATAGTACTCATTGTAGCTGCTCTACAAAAAGCGATTCCAAATGTAAGCCTTCCGCATTTATTACCATCATTAATAAGCATCCTATTGTGGATGCTACATTTGATGGTCACGAACATCTTTTGGCATGGACTCATATGGATAACACCCGAATTGCAAATCTTACCCATCCCTATGAGCAATTTCTTACCGCGCCATCTGGTACTGGCAACTACAATCAATATTTGTATTCTGCTAGAGTAGATTATGCAGATTTAATAAATGCAAAGGCTTTCGGTTCTGTTACCGTAAATGGAGCCTCTTTCACAGTTAATTTCTATAGAGTGGGAACAACAACCCCTGTATGGTCACAAACATTTACGAAAACAGAGGTACCCACAGCAACTCAATCTTGACCCCTACACAAACAATGACTGCAACGATTACACCCTCGCCTTCCATAACCTTTACACCCACAGTCACGGGGACCCAAACCATCACACCCACTATGACGAATACTCCAACGGTCACAAGGACACAAACCATCACACCGTCTATGACGATTACATTGACGACAACCATCACTATCACACGGGTAATAACCATTACGCCCCCAACTTCGAGGACACAAACCATCACACCGACTGTGACGATTACACCTACAAAGACCCATACCGTTACGGCGACTAGGACTTATACAATCACAACGACAAAGACCCATACCGTCACACCAACTTGGACGAATACACTCACCGCAACCTACAGTTCTACCCCAATACCAACTATTACTAAAATGCCAGGGGTTATAAGATCGGTTTTCTTACCAATAATTATTAATTGAACTGCCCAGGCGAATGGGGGTTCGTATTGCTTAGTGGCCTTTTTACTCTTTCTCCACAACCCTTAAAACGAGATTCAATAAAGTAGAAAACAAGAAACTGCTCAGGCTGAAGTGCTGAATCGAGCTTAATGAATAGGAGGAACTGGGGCGAACCAGTCAATCCCAGAAAACGATTGGAAATAATTCCGCACCAGCCGATAAGTTTGATTTACTGAACAGATCCTCAAGCATTTCAAAAACCGATGAAATATCCATGACAAGCACTGTTTATCTTAATCCTTAATTTATAGGTTATTATGGAGGGAAAATATGGGTACAAATATTTATTCAAGTGAATCAAAGTTTTTTCAACGCCTGAAATCATTCGAAGTTAATTTCCTATCTAAAGGGTTAATTTACTTTTCAAAGGGCTTGGGCTGGCTGTTTAAGCGTACCTTTGATTTCATTGTGGCGTTAATTGGCCTGATCAGCCTTTTGCCTTTCTTCGTTTTTATCGGCATATTGATTAAACGTGATACGCCGGGATCAGTTTTTTATTGGGGGCCGCGAGTGGGTAGAAATGGAAGCGTTTTTAAAATGCTCAAGTTTCGAACGATGCATCAGAATTTGGCAAATAACAGTGGTTTACGTGTGACCAGCAAGGATGATCCCCGTATCACGCCATTAGGATCTTGGTTAAGGGACACAAAAATCAACGAACTGCCTCAACTTTGGAATGTTCTGATTGGTGAAATGAGCCTGGTTGGTCCGCGTCCTGAGGATCCTGAAATTATTAAATCCTGGCCAGCGGATGAACGTGCCAAGATTCTTTCAATCGAACCTGGAATTACAAGCCCAGCCTCAATTCTCTATCACGACGAGGAAAAATTACTTAGCTCGAAAAATGTTATGAAAGAATATTTTACGAGCATCCTGCCCGATAAAATTCGCCTCGATCTACTCTACGTCCGCCACCATTCTTTCTTCTCCGATCTGGACACTATTTTGTGGACCTTGGCGATCCTCGTCCCACGATGGGCAAGAACGAAAATTCCGGTTGGATATATCTTTGCCGGGCCATTCTCCCGCATTGGTAATCGGTATATCTCGTGGTTTTTGATTGATCTACTGGAATCTTTGTGGGCAATCGCTACGGTTACTATTTTTTGGAGAACTCAATTGCCATTGAATTGGGGGGTTGAGCTCATATCAATCCTGGCTATTATATGGGCACTCTTGTTTAGCGGGTTAAATTCTATTGCTGGGCTCAACCGAATTGTCTGGTCTCAAGCTACGTTCGAGGATGGAGTTGGTCTGGTCATTTCTGGTGGGTTCGTGACTATTTTAATTCTTGGATTTAATTTTCTGATACCCAGATTCCAATGGATAGGTATCCAATCTCTTCCTTTAGCCATGATCATATTTATTGGCTTAATAACGCAAGTTTGTTTCATTTTTTCTCGCTACCGCTTGCGTCTCATCACAATGATCGCCAATCGATGGTTGACTTTGCGGTCTAACACCCTGGCAATCGGGGAGCGGCTACTCATCGTTGGAGACGGGGAGGCCAGTAAAATTGCCAATTGGTTATTAGGTCGTCAAATATTTCGTACCGCTTTTTCTATTGTTGGTATGGCACACGACAATGATCCGACAAAGCAGGGAATGCGCGTCAATGGATGCTGGCTATTAGGGAGTATGAGTGATATCCCTGCCCTGGTCAAGAAATATGATATTGGCGTAATTTTATCCACTACTCCCTATACTGAGAAAGAGGCTAATGAATATATCTTTGATCTCTGCCAGGAAAATAACCTACGGTTACTCTTCCTCAATGATCTATTGCTGATGGTGGACCGGCAAGTCACTCAACCTGTGGGAAGTTTTGAATATCCTGTTTGGTTGGATGAACGCCTGGAATTCAAGGCAATGCACGATGCCATTACAGGCCTTCCAAATCGTTACCTGTTTCAAGACCGATTGAAACGCTCCCTCACTTATGCAAGGCGGTACAAAACTCGATTGGCCGTCATGTTTATAAATATTGATGGGGAAAAGTTTATCAATGATAAACTTGGACGTAAATTTAGGGACCAGGCACTCATTGAGGTGACCAAAAGACTTAACCGTTGTAAAAGAGATAGCGATACCCTGGCGTATATTATGGAAAACAGGTTCGCATTAATCCTGGAAAATATTTCGGATGCAGATACAACAAAAGTGGTGACCCAAAGATTCTTCATATCGCTATCAGAATCGATTAAGGTGGAACACCACGAAATTCAAATCAACCCCAGGATTAACATCTACCTGGATTCTGAAGGCTACGATGATTTGGAAAAATCTTGCCTGGCCGAAATTAAAGGAACCATAGCCCATTAAAGAAAGTGGACCTTGTAAACCTCTATGATGACAAATTGGAAGAATAAGCATGTTCTAGTAACTGGTGCAGGCGGCTTCATTGGCAGCCATCTGGTGGAGCGGCTCCTGGCCGAAGGGGCGCTGGTGCGGGCCTTCGTACGCTATAACTCCCGCGGCGATCCAGGATTGCTGCGCCAATTGACGGCTGAAGACCGATCGCGAGTAGAGATCATCGCTGGTGACCTGAGGGACGCAGATGCAATTCATAAAGCGGTTGAAGGGCATGAGATCGTTTTTCACTTGGGAGCATCAATATCTATTCCCTATTCGTACCGCCATCCCGTAGAAGTCGCTGAAACAAACTTAATGGGAACTCTGAATATTTTGATGGCGTGCCGAGATCTTAAAGTAGAAAGATTGATCCACACATCCTCAAGCGAGGTCTATGGCACAGCGATACAGGTTCCAATCAATGAATCTCATCCTTTGCAGGGTCAATCTCCCTATTCAGCGACTAAGATTGGGGCCGATAAACTGGCAGAAAGCTTTTATTGTGCCTATCAGCTACCTGTTGTAACCGTTCGGCCATTTAATACTTATGGACCCCGGCAATCCGCACGCGCTGTCATTCCGGCAATTATTACTCAAGCCCTGACCCAAGATACGATTCGCATCGGGAATCAAAATACTTCAAGAGATTTTACGTTCGTTGCAGATACGGTCGCAGGGCTGTTGAAGGCCGCGGAGGTGGAAGGTATCGAAGGGAAAGTGATCAATCTTGGTACGGGACAGGATATTAAAATTGGTGAACTGGCACAGAAAATCATCCATAAAATTGATCGCCATGTCGATATCAAGCTTGATCCAGATCGTTTACGTCCAGTGAGTTCAGAGGTATTTCGATTGATTTCCGACAATTCTCTGGCTCGGCGGTCACTTGACTGGAAGCCAGAAGTGAATCTTGATGATGGATTAGATCAAACAATTGCCTGGCTCAAAACACATCTCGATCTTTACCGAATTGGTAACTATGAGTTTTAAAAGGAAATTATATGAAAGCCATTATATTAGCTGGGGGTAAAGGCGCACGATTAGCCCCCTATACAAAGATCTTACCCAAACCGTTAATGCCTATCGGTGATATGCCCATCCTGGAAGTACTCTTGCGGCAGATGAAAAGTGCTGGTATTGATGATGTCGTAATCACGGTTGGCCATTTAGCCGGATTGTTGCGTGCTTTCTTCCAAGATGGCAGTAATCTAGGTCTAAAAATTACTTATAGCTATGAAGATGTTCCTTTAGGTACTGCTGGACCTTTATCTTTAGTAGTCGGGCTTGACCAAACCTTTCTGGTCTCAAATGGTGACGTATTGACAACCCTGAAATTAAATGATTTGCTTCAATTCCATTCAGAACAGAAAGCTGCCGTAACAATCGCTATTCACTGCCGAAAGGTCGACATCGACTTTGGCGTGGTTCAATGCGACGGAAACCACCAGATAATAGGGTATGTCGAGAAGCCGTCCATCGATTATAATGTCAGTATGGGAATCTACGTGTTTGAACCGAGGGTTCTGTCATATATTCCATATTGCCAATATCTAAATTTCCCCGACCTGGTTAAAAATCTGATTTCTGCCGGAGAAAAAGTAGTTGGTTATCCTTTCAAGGGTTACTGGCAAGATTTGGGGAGACCGGATGATTACGAACGTGCGACCCTTGATTTTGATGCAATGCGAACTCAATTTTTATCGGAAGGTTAACTATGGAATGGCGTATTCCTTTAGCTGATATTGATTTTTCTTCCGAAGAGGAAGAGGCGGTTTTGCAAGTGTTAAGAAGCCGCTGGTTGACCATGGGAGCTGTCACCCAGGCATTTGAAGAGGAATTTGCATCCTATGTCGGTGTGCGTCACGCCGTTGCAGTTGCTAATGGCACAGCGGCGTTACATCTGGCCTGCATAGCAACCGGTTTGGGGCCCGGTGACGAAGTGATCGTTCCTTCGTTGACTTTTGTGGCTTCCGCCAATGCCATCCGCTACACAGGCGCCGTACCGGTCTTCGCCGATATTGAAAGCGAACAGGATCTGACTATCTCCCTTCGCTCGATTGAGCAAAGGTTGACAAACCATACACGCGCTATTATGGTGATGCATTACGGAGGATATCCCTGTGATATGCCAGCCATAATGAAGTTGGCCAAGGCACATCAATTGGTGGTAATCGAGGATGCAGCCCATGCGATCGGATCAGAAATCGAAGGTTGCAAAATGGGCGTCTGGGGAGATGTTGGATGTTTCAGCTTTTTTTCTAATAAGAACATGACGACTGGTGAAGGCGGTATGGTCATCACGAATAATGATGCTATTGCTCATCAATTGCGCCTCTTGCGTTCACATGGCATGACAAGTATGTCCTGGGATCGTCATAGAGGACATGCCTGGAGCTATGATGTGGTGGATTTAGGCTATAATTATCGCATAGATGAAATTCGAGCTGCATTGGGGAGAGTCCAATTGAGAAAGCTGGAACGAAATAATGAACTTCGCAGGAAACTTACTGCGATATATCGCGAACAGCTAGAAGAGCTGGCCCCACAAATTGTCGTGCCATTTAATAAAATGCGAGGTGTTTCAGCCTGTCATCTCCTGCCCATTTTGCTACCCAGAGGAAGTGATCGCATCAATTTTATGGAACATATGAAATCTCGAGGGATCCAAACCAGTATCCATTATCCGCCAATTCATAAATTCCATATCTATGCTAATGGTGAAAAAGCTCCTTATCATTTGCCTGTAACAGATGATGTGGTTGATCGTGAGGTGACCTTACCCCTTTATCCAGGTCTGATAGATAAAGATGTAGCTGTTGTCGTGCAGGCTGTTCGGGATGCCTTCCTGAAAATGACCAAAGTATTATAAAAAGCAGTCAGATATCTAGACCGAGGATTGAAAAGCGAGTTTGTTTACATGCTGACGAACTGTCCAATGATTTGCGTCAACCATTCAAGTCACCCTCTCTCGGGATTGTGCTTGCGTAAGTCCTATAGAAGATAGGATTCATTATGGAATTTAAACAGTTATTAACTTTATTAAAACACTGGTATTGGGTGTTATTCCTGGGACTACTGGCAGGGGTAGTCAGTGGATATCTCATCAGCCGGATTCAGGACCCTGTTTATGAAGCGACTACGAAAGTATTGATCATGCACGCCTCTCAGCAAAGCACTTCATCATTTGCTTACCTGACCGATCAACAGTTGACCCAGACTTTTGGTCAATTAATAACCATCCAACCCGTTTTAGATGCTGTTTCAAATAAATTGGGTATTAAAGTCTATTCAACACAGATCCAGGTTCAGCCGGTACTAGATACACAGATCGTTAAAGTCATTGTAGATGATAAAAATCCTCAACGAACTGCAAAGATTGCGAATGCATTGGTAGAAGAAACGATCCAACGATTTGAGGGTTTGCAGGTTGGGCAAAGTACCTCTTCCGAAGCAGAAATCAAAGCAAAAATTGTTGCCGTAGAGGGCCAGATG
>Ga0066793_10000765_pt1 | contig 13398 bp, 11 predicted proteins | sample PersoiDNA2013189_FD_83876 | JGI IMG/M metagenome (GOLD analysis project Ga0066793, IMG submission 83876) | Permafrost soil microbial communities from the Arctic, to analyse light accelerated degradation of dissolved organic matter (DOM) -... | ecosystem: Environmental > Terrestrial > Soil >...
CTAACCTACCGAAGCTGCCTTGCTGCGGCGTGGAACAGGGAGCAGACGACAACATGAAAATTAAATCCAGCACCGCAGACGGCGTCGCGACTATCGAGATCGCACGGCCGGAAAAGAAGAATGCGCTGACGCTTGCAATGTACAAGTCGATGACCGACGCCGTGCGCGCTGCGATCGCCGACCACGCAGTGCGTGCGCTACTGATCACCGGGCAGCCGGGTATGTTCACTTCAGGCAACGACTTGGAGGATTTCATGCAGCGGCCGCCGAGCGGCGAGGACTCCCCGGTGTTCCGCTTCATGCAGGCGTTGGCCGCCTGCGAGAAGCCCGTGGTGGCGGCAGTCACCGGCGTCGCGGTGGGCATTGGTGCCACGCTGCTCTTGCATTGTGATCTCGTCTATGTAAGCGAGGATACGCATCTTGCGATGCCCTTCGTCGCTCTGGGCCTGGTACCGGAGTTTGCCTCGAGCATACTCGTGCCACAGTTGATGGGCCGCGCGAAGGCAACCGAGAAGCTGCTCTTGGGCGAGCCGATTAGCGCTGTCGAAGCCGTGGATTTCGGTATTGCGAATGCCGTATTGCCGGCCGCGGAGGTGCTGCCGCATGCGCGCCGGATGGCCGCGCGCTTCAATGCGCTGCCGCCAGCCGCAGTGCGCGACACCAAGCGCTTGATGCGCTCAGGGTCGAAGGACGACATCGCTCGTGCAATGCGACAGGAAGCCACGATCTTCGCCGAACGCCTAAAAAGCCCGGAAGCAAAAGAGGCCTTCCAGGCATTCTTCGCGAAACGCAAACCGGATTTCAGCAAATTCTGATCCGCAAGAAGCTCTCCAGTAGAGATGCGCGTGATCACGCCCCCGAGCTCATCCACAGCATACTTCAGACCATATTCTTTGAATTTCCGCACCGGAGCATGTCGACATGAAGAGCACGCCGCAGCGAACCCTTAAAGGCAAGACCCTCTTGGTCACGGGCGCATCGCGCGGCATTGGGCTTGCGATCGCGACGCGTGCCGCAAGCGACGGCGCCAACATTGTGCTGGTCGCAAAGACCACGGTGCCCAATCCCAAGCTGCCGGGGACACTTTACAGCGCCGCCGCCGAAATTGAGGCCGCTGGCGGCCAGGCGTTGGCCGTGCCGTGCGACATCCGCGATGACGCCGCCATTGCCGCGGCGATCGCGGCCGGCATCGAGCGCTTCGGCGGCATCGATATTCTGGTCAACAACGCAAGCGCCATCAGTCTGACGCCGACGACGGCAACGCCGATGAAACGCTTTGATCTCATGTTTGGCGTCAACGTGCGCGGCACCTATGCCTGCACGCAAGCATGCTTAGCCACGCTCATGAAGAGCGCGCAGGCCGGGCGCAATCCGCACGTACTGAACCTGTCACCGCCGCTATCGATGAAGCCGCACTGGTTCGCGCCCCATGTCGCCTACACGATGGCGAAATACGGCATGAGCATGTGCACGTTGGGGCACGCCGGCGAGTTCAAGGAATATGGGATCGCCGTCAACAGTCTCTGGCCGCGCACGGCGATCGCGACCGCAGCACTTCAGCTCATTCCGGGCGTGGACATAAAGAAATGCCGCAGGCCGGAAATATTATCGGACTGCGCTTGGCTGATTCTCACAAGCGACGCGAGGACCACGAGCGGCAACTTCTTTATAGACGATATACTGCTGGCGCAATCTGGCGTGACGGATCTCGATCACTATGCAGTGGTGCCGGGCACTCAGGATTTGATTCCGGACTTCTTTGTCGACTGAATCCTTGACGGCCACTGCGCAGCGGCAGTGCACGCGAATAGTGCGAATGTTCTGCGTCTTAGACGGTGCCTTTTGACCCACGCGCTTTGTAATATTCCCGGCCTCAGCAGCCTCTTGTTGCGCTGCGGCATGAATAAAATGCTGCAGAGATCCTGGGCGCAGCCGTCTGAATCGTTAACGAATGGCCAGCGCATGACACCACAATCAAATACGCGTAGCATTCGCGAGCCATTTATGGGGCGCGGCGCGCGCTGTATCCCGAATGCGCTTTTTAGAAATAACAAACTCTATATTTCCAAAGGAAATTCACATGTCGATCAAACATCGGTTTGCCGCCTATGCGGCGTTTGCCTGTCTCGCGTGCGTAAGCGCTTCCGCTTTCGCCGATGATCACCCATACACTGAAGGGTCGGTTGTCAACGTGGCGAGGATCCGAACGGTAGACGGCAAATTTGACGACTATATGAAATGGGTCGCCACCACTTGGAAACGCGAGCAAGAGGCCGCTAAAAAAGCTGGATACATCGTCAGCTATCAAGTGCTCACCGTCGAGCCGCGTGGTCCGGACGATGCGGACGTGCTTTTGGTGGTCACTTCCAAAAACTGGGCCGCGTTGGACGGCGCGATCGCGAAAGGCGATGCAATCACCAAGCAGATCGAAGGCTCCGTGACCGCGGCCAGCCAGGCTCAGGCTGACCGGGCCAAGATCCGGCGCGTACTTGGCTCGGCGACGATGCAGGTGCTCGACCTCAAGTAACACCGCGGATCGGCCGCCGCGACGCAGGAAGCCGGGTCTCGCGCCCGGCTTCCTGATCGAGTGCGCCCGCAGGCGTGCGTGTTCCGCGCGTCGAACCTGATGGTGCGCCGCCCAGAAGCCACCATCGCGCGGTTGTGTAGGAGGGCTTGCGGCCGGGCGCAATGACATCACCGCCAATGCAGTGCAGCGCCGGATGCGTGCGCTTGAGGCGCGCCGGTCCTGCACAAATGCGGTGACGCAGTGACCGCGTTCCAGGGCCTGGTTGACGAGGTGCATCCCGGATCCATCGGGCGCTCCGAAAATCAGCACATTCATCCTATTTTCCGCCAATGGTCGTTATTGAAAGTAGACTTTAGGCACTTGGATCTTGGCGTGCGCTGCTGGGGAAATAAGCCGTAGCAACCATCGCGCTACCCCTAACGCGTTATAGCGCCAGCTGCATGAGCACGACGTCTACCCAGCGATCGAACTTGAAGCCCACTTTCTTGAAAACGCCAACTCGCTCGAAGCCGAGCGCCGCGTGCAAGCCGATTGAGCCGAGATTGTTTGAGTCGCCGATCACCGCAAGCAGCTGGCGCTGCCCGAGTTTTCGGCAGTCGGCAATGATCTGCAGCATAAGCGCGCGGCCGACGCCGCGGCGCTGCATGTCTGACGCGACGTACACCGAGGATTCAGATGTGTGCCGATAAGCGCCGCGCGGTCGAAACGGACCCGCATAGGCGTAGCCGGCCACACGCCCGTCAATCTTAGCAATTAGGAAAGGAAAGTTGGCGTGTACGAGCGCATCGAAGCGCCGGCGCATTTCTGCCACTGACGGCGGCACTTCTTCGAAGGTGCCAAGACCCGTGCGCACGTGGTGCGCGTAGATCGCCTGCACTTCGTCAAGATCGGTGCCAGCGCAGGCGCAGATGTGCATCCTTTATATTCTATCAATCATCCAGTGGCTTGCCATGACCTTGCGCGAACTGTCCTTCCCAATCCTTGCCATCGAAGGGCACGACCGTAAGTCCTGCAAGCGCACCCTCATCTAGGCACCGCGCGTTCACGCTGTAGCCGTGCGGAAAGGACCTCGGTACGTAGAAGGATTTTACGCCGCACACGGCGCAGAAAAGATGCTGTGCCGTGCCGGTGTTGAACGTGTAGGTCGTAAGACTCTGCGCGCCCGATAGAAGGTTGAAGCGCGACTTCGGAACGATGAGATGCAGGTAGCCCGACTTGCTACAGATGGAGCAGTTGCAATCGAAGACTTGCAGGCGCGCGGCCGCAGTTACTTCGAAGCGCACCCGTGCGCAATGGCAGCCACCTGTGTAGGTGAGCATGCCAGATTCCTCTTGCACGGACGACACGCGGCAAGGCGCGCGCCGATCAGCCGGATCGGGCGCTATAGGCTTCCATCAGTAGACCCGTGCCGCCCTGCGAGACATGCGCGACGACGGCGGTGCGGCGGTGCACTTTCGTAATCGTTCCCAGGTCGATGGCAAAGGAAAGCACGACTTGCTCGCCTTTGCGCAGACCCAGATTTGTGGTCTCAATGAAGACGCCAGTGGCGCTCAGATTCACCGCCCTGCAAAGCCTTCTGCGGCCGGCGGGCACAGTTATATAGACGGTTGTACGTGCACGGTGCCTCGTATGCAGGCGGCGTTCCACAGTCGACCTCTTTTGGTTTTAGTTAGTAGTACTGCGCGAGCGGCTATAGTATGCCGTGGCGCGATCCGCTAGCGGGCCAAATACAACTTAATTTTGCTTATGTGACTGCCGGCACGATTTCTGCATTGTAGGGTGCCCGCCACGCCTTTGGTGCCTTATGACAGCGTCAGAAAGCTCTTAATTTCCGCGCCGAAGCGCTCGACGGCGATGAGGAACGAGTCATGCCCCTCAATGCACGGCAGGGGTGCAAAGCGGGTCTGGACCCCGGCTGCCTCGAAATCTGCGGCGAGCGCGCGCTGCTCGTCGATGGCAAACAGCATGTCCGATTCGACCCCAATCACGAGCGCCTGCTCGATGCCGGCGTGCCGGAGCGCAGCCTGGTTCGAGCCGCCGTGCGCGGCGAGATCGAAACGATCCATTGCGCGCGAGATGTACAGGTAGCAGTTGGGGTCGAAGGCACGCACGAAACGCCGCGCATGGGATTCAAGATAACTTTGGATGGCGAACTCCGGCGCAAAAGGGACATCCTCGCGCATTTCGGGCGCAACGGGCGCGCGCCCGAAGCGCTCGCGCCATTCGGCGGCCGAGCGATAGGTCATCATTCCAAGCTTGCGGGCGATACGCATGCCGGTCGCGGGCGGTTTCTCATCCGTATAGGCTCCGCCATGCCAGTCTGGATCGCGCAGGATCACCTCGCGCTGGATGGAGCGCAGGGCGATTGCGAATGGCGATGCGCCGGCGGTGCCGGATATGCTGACGACGCGCCGCGCCGCACCCGGGAACTGCGCGGCGTACGCGAGCACCACCATGCCGCCGAGCGATGGGCCGATGATGGCTTGCGCACGTTCGATGCCAAGCGCGCGCAGCGTCTCGAAACCCGCTCTTGCGATGTCCTCGATCGCCAGATCCGGAAAGGCGAGTCGGTACGGCGTCTGCGTCGCAGGATTCAGTGAGGCGGGGCCGGTCGAGCCGAAACAGCTGCCGAGCGAGTTGACGCACAGCACGAAGAATCGATTCGTATCGATGGCCAGCCCCGGGCCCACCATGCCCTGCCACCAGCCGTGGCTTGTGTCTTCTGCGGACGAAGCCGCATGCGCAGGTGGCGAGAGGCCGGTGAAGAGGAGCAGTGCGTTATCGCGCGCCGGGTTCAGGTCGCCCCAGGTCTCATAGGCGATGCGCGCGCCGTGCAGCACGCCGCCCCGCCACATGGGAAACGGATCCGGCAGCGCAGCAAAGCGCCGTGCGTCCATGACCTTCCCCGTCGCCCCTATCGAGGCCGCGATGACCTAAGGCTCCGGGTCGCTGCCCTCGACGATCCCCTCAAAGAGGCCCGTCGAGATGTAACGCTCGGCAGTATCCGGCAGCATGGCGAGGATCACCGCTTCGGGTGCGGCTTCGCTGGCGATTTTCTTGGCCGCGGCGAAGGTTGCACCTGAGGAGATGCCGCAAAAGATGCCTTCGCTCTTGGCAAGTGCCCGCGAGGTTTCGATGGCTTCCGCATCCGTCACGGTCAGGAGGCGGTCGGCGACCGCGCGGTTCAAGACGCCGGGCACGAAGTCAGGCGTCCAGCCCTGGATCTTGTGCGGCGTCCACGGCTTGCCCTCAAGAAGTGCAGCGGCTGCAGGCTCGGCCACAATGATTTTCGTGTCGGGCCGCGCGACTTTCAGCATCTCGCCCACGCCCGTGAGCGTGCCGCCTGTACCCCAGCCGGTGACGAAAAAGTCGAGCCGTCGGCCGGCGAAGTCGGCGAGAATTTCCGGTCCCGTCGTATTCCTGTGATAGGCAGGATTGGCGGGATTGTCGAACTGGCGCGCGAGGAACCAGCCGTGCTTCTTCGCAAGCTCCTCGGCCTTCTTGACCATGCCCGTGCCGCGCTCCGCGGCCGGCGTCAGAATCACCTTCGCACCCAGAAAGCGCATGATTTTGCGGCGCTCGATCGAGAAGCTCTCGGCCATCACTCCGACGCAGGGATAGCCTTTGGCCGCGCACACCATGGCAAGCGCGATCCCAGTGTTGCCGGAGGTGGCCTCGACGACCGTCTGGCCGGGCTTGAGCTTTCCACTCTGTTCCGCATCCTCAATGATGGCGATCGCGAGCCTGTCCTTCACAGAGCTCGCCGGATTGAAGAACTCGCACTTGACGTACATCGTGACGTTCTTCGGCGCGAGCCGTTGAATGCGGACAATGGGAGTTCGGCCGATAGTGCCGAGAATGCTGTCGTAAATCATTGAGTGCCTTCTTATGCCGCCGTGGGCGCTTCGCGCGCAAGAGTATGCGGCAGAGGCGATGATTCGCCAACAGCGCTGCTACCATCAACGAACCGTGCCGAGAACTCTAGTGAATCCCGCAGCGTTAAGCCTCTGGCACAACGCCCGTATCGCAACCTGCGATGAACGCATGCGCGTAATCGAAAACGGCGCGCTCGCGCTACGCAATGGGCGTATCGCCTGGCTCGGCGAGGCGGGGCACGAGCCCGAGGAGGTTCGCGGCGCAGATGTTGAGCGGCGTGACCTCGGGGGCGTCTGGATCACCCCTGGGCTTATCGATTGCCACACGCATTTAGTTTTCGCCGGTACCCGTGCCCCGGAATACGCAGAGCGGCTGCGCGGGGTCACGTACGCCGAGATCGCTGCCCGCGGCGGCGGCATTCTCACCACCATGCGCGCAACCCGGAACGCAAGCGAACAGCAGTTGATCGACGCGTCCGCACCCAGGCTCGCCGCGCTCCTGGATGAAGGGGTGACGACGGTCGAGATCAAATCCGGTTACGGCCTCACGTTGCAGGATGAGGCCAAGATGTTGCGGGCGGCTCGGCGGCTCGGCGAGCTCTTCCCTGTAACGGTAAAGACGACGCTGCTGGCGGCGCACACCGTGCCGCCGGAATTCGCGCGCCGTGCCGATGAGTACGTTGACACCATTGCCCGCGAGTGGCTGCCGGCGCTGCACGGCGAAGGACTTGTCGATGCGGTCGACATATTCTGCGAGAAGATTGCGTTCGATACGCGCCAGGCCGGCCGGCTCTTTGATGCGGCCCTTCGGCTTGGGCTACCGATCAAGATGCATGCCGAGCAACTCGCCAACATCGGCGGCACCCGGATGGCCGCGGGGCGCGGCGCCTTGTCTTGCGATCATTTGGAATATGCCGGCGCGGCGGAGGCGCAAGCGCTTGCGGCCGCGGGGACGGTGGCGGTGCTGCTGCCGGTTGCCTTCTACGGCCTCGCCGACACGCACCAGCCGCCGATCGCTGCGTTGCGCGCCGCGGGCGCCGCCATCGCCGTGGCATCGGACTGCAATCCCGGTTCAGCCCCTGGGGCGTCGTTGCAGCTGGCGATGTCCATGGCGACGCGGCTCTTTGCGCTCACGCAGGCCGAGGCGCTCGCCGCGGTAACCCGGCACGCGGCGCGGGCGCTGGGACTTGGCGGCGAACGCGGGATGCTGGCTGCGGGTTTTGCGGCCGACTTTGCGCTCTGGGAGATCGAGTCGATCGAGGAGCTTGGATATTGGTCCGGCTACAATCCCTGCCGCGGTGTCGTGCGCGCGGGCACGCTTGCGCGGGGCGCTTTACCGGCGGCGGGTCGGTGGGCCCCAGGGTAAGTCCCGCGCGGGTGGCGTCCCGCGGGAAGACGCATTTCGTACCCACAGGACTCTCGTTTGCTCCAAATTGACAGGCCGGGACTCTAAAATCAGAATGCCCGGCTCACTTTGCGGAGGGGTACCCAAGCGGCCAACGGGAGCAGACTGTAAATCTGCCGGCTTACGCCTTCGTAGGTTCGAATCCTACCCCCTCCACCACTCAACACGACGTCGCGCCTGCCGAGCGCAGCCGGCCGCGGCGCTAAACTTATGGGCTCCATTGCAGTCATAGCTTCCGGTGCGGCGCGCGTCGCGCGACTCGTACGGGCAGAACACTCTTGCAATTCACTTTGAAACAGGAACACCGATGCAGCAATCACGATGGCCGGCGCTATCCGGTTCACTCATGGCGTACGCGGCGACGCTGGGCTGCGCGCTCGTGAGCCCCGGCGCAAACGCTGTTCCGGCGAGCGTTGCCGGCTTCAGCTACGTGAAGTCGCTCGATGGCATCGACGAATACACCTTGGATGCGAACGGTCTGCAGGTGCTCGTGAAACCTGACCACTCGGCGCCGGTCGTGACATTCCAGATTACCTACCGAGTGGGCTCCAGAAACGAAGTGACCGGCAGCACCGGAGCTACGCATATTCTTGAGCATCTGATGTTCAAAGGCAGCGACAATTTCAATGATCCTGCCGGCAACAGCATCAAACAATACTTGGAGGCGGTCGGCGCGGGCTTCAATGCCAACACCTCGTTTGATCGCACGACCTACTTTGGCACTCTCGGCATCGGGCACCTCGATGGCTACATCGCGATCGAGGCGGATCGCATGCGCCATCTTTGGCTGCACGAGGCGGATCGCCAGGCCGAGATGACCGTGGTGCGCAACGAATTTGAGCGCGGCGAGAATAATCCCGAGTCGGCTCTCATGAAGGAAGTGCAGGCGATGGTCTTCGTGGCGCATCCCTATCATCACGACACGATCGGCTGGCGCAGCGACATCGAGCATGTGCCGATTGAGAAGCTGCGCGCTTTCTACGACACGTTTTATTGGCCTGACAACGCAACGGTTGCGGTGATCGGTGACATCGATCCGACGCAGGCGCTCGGCCTCGTCAACAAATACTACGGCAAGATAGCGCGCGCGCCGCAGCCGATACCCATGGTGTACACCGAGGAGCCGCCGCAAAGCGGGCCGCGGCGCGTCAGCGTCTCCCGGCCCGGACAATTGGGCACTGTGATCGTCGCCTACAAGATTCCCGCCGCCCGCGACGCCGATTTGCCCGCCATCGAGGTGTTGGGCTCGATCCTCGCGGATGGCAAGAGCAGCCGGCTCTACCCGGTGCTCGTTGATAAGAGTCTGGCGCTTGCGACCCAGGCGGGGGCCTATCGCCTACACGATCCGGGCATGTTCATCGCATCCGTGGCGCTGGCGCCGGGCGCGACCCATGAAGAGGTCGAGAAGATCCTCCTCAATGAATTCGAAAAGGTGAAGAGCGCGGGCGTGACAGCGGATGAAGTCGGCAATGTCGTGCGTCAGTACAAGGCGGCGCAGGCCTACGAGCGCGATGGCACGGCGAATGTCGCGAGTGCGTTGAATGAATGGATCGCAGTCGGGGACTGGACGCTGTATGCACGCTACGCCGAGGCGATGTCCAAGGTGACTCCGGCCGATGTGCAGCGCGTGGCACAAAAGTATCTCGCGCATGATCAAAGCACGACCGGTTGGTTTGTGCCGGTGGTGGCCAAATGAACTCGCTCAGACTGCTCGCGACCGCAATACTGCTGCTGACGAGCGCAACTCTTGCGGCGCCCGCACTTGCGGCGCAGATCGCGCAGCACATCGTGCGCGCGAAAGTTGCAGGTATCGATCTCATTGCCTATCCGACCGCCGTAAAGGATGTCGTCACGATCGTGGGTTCGCTGCCCGCGGGTGATGCCTTCGCGGCAGCCGGCAATGCCGCTGTACCCACGCTCGTTGGCATGATGCTCGAGCGCGGCACGAAGAGCGAAGATCAATTCAAGATTGCGCAGCAGCTTGAAAGGGTCGGTGCGGAAATTACTTTTGAGGTCGGCGCGCAGCTCGTTGAGATCCGCGCCAGATGTTTGAAGAAGGATCTGGCGCTCGTGATTCGACTGATTGCCGAGCAGCTGCGCACGCCGGCGTTCGCGCCCGCCGAATTCGCCAAAGCTCAGCAAGCCGCGGTGGGCGCTCTGCGGCAATCCCTGGAAAATACCAACGCGCGCGCCAACGAGGCATTCGCTCGCGCAGTCTTTCCGCAGGGGCATCCGAATCGCCCACCTGCGACCGAGGAGATGATCGGCGCGGTGCAGAGCGCTTCGCTTGAGGACTTGAAGCGCTTCCATGAGGCGCACTATGGTCCCGCGCACCTCACGCTTATTGCAGTGGGCGACCTTGCTGTGCGGCATTTGCAGGCCGAGGTCGCCAAAGGATTTGCCGGTTGGACCGGCGGCAATGACTTCCTGCAGGCCGCTGCCGCGGCGAGCGCCGCCGCGCCGCAGGAGCTATCCGTGCCGGTCGCCGGCAAGGCGAGCGTCTCGATCGCGCTCGGCGAGGCGACCGGGCTTAAATATCGGGACCCGGAGTCGCTTGCGCTGCGTGTTGGCACCGCCATTCTCGGCAGTGGCTTCACGAGCCGTCTCATGGGAAGCGTGCGTGACAAGGAGGGGCTTACCTACGGCATCGGCGCCGGCATGGGGGAAGATGCGCTGACCGATGGCTACTGGAGGATCAGCGCCACCTTCGCGCCCGCGCTGCTTGAGAAAGGAACCGCCTCGACGCGGCGTGAGCTACTCAAATGGTCGCGCGAGGGCGTGACGGCTGAGGAACTCGCCGCGCGCAAGACAAATCTCATCGGCTCCTACCAAGTGGGTCTGGCGACGACGCAAGGATTGGCCGCCGCGCTGCAGCAGGCGGTGCTGCGCGGCTATCCGGTGTCATGGCTCGACGACTATCCGCGCGCGATTGCAGCACTGACGCTCGCTGAAGTGAATCGCGCTATCAAGAAGCACGTTGATCCGGATAAGCTCGTTCTTGTGAAGGCAGGCACCGTGTGAAGGTTGCGCAAAGCGCCATCGATGCCTTCCAATTAGATGGCGTCGTATGTCTGCGGCAGGTTCTAAGTGGAGAGGATGTTGCGCTGCTGCGCGCGGGTATTGACGCTAATTTGGCGGCGCCGAGTCCCCGCGCCAAAGTAGCAAGCCGGCCCGATGATCCGGGGCGCTTCATTGAGGACTTCTGCAGCTGGCAGGAAAACGCGCAGTACCGCCGCTTCATATTCGAGTCGCCGCTCGCGGCCATCGCAGGCGCTCTCATGCAAAGCCGCACGGTACGGCTCTATCACGATCACATGCTGACCAAGGAGGCCGGCACTCGGCAACGCACGCCGTGGCACCAGGACCAGCCCTACTACAATATTGAAGGCCGTCAGAACGCAAGCTTCTGGATTCCGGTGGATCCCGTGAGCCGCGCGGCAACTCTCGAACTCGTCGCAGGCTCACACTTGGGTCCGTGGCTCATGCCGCGAACCTTTATGGATGCCCAGGCGAAATGGTTTCCGGAAGGACAGCTGGCGGACCTTCCGGACATTGACGCGCATCGCGAGCGCCACCGTATTCTCGGCTGGGCGATCGAGCCCGGCGATGTCGTGTGCTTTCACATGTTGACGTTGCACGCATCCGCAGGCGTCGAGGGCAACCGCCGGCGGCGGGTGTTCTCGGTGCGGTTTCTGGGCGACGATATCGTGCATGCGCCGCGCTCCTGGAAGACCTCGCCAGATTTTCCGGGAATTGCCGAACTACTGCCGCCCGGTGCGCCGATGGAACATTCGTTGTTTCCCGTGTTGTGGAGTGCCTAACGGAAGACTGCTTGCCACGACTTTGCCGCAGGGCGTCGTCGGCAAGAGCCTAGAGCCAAACTGGAGCTTAAGCGTGGAGGCGGTCTGACTCTACGCCGCAGGCCTTCGAAGGTAGTTCTCTCTTTGCCGAATTCGGATTACACTCCGCGCCCTTCCTGAACCCCATGGCACTGGTCTTGCACGGTGGCGGAAAATACGTAACATTGCGGGGTTCACAAGCTGACTGTCGCCGAGGGGTGAGGGGTCGGCTTGCGTCGGCTATTCGTGTGGGTAGGTCGGATTCGTTCTTGGGAGTGGTTCTGCCGTTCTTAACTCCTTGATATCTATGGACATCTCGGAGTTAGCGGGTGTAGTTCAATGGTAGAACCTCAGCCTTCCAAGCTGATGGTGTGGGTTCGATTCCCACCACCCGCTCCAGCGTGTGTCTGCCCACGTAGCTCAGTCGGTAGAGCACGTCCTTGGTAAGGACGAGGTCATCGGTTCGATTCCGATCGTGGGCTCCACCTACAAGCGGGCTCGACGGGAGAAGATTTTTAGTCGGCGCGCGACAAGCGCGCCGTTATTTGACGGGGACCTGGCGATGTCAAAGGTAAAATTTGAGCGTACGAAGCCGCACGTAAATGTGGGGACGATTGGTCACGTGGACCATGGGAAGACGACGTTGACGGCGGCGCTGACGAAGGTGATGGCGGAGACCTACGGCGGCACGTTCATGGCGTATGACCAGATTGACAAGGCGCCGGAGGAGAAGGCGCGCGGGATCACGATTTCAACGGCGCACGTGGAGTACCAGAGTGCGAACCGTCACTACGCGCATGTGGATTGTCCGGGGCATGCGGACTATGTGAAGAACATGATCACGGGTGCGGCGCAGATGGATGGTGCGGTGCTGGTGGTGTCGGCCGCGGATGGTCCGATGCCGCAGACGCGCGAGCACATTCTGCTTGCCCGTCAGGTGGGGGTTCCGTACATCGTGGTGTACATGAACAAGGCCGACCTGGTGGACGACAAGGAGCTTTTGGAGCTTGTGGAGATGGAGGTGCGCGAGCTTTTGTCGGTTTACAAGTTTCCGGGGGATAAGACCCCGATTGTGATTGGCTCGGCGCTGAAGGCGCTGGAGGGAGATCCGAGCGACATTGGGGTGAAGAGCGTGGTGAAGCTTGTCGAGGAGATGGACAAGTACATTCCGGTGCCGAAGAGGGAAGTGGACAAGCCGTATCTGATGCCTGTTGAGGATGTGTTCTCGATCTCCGGGCGCGGCACGGTGGTTACGGGGAGGATTGAGCGCGGCATCGTGAAGGTGAACGAAGAGGTGGAGATCATTGGATTGAGGCCCACGGTGAAGACGATCTGCACCGGGGTTGAGATGTTCAGGAAGCTTCTCGATGAGGGTCAGGCGGGGGACAACGTCGGAGTTCTGCTGCGTGGCACGAAGAGGGAGGATGTGGAGAGAGGTCAGGTGCTCGCCAAGCCCGGCAGCATTACCCCGCACACGAACTTTGAGTGCGAGGTGTATGTGCTGACGAAGGAGGAAGGCGGCCGGCATACGCCGTTCTTCAAGGGCTATCGGCCGCAGTTTTATTTTCGCACGACCGATGTGACGGGGATGATTCAGCTGCCGGAGGGCACGGAGATGGTCATGCCCGGGGACAACATCAAGATGACGGTCGAGCTCATCAGTCCGATTGCGATGGAGGACGGTTTGCGCTTTGCGATCCGTGAGGGCGGCAAGACCGTCGGCGCAGGCGTCGTGTCGAAAATCCTGAAGTA
>Ga0066793_10000767_pt1 | contig 13376 bp, 14 predicted proteins | sample PersoiDNA2013189_FD_83876 | JGI IMG/M metagenome (GOLD analysis project Ga0066793, IMG submission 83876) | Permafrost soil microbial communities from the Arctic, to analyse light accelerated degradation of dissolved organic matter (DOM) -... | ecosystem: Environmental > Terrestrial > Soil >...
GGGCGGTACAGACCTGGGTGTCATGGTGGGCGATAAATTTTACCCGTTATACTCGATCCATTCCATGGTACGGTTCGTCAATAAGACCCCCATGGTCGATGGGAATGGGTTAAAACAGACCCTCGAGCGGGGCTGCGCCCAGGCGCTGGAAGATAAAATCGGCTCCTGGCTAAAAACCAAACCCAAACGGGCTTTCATCTGCGCGGCCACCGACCGTTGGGGGATGGCACAGTCCTTCGCCCAAAGCGGTTATGAGTGCATTTATGGCGATATGATGTTTGCCCTGGGGCTGCCTTTTCCCCTGCGGTCCGAAACCAGTGTAAAAGTCCTGGCGGCCCTGCTGATGCCTATCGCCGGACGTATACCCTTTCATTGGATCTACCCCACAGGTGAATCCCAAAATAAACGGACTCCCAAATGGGAGCGCTGGTTCGATAGCGCCACCATCATCGCGGGCGACTGCCATTATATTACCCGTTATATGCCAGACACCCTCGCCGATAAAGTGATTGTAACCAACACCACCACCCAGGACGACGTTGCTCTCTTCCGAAAAGCCGGCGTGAAATACCTGCTGACCACCACCCCGGTGCTCGATGGGCGATCCTTTGGTACCAATATGATGGAAGCAGCCCTGATCGCATGGAGTGGACGCAAAGACCCGGTGGATTACCGCCACCCGGGAAATTATTTTAATGAACTGAATGGGCTGCTGGTTAAACTAAAACTGGCGCCCCAACTGCAGGAGTTAAATTAAGCATGGATGTGATTGTAACTGCTGGCGGTACACCGGTTGAAGGCGATCCACTTTTCGCCTATACTCTGGGCAGGCCCAAAGCGTTATTGGATATCAGTGGTAAACCCATGATCCAATGGGTGCTCGATGCGCTGAATGCCGCTCAACAAATCCGCCGCATCGTGGTAGTCGGTCTCCCCCCAACCACTTCCCTGAACAGTCTTAAACCCATGACCCTGCTGGATGACCACCACGGCATGTTAGAAAACCTGCGCGCAGGTGTTAGCGAAATTACCCGGCAGGACCCGAGCGCCGACCTGGTTATCGCTGCTTCCTCTGATATCCCTGCTCTCACAGGCGAAATGGTTGATTGGCTGATCAATATTATCCAACAGACAGAACACGATTTATATTACAACGTGATTACCCGTGAAGTCATGGAAAAACGTTTCCCGGGTTCGCACCGCACCTATCTGCATTTACAGGAACTGGAGCTGTGTGGTGGAGATATCAATGCTATGCGCGCCAGCGCCCTTTCAAATGAGAATCCGGCATGGAATAAAATCATTGCGGCACGAAAAAGTCCATTAAAACAAGCCTCCATAGTCGGGTTTGATACTCTGCTCATGCTGCTTTTGCGGCGCTATTCAATTGCCAGGATAGAAAAAATCATCAGCCAGCGTCTCGGTTTCCGCGGGCATGCCTTGCTCTGCCCTTACGCGGAGATGGCCATGGATGTAGATAAACCCCACCAGCTCGAAATCATGAGCAACGACCTCACTGCCTCCATCGCCCATGCATTGGCCAACCCAGTTTAAAATCGAAGCCTTGCTTAAGGTCGATTTTCAAGCCTCCAACCGCTTACGCCTGGATGAAAAAACCGGCATTAAACGCAGGTTTGCGGCCTTCCTTGCACATTCCGGTGATTCGTGGTTTTGGATGGTCGGATTAGGATTGATCTGGCTGTTGGGCAGCCCATCCTGGCATGCCCACGCCATGCTGCTGGCCATCGGCGTGGGAGGGCTGGCGCTGGTCGTGTTCGGGATAAAATACCTGATCCGCCGGCCCAGACCAGAAGGTGAATGGGGAGCCATTTACCGCAATACCGATCCCCACTCTTTCCCATCCGGTCACGCAGCCAGAATGGGAATGCTGGCCATCCTGGCGATCGGGCTGGGGCCGGCCTGGTTTGCGGTCCTGCTGGTATTGTGGGCGCCGGCCGTCAGCCTGGCACGGGTCATGATGGGTGTGCATTACCTTTCAGATATCCTCGCCGGTACCCTGGTTGGGATCGCGGCAGGCAGCCTGATGCTCGCGCTCCAACCGCTCCTGCTGACATATTTCCATTTCTTGTTTTAAACCGGAAAAAGGGTGAAATTGGAATTTCTCACGGCCAACCTGGAATATTCCAATTTCACCCATAACCCTCTTACCTGAACAAATAAACCAGGGGTATGATGGCCGTTTAATTTTCGATAGGTGCCTGACACTTTCCAAAAAGCCGGGCGCGCACCACTTCCAGATCATCTGCCGTGAGAAGATCGATCAGACTGTCAGACAGAGGTGGGTCAGGCCAGGTGGATTGTCGTAGAGAATCTTTAAACACCTGGAGCATGCAGTCAGGATCGTCATCCGCGGCAACGCGGTTGATGGATACACTGGCACAGCTAGTACACAGGTGGACCAGCATTAACTCACCCGTCCTCGAACCGTTATATTTTTTGGTCGTCTTCTTCAGGGTGAGACCTACCGGTCGCATGGCGGCCTTACAGGCCGCCATGCGATCCCCACCCTTGAACAGATCGACATGGCGAGACCAGAGACAGTAAGGGCAGTGGTTGCGATTAAACACGCCCGATAAAAGCGGCGCGGATGAGACGAAAAAACCACATTGCTTGCAAGGGAAGCCATCTTCCGCTTGAGCACGCTGGGTTCGCAGCATGCCAGCCCGGCTGGAATTTACCCTCGAACGGGCTTGCAGGTGCGACTCTTCAAGGTAAAACTCGGTATAAGCATCTTTCATGACTGCCCTAACCTTCTCGCAGCCGCAGATAGCTTTGGTAGCGCCGTGGGCTGATCTCGCCCTCCACTACCGCCTGACGGATGGCACAGCCGGGTTCTTCATCATGCTGGCAGTCCAGGCCAAAGCGGCACTTACCCATGAGTGACCTCATCTCCGGGAACAAAAAAGCCAGTTCATCCCGGTTGACGTCCCATAAACCAACCTCGCGCATACCTGGCGTATCCAGGATCGCGCCACCCAATTCGAGCGGAAACATCTCCAGCCAGGTTGTGGCATGCCGGCCTTTACCAGTAGCACGATTGACCGCCTGGGTATGTAAGCCAAGGCCGGGTTGAAGGGCATTGAGCAAGGAGGTCTTCCCCACCCCGGATTTGCCGACAAAGACGGATACTTTATCGTGTAAAGCTTCGCGCAGCTCGTCCAACCCCTCACCGGTACGCACGCTGATGGATATAACCGGGTAGCCGATCTGGCGATAGCCGTGTGCTATGGTCTGGATCTCACCTACCAGGGAGCCGTCCGTGTCTGCCTCGATCAGATCGAGTTTGGTGATGCAGATCAGAGCCGGCAGATCAAAGGATTCTGCTGAAGCCAGGTAACGGTCGAGCATGGCCCAGTGCGGTTCAGGCTGTGAGATCGCGAAAACGGGCACAACCTGGTCAATATTGGCGGCGACTACCTGCTCGAAGGCATGGGCTCCCGGCATGGCCACGGCCGTACGGCGGGATAACCGGTTACGGCGGGGAAGGATCCCCTGGATCAACCCCGTGCCATCACCCGCTTCGGTCAATCGCACCTGATCCCCAATCGCTATTGGATCGCTATGATCGATTTCCTTAACCGCCATGACCCGCCGGTGTTGGGATGATGGGTCGACGGTTGTGTAAATAAATTCCTTGCGCAAACGGGTTGACAATGCACATGGAATCACCCGATCGCCTGAGTGAACGGAGTACAATCCGATATTTTTTTTATAGACGATACCTAGAAGTTCAACAGAACCTTCGTCGTCTGAAGTGTTGCGGGGTAAATTCATTGTTGCAAGTTCCTATAAAACCACCTGCTTTCAGGCGGGATATGGGTTGAGTAGAATCATTAAAACCATCCAATCTGGGTTGATTATTAACCCGAAAAATTAAACAGCCAGCCGATTGTCTAACGGCTGAGAGCGGTCGATAGGCTTGTGTCATAAAACATCTGTCCTTTCTATTAATCTCAATTAAAAAAAACGCCAGCCACGTGAATTCCCGTAGCTGGCGTATAGAGTGAATAATTGAGGGATGGGCGCGTGTGATGAGAAAAGTGCCCGTGATGGGCATCTATCAAAAATCGCGCGGCAAACCGTTAAAACGAAAGCCACGGGGCATGTGTGCTCCCGTGGCTATGTCAGTCCAGAAAATAAAACGAGAGATTATCTCGCTGCCAGGAGGCGCGCACATACAAATTGATTGATGACAGATACCGGGACCGAATTAAACAAGCACACCTCCTTTCAAGAATTTATTACATTTTAATTTTACCACATGAATGGTTTCACAGTCAAGAAAAAAAATTGGGGTTATTAGGAATTGCCGGTTATGTCTCGGGCGCTTATATGTTCATATTCGCGGTCTTTGGCCAAAGCTGGCACCGGGTGAAAAACAGCCTGCTCCCCGTGTCTGCCTTCGCCACCGCCATGCTGCTGGTCTCCCTTCTACATTATGACCGTTTCATCCACAACAACCCGGCATTTGCACTCTGGTTAATCATTTATATCATCACGCCATTCCTGGTCCCCTGGTTGTGGTTTCATAACCGGTTGACTGACCCCGGCACACCTGAACTCAACGACAAGACCGTGCCACGCTTTGCGCGATGGGCGACCGGTATGGTGGGCGGAGTGACGCTAATATTCTGGATTGTCAGTTTTATCTACCCGCCAATCCTGATCGCCATCTGGCCCTGGACATTAACCATGCTGACCGCCCGGGTGATGTGCAGTTGGGGATTTCTCAGTTCGGTGGGGTGCTTAATTCTTTTACGAGAGCCACGCTGGAGCGCCTGGCGTTACAATATCCAAAGTATCGCCTTATGGCAGGCCTTAATGGTGATCGGCAGCATCCTTCATCGCCAGGATTTTACCAACGGTTCACTGCTCAATGGGTATTTTATAACCATCACCTTGGCCCTGGTCCTCCTTTCTTTCCTGTATGCCTGGATGGAGTTGAATGCGCCCAGGTTAATCCCAATTTCAAAATCATCCGAAACTTCCTTTTTGCCAAGTTAATCGGGGTCCGAAATGGCCGGCCGGCATAATAAGCAAAGCGGGAAACCTCATGGCAGAAGCTCCTATTTATGATGTGATCGTCGTAGGCAGCGGACCAGCGGGTAGCAGCGCCGCATATTTCCTGGGTGAAGCCGGTCAACGTGTACTCGTGCTGGAGAAGGAATGTCTGCCGCGTTATAAAACTTGCGGTGGGGGACTTTCGATCCGCTACCTGTGCGAGCAGTTCCCTTTCTCCTTCGACCCTATTCTAAAAAACGACGTGACGTCGATCTCTTATATCTATAACAACCAGGTAACCCCCATCCCGCTTACCCCGGGTGCAATTGGCCTGGTCATGCGGGAGGATTTGGACGCTTATATCCTTCGCCAGACTCGGGCAGAAGTCATCCAGGAAGCTGCCGTGCGCAGCGTGACCGAATCAAGTGACCAGGTGCGGGTCGAAACCCAGGATGGCCGCACTTATACGGCTCGTTACCTGATCGGCGCTGATGGGGCTAACTCAGTCGTCGCTCATTCGTTGGGTCTCCGCCGTCAGCGGACCCCGGCGGCAGCTATAGAAGCCGAAGTCTCAGTCTCACCCAAGGTAAACCAACGTTTCAACCATCGCATGGTCTTCATTTTTGGAGAGATCCATTACGGCTACTTGTGGATCTTTTCTAAAGGGGATCATCTATCGGTTGGGATTGCCGCGCTGCATCCTAAACCGGGCGAGCTGCAAAAAACCCTCAAAGAAGTGATGGCTCGTTATGGCATTCCATTGGGGGATACCCCATTATATGGGCACCCCATCCCCATTTATACCCATCACGAGCCGGTATCTTCTTCACGCACATTGTTAGTGGGCGATGCGGCCGGGTTAGCCGACCCACTCTCTGGAGAAGGTATCCGGTTCGCGATCAAGAGTGGGCGATTGGCCGCCGAATCAATATTGAAAGGGCATCCAGATCGTTATGCCAGGGTTCTTTTCCGGTCCATCGGGTTTAATCATCTTTTTACGACACTGACCTCCTTGTCTTTTTATTATTACCAATCACCGTTCCTGTTCCTGGGGGCTCCTAACCCATTTAGTACTCAAGGGATCGTCGATATGCTGGCCGACCGCATGACGACGGTCGAATTTATCCCCCTGGGCTTCTTCACCCTGCCCATCTTCGTTGGAACTGAACTGACCGCACGGTTCTTATCCCTCCTGGGTCTTGCCCACCTGTCGGATCGCATCCGATCCGGCATTTATCCCGAACCCGTAAAGGAATCATACCGGTCCGGGTAACTGCTCAGCCATGCTTAGAAAGTTGCCGAATTAAAAGTAATTGCGGTTGCTGCGCAACCGCAATTACTTTTAATTCGGGTTTTTTCCAATTTTTTTATCTGACGATCACCATCTCGGGCTGGTGAATTAGCCGTTCTATCGAGTCCAGGCCAAGGCCAGTGGGTGGGGTAGATGTGAGTAAACCATAACGAGATGCGCCCAGGTAAAGGATCTCAAGGATCAGATCCTGATAACTGATACCCTCGGCATTAGCAATCACCACCAGGTCGCTAAAGCCAGGCGTCATGCCAGGCAGCGAGTTGATCTCGATCAGGCAAGGCCGGTCGCTGGCGTCCATGCGCATGTCAACGCGCGAGACGTCCAGACAGCCAACCGCCAGGTGCGCTCGCACCGCCAGGCTATGCAGCTCCTCACCCAATTCAGAAGTGACATCAGCCGGACAAATGAAGCCCGGCACACCGGAGTCGCTAAAGTTAAGCGTCTTAGCGTGGTGCCCATAGACTCCAGGGGTCACTGAGTGGCTGCTGTCGATCTCAAGGGTGGGAAAACGATGGAAACCATCCTCGCGGTAGATGCCAGGGCGCCGGCTGAACAGTGCCGAATCACTGCGGCCCAGTACCCCAATGGTAAACTCGCGCCCGGGGAGAAATTCTTCTACCAGGGCGGGCTGGTGATAGTTATCGATCACCCAGCGCACACGCTGGCGCAGCTCATCTTCATTATATGCCACCGCCTTATCATCCACGCCCATACCCGTGCCCTCGCGGGCTGGTTTTACAAATAGAGGGAAGTGTAAGGCAGGCGAAAGCGGTTCGTTGCCCAAAGTAAATTCTTGAAATTCCGCGATTGGAAGACCGTGATCGCGCCAGATGCGCTTGGTCATCGTCTTATCCAGGGTGATCGCATTGGTCACAACACGCGAGGCAGTGTAGGGAATGCGCAGCATCTCTAATAAAGCTGGCACCTGGGCCTCACGTCCATCGCCCCCCAGACCTTCAGCAAGATTAAAACAGATATCTGGACAGACATCATGCAGTTCATAAAGTAAATTGGCGTCAGCGGGAAGAAAAACTGTTTGATGACCGTCAGACTCGATCGCAGATTGAATTGCCTGGATCGTTTCTCTACGGTCAAACTCCGCACCGGCGTCGGCGGGGCCATCGATCGGGAGTGCAGACTCCCCCTTGACATTCGCGATCACAGCCACTCGCCAGGGTCTTGCCGGATGCGGGCCCTGACTGGGAGGCTTGTCGCTTTCTTGTTCCTGTTCCATTTCCATCAGATTAATATAGTCCATGATGTTTTATTGACCTATCCTTGTTATAAATATTCGGATCGCCTGCCCGAGTCAAATGACTCAGGCAATCATCGTCCAAAAGTATATCAATATTTCGCAAAAAAACAAGAGGTAAGCAGGGTTATTTTTGGAAATACTTATACAGATAGAGGGTCAATTTTTTTTAACCAGGGGGCAAACCGTATTTCTTCAGGATATCCGCGGCACGCTGGATAACATCGGGCGCCATGGTAACCCGGTCCGGCCAGGCCCGGCTGTGACCCTCTTCCGGCCATTTTGCCGTGGCATCCACGCCAATTTTACCGCCATAAGAAGAACGGACCGAAGCGTGGTCGAGCTGATCCACCGGCCCAGGGGTTATGATGATATCCCGCTGCCAATCCACATTGCCCAATGCCTGCCATGCGACTGTTGAAAAGTTTTGGACGTCTACCCATTCATCCACAACCACGATGGCCTTAGCTAACATCAACAGACCCAGACCCCACAGACCGTGCATCACTTTGGCCGCGTGCCCTGGATAACGTTTGCGGATCGAAACGATCACCAGGTTGTGAAACACCCCTTCTGCCGGCATGGACACGTCTAATATTTCTGGCAAGAACAGACGCATCAGCGGCAAGAACAGGCGTTCGGTGGCTTTACCCATCCAGGCATCTTCCATCGGTGGGATACCCACCACAGTCGCCGGGTAAATCGGGTCTCGCCGGTGTGTTACCGCGGTTACGTGGAAAGCCGGGAACCGTTCCACCGGAGTGTAATAACCGGTATGGTCTCCAAAAGGCCCTTCATCCCGATAATCAGTCAAGTCCACATACCCCTCGATCACAATGTCGGCATTAGCGGGTGCTTCGATGGGTTGAGTGATGCAGGATACAAAAGGCACCGGTGCGCCGCGCAAATAACCCGCAAGCATATACTCATCCAGATTGGGCGGCAAAGGCGCTGAAGCGCACCACATGCTGGCTGGATCACCCCCCAGGGCAATGGCCGCCGGGATGCGCGTTTGGGCCACCAGGCGCGCAGCGCGTTCGTGCTCGGCCCCGCCTTTATGGCGCTGCCAGTGAACCAGGAGGGTCCGTCCATCAAGTACCTGCAGCCGGTACATTCCCACGTTGCGCACCCCACTGAGTGGATCGCGCGTGATCACCTGAGGCAAGGTGATGAAACGCCCGCCATCTTCCGGCCAGCATTTGAGCACCGGCAAGAAATCGATCGAAGCGTTCTCGCGCTTGACCACCTCTTGAACCGGTCCTTGGCGCACCCTTTTCGGGCGCAGCCCGGCCGATAGGAGCGCCCCCATCAGGTCGCTGCCGCGGGCAAAGGTCTGGGCGAATCCTTTAGGGTGACGCAGGTCGATCAACCGCGCCAGGCGCTGATTCAGTTCTTCTAGCGAGTCCACACCCAACGCCAGGGCCATACGGTCAGCCGAGCCAAACGCATTGATCAACACGGGGACATTCGAACCGCTGACCGACTCGAACAACAAAGCCCGGTTAGTTTCACGTGGACCTTTGCACACCCGATCGGTAATGGCGGTGATCTCAAGTTCAGGGGATACCCGCTCAGCGATGCGCATAAGCTGGCCCCGTGATTCTAGCGCTGTTACCCAACCACGCAGATCCTGAATTGGCATGTTCTCTCCCTTCAATATTGATTCTACCCGTAAACGGATCAATCAGGCATAAATATTGCGGCGATATGATGAGGTTTACCAAATGCCTTTTTGATCAACGCCGTTTCGATGGTTTTCGAAAATGCAAGGTGAAGCACAGTCAACTTGGATGGTCGTCTTTTTTGCTTGACACAAATTCACCGCTGTGCTACATTATAAAATGATTAATGGGTGATAGGTCAAATATGCCATTTTATCCACCAGGATTAAATTGACCGGTCCCCTTAACCCTACAGTTGCCCTGATCAATGATAATAAAAGAGAACCAACGACTGATTAACCGCAACTGACCCGTATCCTTTACCCCTTAAAGGAGTGCCGAATTGACCAAGTCACGCACACAACTACTGGTTGATCGTCTACGCGAGCTCCAGGCTTCTTCACCTGATATTGAGGCTTCTGCTATCGTCAGTATTGATGGACTGACCATCGCTTCTGCACTCCCACAGGGGGTTGAAGAGGACCGCGTCTCAGCAATGTCGGCTGCTATGCTTTCCCTCGGTGAGAGAATTGCGAACGAGCTGGGCCGGGGTTCATTGGCCCAGGTCTATATCAAAGGCCAAAAAGGCTATGTCGTGCTAATGTCCGTGGGCGAAGAGGCCGTTTTAACCGCCCTGGCAAGAGAACAGGCAAAACTCGGCCTGATCCTTTTGGAAATGCGGCGAGCCGCCGAAGATTTTAACAGGCTCATTTAACCGATTAACTCCAATGGAACCAATTCAAAAATCAGGCCTGTATTACTCCAATAAAATGTCGCGTTTAACCATTGACGCCCTGGAAAATGTGATGGGGAAAAATGGGGTCAACGCAATCCTTAACCTGGCCAACCTCAAATATTTGATCGACCATTACCCTCCGGATAACCTGAACCGCGAATTTGATTTTGCCGATTTTTCTGCCATCAACCAGGCTCTCGAAGAAATGTATGGACCACGGGGTGGACGCGGCCTGGCCTTACGGGCCGGTCGGGCGGGTTTCTTTGGTGGTCTGCGCAATTTCGGCGCGTTAGCTGGCGTGGGAGACCTGGCATTTAAAGTGCTTCCGCTTCAGGCCAAGCTGCGCATCGGCCTTCCGGCGATGGCTAAGATCTTCAGCCAGACCAGCGACCAACATTCTACCACCGAGGAACGCGAACGCGACTTCATTTATACCATCCACAAATGTCCATGCTGCTACGGCAGGCACGACTCCAATAAGCCGACCTGCTTTATGGCCGTGGGTGTGCTTAAAGAGGGGCTCAAATGGGTTTCGGGCGGTAATGAGTTCCGCGTGGATGAAGCACATTGCATCTCGATGGGTGACCAGGTTTGCGATTTCGTCGTGATGAAAGACCCGATCTCCTGATCTCCAAAGTTCTTGATAAAAAAACCTGACCGTGAATAAAAAAAAATACTCCTTATTGATCGTCGAAGATGATCAGGATATCGCGGATATGCTGAATGCCTACTTCCGCGTTCAAGGGTACGAGGTTTTGGTTGCCAATTGGGGGGAAGACGGTGTAAAGGTGAGCCAGAACGAACTACCTGACCTGATTATTCTGGACATACGCTTGCCCGATTTTGATGGTTACGAAGTGGCCAGGCAGATGCGCGCCAACCGGCGCACACAGGATATTCCCATTATTTTCCTGACTGAAAAACGAGAACGTGACGATCGTCTGCGCGGACTGGCGCTGCATGCCGAAGATTACATCACCAAACCGTTTGATATTCAGGAACTGCGTCTGCGCGTGCGCAATGCGCTGCGCCGTAACACTCGCGGTTCATTGACCAACCCTGTGACCAACCTGCCGGAGGGCGATCTGGTAGATGAACGCCTGCGCGAATGCCAGCAGGAACACGGCTGGGGCATTCTGGTGGTCACCCTCGACCATTTCAACGAATTTCGCGAGTCTTATGGATTCGTTGCTTCAGATGATTTGTTACGAGCTGTGGCTATGATGCTCCACGACACCATCCGTGAACACGGCAGTCCCAACGATTTCTTGGGACACCTGGCCCCTAACAGCTTCTTGCTTGTGATTGACAGCGATTCAGTCGACGTGTTGAAAGAGCGGATTCGCAAGCGCATGGACGTTTCGATGGATTACTTCAACCGTGACCAGGACCGCCAGACCGAATCAACCATTCAGAATCATCTGTCCACGCGGATTGAAGAACTGCGCGGCTGGCAGGAACTGCAGCAGTCCCTGGAAACCTTTAAATCTCAACTAATGCTCCTCACGAAAGGAACATAAGTGCAGATTACGCTGATCCTTCCAACTTATAATGAAGCGGAGAACCTGCCCAAATTGGTCTCCGCTTTATTCTCGCTTCCATTCGATGACCTACACCTGATCGTTGTAGATGATAACAGCCCAGACGGCACAGGACAGTTGGCCGATAACCTATCCAACGCCAGGCCGGGTAAAATCGACGTGTTACACCGGCCGGGAAAATTGGGCCTGGGCACAGCTTACGTCTTGGGATATAAGAACGCTCTCGAAAAAGGCGCCCAGGTCATCGGGCAGATGGATTCTGATTTCTCACATCCGGTTGAAAAGCTGCCCGAAATGGTCAAGGCGCTGGACATCAGCGACGTGGCAATCGGATCGCGCTACGTACCGGGAGGGAGCGTGGATGAGCGCTGGCCTTTATGGCGTAAAGAACTGTCACGCTTTGGCAACACTTACGCCCGCACGATCCTGCGACTACCCATGCATGATGTAACCGGTGGATTTAAATTGTACAAGCGCGAAGCATTGTTACGCATGCCGGTGGACCGCATCCGTTCGAACGGATATATTTTCCAGGTCGAAACGGCTTATATGGGTTATTTACTGGGTTTGCATTACGCTGAGGTACCGATTTATTTCGCCGACCGGCGTTGGGGGAAATCTAAAATGTCACTGCGCATCCAGGCTGAAGCCGCTTTTCGGGTTTGGCAGCTCTTGTGGTTTTACCGCGACATGCGCGCCGCCCATTAATCCAGACTGATAACCAGTACTTTCCATTCTTCCAGGCTGAGGGTCTCTGCCCTCCGGCCAGGATCGATTCCGGCAAATTGTAGGCGGCTGGCAGCCTCTTCGGGCGGGATGTGCAACCCGGCGCTCAAAGAATTCCGCAGCTTTTTTCGCTTCTGGCTGAAACCGGCCCGTGCCAGGTTAAAAAAACGGTCCAGGGAACCGGTTGGGATCACCGGCTGCGGGTACAGGTCGATCCGCACCACGCTCGAATCGACCTCCGGAGCCGGGAAAAACGCCTCTGCCGGGATCTGCGCAACCACCCGCGCTGAGCCAAATACCTGTACACTCAATGACAACAGGCTCATATCTCCGGGCTGGGCACAGATGCGCTGAGCGACCTCTTTCTGAACGGTGAGTGTGACCCGTTCTGGGCGGGAATGGGTAGCCACGAGACCCCGCCCGGTTTTCACGTCTAAAAGATGGCGGATGACTGCCGAGGTTATGTAATAGGGAATATTTGCGGCCACCTTATAAGGCTCGCCCCTCATCAGATCAGCCGGGTCCAGATCAAGAATATCTCCCTGAACGACATCTACGTTTTTAAACGGCGCGAGCACTTCCTGCAGCACTGGAAGCAAGGCCGCATCCAACTCTACCGCCACCACCCTCCGGGCAGCCCGGCACAGGTAGCGGGTCAGGCTGCCCAGGCCGGGTCCAATCTCCAGGACAGTATCATCAGGGGTAATATCCGCCGCCTCCATCACACGCCTAAGAGCAGCCGGATCGATCAAAAAATTCTGCCCGAGGCCCTTTTTAGGGCGGAGCTTATAGGCGCGCAGCAAGGCGGGTATATCTAAAGGGGGAAAGTCTAAGGGAGAGCCCATGGTACAGAAGCCGGGGCAGGAGCCAGAAAATAAATGGTTACGTTTTTATGCCAGCCAACGAAATCTGAATCGCTGTAACCCAGGTCGATCCAATGGCCGCTCACCCCACCGTAATCAGCGATGACCCCGCTGCCATATCCCGGAACGTAGACTTGCTGCCCGCGGAGCAAGTTATACCAGGCTGGGCTGACCCCAATCACCCCTTTGGCAACGGTGGCTCCGCTGGCAGTTTTATAGTAACAGGTGCCTGAGTCACACGGAGAATAGGACGTGGCGTAAAC
>Ga0066793_10000768_pt1 | contig 13360 bp, 8 predicted proteins | sample PersoiDNA2013189_FD_83876 | JGI IMG/M metagenome (GOLD analysis project Ga0066793, IMG submission 83876) | Permafrost soil microbial communities from the Arctic, to analyse light accelerated degradation of dissolved organic matter (DOM) -... | ecosystem: Environmental > Terrestrial > Soil >...
CAGGATGGCACCACGATATCGGGGGCGGCGCTCGAGAAGGTGCTGCACCGGCTGATCGCCTTCAAGAAGTACCTCCAGATGATCGAGCGGCGCGGCTACCAGTTCGACGTGGTGAAGGCGCTGATGGACCGCGACGCGAAGGACAAGGTGTTTTTTGGCAACACGGAAGAGCTCCACAAGCTGGCCGACGAGCTCGGGACGATCGCGCGGAGTGTCACGGTTCAGCCCGACGAGGAGCACAACATCTCCGCGCTGAGCGTCGAGGACCGGGCGAACGGGTATGCCCGCCACTACACCGTGGATATGGACTTCGTCTGCGGCGGCGAGTATCGGACGCTCCTGTCGAGCTATCGCGACATCAAGGGCCTCCAACTTCCAGTCGTGGTCACCCTCAGCGCGCCGGACCCCTCCGAAGCAGACGAGAAGGGCCCGGAAACGCCGGCAGCCGCGGCCGACGACACTCGGATCGGCGGCGGACCGACGGATCGCCCGGCGAAGCTGGCGGCCGAACCGGCCGACGCGCGGGAGGCGCCGAGCCCGAGGCCGAAGGACGCCGACGTGACGCTGCCGACGCTCGACGCGCTCGTCGAGTTCTTCATCACCGCCGGTAAGCGGGGAGTCGCGATCAATCGTTACAAGGGCCTTGGCGAGATGAACCCCGAGCAGTTGTGGTCGACGACCATGAAGCCCGAGGTGAGGACGCTCCTGCAGGTGCGAGCCGAGGACCACACGGAAGCCGACCTGATGTTCACGACCCTGATGGGCGACCAGGTCGAGCCCCGGCGGAAGTTCATCGAAGACAACGCGCTCAATGTGAAGAACCTGGACATCTAGGCCGAAGGCGGGGGGCGGAAGGCGGGGGGCGACACAGGTCGGTGACCGCAATCCGCATCCGGTTGTCCACCGCGCGCTGCCCGCTGTTAGCTGTTAGCTGCTGCCAATGACCATCGCCGCATCCAAGATCCCCGTCAACATCGAAGACGAGATGAAGCGCTCGTACATGGATTACGCCATGAGCGTAATCATCGGGCGGGCGCTTCCCGACGTGCGCGACGGCCTCAAGCCGGCGCATCGCCGCGTGCTCTACGGCATGCGGACGATGGGGCTGGCGAGCAACCGGGCGGGCCGCAAGTGCGCCAAGATCGTCGGCGAGGTGATGGGCAACTTCCATCCTCACGGCGACGCGGCCATCTACGACACGCTCGTCCGGCTCGCGCAGGACTTCAATATGCGGTCGCCCCTGGTGGACGGCCAGGGGAACTTCGGCTCGATGGACGGCGATCCGCCGGCGGCCATGCGGTACACCGAGGCCCGCCTCAAGCCGCTGGCCGAAGAGATGATGGCCGATCTCGACAAGGAGACGGTGGATTTCGTCCCGAACTACGACGAGACCACCGAAGAGCCGACCGTCCTGCCGGCGCCCTTCCCGAACCTGCTCGTCAACGGCTCGGTCGGTATTGCCGTCGGCATGGCGACGAACATCCCTCCGCACAACCTGCGCGAGGTGGTGGACGGCGTCATCTGGCTGATCGAGCACGCGAACGAGACGCCCGAGGCGAAGTTCAAGGCCCTGTTCAAGCAGATTCCCGGCCCCGACTTCCCCACCGGTGCCCTCATCGTCGGGCGCTCCGGGATTGTCCAGGCTTACCGGACCGGCCGCGGCGCGATCACGATTCGCGCGAAGGCCACGGTCGAAGAGGCAAGCAAGGGCGAGCGGACCGCGATTGTCATCACCGAGATTCCGTACCAGGTCAACAAGGCGAAGCTGATCGAGAAGATCGCGGATTTGGTGCGCGACAAGACCCTCGAGGGGATCTCGGACCTGCGCGACGAATCGGACCGCGAGGGACTCCGCATCGTCATCGAGTTGAAGCGCGGCGAGGTGGCGGACGTCGTCCTCAACAACCTCTACAAGCACACGCCGCTGCAGATCAGCTTCGGCGTGATCATGCTGGCCATTGTCGGCGGCCGACCGCGCTACCTGTCGCTCGTGGAGGTGCTCGAGCACTTCGTGGACTTCAGGCGCGAGGTGGTGCGGCGGCGGATCGAGCACGACCTGCGGAAGGCCGAGGCGCGTGCCCACATCCTCGAGGGCCTGAAGATTGCCCTAGACCATCTCGACGCGGTGATCGCGCTGATCCGCGCGTCGAAGTCGCCGGCCGAGGCCCGAGAGGGGTTGATGACGCGGTTCGGCCTGAGCCAGGCGCAGGCGCAGGCGATCCTCGACATGCAGCTCCAGCGACTGACCGGCCTCGAGCGGCAGAAGATCGTGGACGAGTTGACGGAGATCCTCGCACTGATCGAGCGGCTCCGGTCGATCCTGGGCGGCGAGGCGCTGCTGATGCAGATCGTGGTCGATGAACTGCGGGCGGTGCGCGACCGGTTCGGTGACGCGCGGCGGACCGAGATCGTCGAGGAAGAAGGGGAGTTCCGGATCGAGGACCTGATCGCCGACGAGGACATGGCGATCACGGTGAGCAACACCGGCTACATCAAGCGGACCGCCGTGTCGAACTACCGGACGCAGCGGCGCGGCGGCATGGGGCGGAAGGGGATGAGCATGCGCCAGGAGGACTTCGTCTCGCGCCTGTTCGTCGCGTCCACGCACGCCTACATCCTGATCTTCAGCGACAAGGGGCGGGTCTACTGGCTGAAGGTGTACGTGATTCCCGACGTGGGGCCGGACGGGAAGGGCAAGGCGATCGCCAACCTGGTGTCGATGCTGCCGGACGAGAAGATCGCGGCGCTGCTGGCGGTCAAGGAGTTCGAGGAAGGGAAGTTCGTGGTGATGGGCACCCGGCGCGGCGTGGTCAAGAAGACGGAGTTGACCGCGTTCCGCAACCCGAGGGCGGCCGGCATCATCGCGATGGGCGTGGAAGAAGGCGACGCGGTCATCGCGGTGCAACTCAGCGACGGGCACGGCGAGGTGTTCATCGGCACGCGGGAAGGGATGGCCATCCGGTTTCCCGAAGAAGACGTGCGATCCACGGGCCGTGGTACCTTCGGGGTTCGCGGGATCTCGCTCCGGGAAGACGACGCCGCCGTGGCCATGGAAGTGGTCACACCAGGGGGGACCCTCCTGACCGTTTCCGAGAACGGCTACGGCAAGCGGACGGACCTTGGCGAATATCGCGTGCAGTCTCGGGGCGGTTTGGGTATTATCAACATCCACACGACGGACCGGAACGGGCGAGTTGTCGGAATCGCGTACGTTCGGGATGAGGATGAGCTGATGCTCATCACGCAGCAGGGTAAGATTCTGCGGATCGGGACGCGTGACGTCCGGACTATCGGTCGGGCCACCCAGGGCGTGCGACTCATCGGGGTCGAAGAAGACGACCGGGTTGTGTCCATCGCTCGACTCGCGGAGCGCGACGAGGATATCAACGAGTAAAGCAAGGAGGCTGGCATGCATCGGCCGCGTCATTTTTGGTGTCTTCTCCCCCTCCTGGTCGTTCTCGCATTTTCCGCAGCGGGCTGCGGAGGTTCGGAACACGACCAGATGATCAATCGGTTCTTCCAGGCGTCGTCGATGGGCGACAACATCACACTGGCGAACATCGCCACGGTGACATTCGACCCCATCAGGGACGGAAAGGCTCAGGGCGTGTCTTTCGTGAGCCAAACGCCCGAACGGACGCGCGAGCTGAAGATCAAGGAATTCGACAAGGCGTTCAAGGACGCCCAGGCGGCCGAGGCGGACTTCAGCAAGAGGATGAAGGAATTCCAGAACAAGAACATCGACGTCATCAACCGCGTGCTGAAGATCGAACAGGCCGGCAAGGGAAAGGCTGCGGGCAACGACGGCGCAATACAGGCCGCCTGGACGAAGTGGCGCGACGACCAGACGGTGGAGCAGAGGAAGGTGTCGGAGGCGCGGAAGGTCCTGAACGCCGAGCGCAGGGTGGCCGACCTCTGCCTGCCGGACCATGACGTGACCGCCGGCGAAGCCGTTGAGGCGTCGAAGGAAGTGACCGTGACCGCAACCGTGCGGACGGCCGACAACAATACGACGACGAAGACACTGGTGCTCACGCTGCAGCGCGTCGTGCTGAAGGACGCAACGGGCAAGCGGATCCAGGGCCGGTGGATGATCACCAACCTGAAGGAAGCGGGCACCGGCTCCTAAGCCCTTCGATGCACAAATACGGCGACGTATTTGTGCCCTCGGCCACATGCGGCGAAAGCCGATCGTGGCCGTAATTGCGAGTCGAAGTACTAAGCGGGATGCTCCGGCGCGGCCCCTGGGCCTGCGACCGCATGGAATCGACAACCGATGCACCGGTCTGGCAGGGGCGCCTTTTGGCGCCCCTACTCGTTTGCACGGCCTTTCATGGCGACCCTGTTCCTGCCCCGGCAATCATCGAGATACGCTCTATGTCGGATTCAATCGCTATTTCGTGACGATCTGCGCCTTCGACCGCCAGGCCATTCTCGCCTCACCTCCCTGTTTCGGCCTCGCTGACGTCGGAACGCTACAGCACCTGGAGCTTCGCGTATTTCGCGATCAACCGTTTGGCGCCGACGTTGGCGAAGCGGACGACCAGCTTCAGGTCGCCGGCCATCGGTTCGACGCTCATCACCGTGCCGACGCCGAACTGCGCGTGACGAACCCGCATCCCGGCCTCGAGGCCGCGGGACCGCGACTGGTCCTCGTCCTCGTAGGTGTAGGAGGGAGAATCCTCGCCCACCCGCGACGGCTGCCGCTGGAGAGACGGCCCGGGACGGTGATCGCCGCCGAGGGAGCCCCCGGCTCCGGAACGGCGCCCGGCCCACAGGCCAGGCTGGTGCATGGCCGAGCCGGCGGGCTCAACGCGCTCCAGTAACTCGTCCGGCACCTCGTCAATGAACCTCGAAGGGCTCGATGGCCGGTATTCGCCGTACCACCGTCGCCGGTTCGCGCTCCCGAGATAGAGCTTCCGGCGGGCGCGAGTCATCCCGACGTAGCACAGCCGCCGCTCCTCCTCGAGCTCGTCCTCGTCCTCGCTCGAGCGCGAGTGCGGGAACAACCCTTCCTCGAGGCCCGCGATGAAGACGACAGGGAACTCGAGGCCCTTGGCGCTGTGGAGGGTCATCATCATCACCCTGGCGTCCGCCGCGCCTTCAGCCTCGTCCGTATCCGACAGCAGCGACAACCGGTCCACGAAGCCGCCCAGCGTCGCGTCCGTCTCTCGCAGCTCGTACTCCTTCGCCGCCGAGACGAGTTCCGCGAGGTTTTCAATCCGGCTCTGGGCTTCCTCGGTGCGGTCCTCGCGGAGCGCGGCGAGATAGCCGGTCCGGTCGAGCACCTTGCCGATGGCGACGGACACCGATTCCTGGCGCGCCATGTCCACGAGGCCGATCATCAGATCGCGGAACACGCGGAGCGACGTCGCGGCCCGTCCCGTAAAGGCGCCGCGGTCCAGCCCGCCAAGTAGCCGCGACCACAGTGAATGCGGCGACAGGCCTTGGTCGCTCGACAAGCCGAGTCCGGCCGGGGCCGACTCGAGCGCGTCCATCACACCCTTGCCGATTCCCCGCGCCGGCACGTTGATCACCCGTCGCAGGCTCACGTCATCGCCCTGGTTGATGAGGATCTTCAGGTAGGCCAGCGTGTCCTTGATTTCCTTCCGCTCGTAGAACCGGACGCTGCCGATGATGCGGTAGGCGATCCCCTCGCGCCGCAGCGCGTCTTCAATCACGCGCGACTGGGCGTTGGTCCGATAGAGGACCGCCATTGGGGTGTCGCCGGTCGTGCGCACGGCCGATCGCGCGATGCGCGCGATGGTGTCGGCCTCCTCGAGTTCGTCGTTCGACTGGTGGTAGCGGACCTTGTCGCCCCCCTTGGTCTCGGTCCAGAGGCGTTTTTCTTTTCGATTCCTGTTCTGGCGGATCACCGCCGACGCGGCGTCGAGGATGACCTGCGTGGACCTGTAGTTGCGCTCGAGCCGCACCACCCGCGCCTCCGGGTAGTCGGCCTCGAAATCCATGATGTTGCGAAGGTCCGCGCCGCGCCACTTGTAGATCGACTGGTCGGGATCGCCCACGACGCAGATGTTGCGGTGGGCCTCGGCCAGGCGTTTCATCAGCAGGTACTGCGGCCGATTCGTGTCCTGGTACTCGTCAACGAGCAGGAACCGGAATCGGTCCGCGTAGCGGGCCCGCACGTCCGCCTTGTCGAACAACTCGACGGTCTTGAGCAGCAGGTCGTCGAAGTCGAGCGCGTTGCTCTCGGCGAGGGTCTTCCGGTACAGCTCGAAGATCTTCCCCAACTCCGCGTCGCGCGGGTTGTAGCTGCCCGTGAACGCGTCGGGGCCCTGCATCAGGTTCTTCGCGTGGCTGATGCGTCCAAGCGCCGCCTTCGGCTGGAGCAGGCTGTCGTCGATCTTCAGCTCGCGCATCACGTGCTTGATCGCCGACACCTGGTCGGACGAATCGTAGATGACGAAATCTCGCGACAGACCGATGGCCGGCGCATCCCGGCGGAGCAGCCGCGCGCACATGGCGTGGAACGTCGAGACCCACGACCCTGTGGCCGCGTCGCCCAGCAGCGTGGCGACGCGCTGCTGCATCTCCTCGGCCGCCTTGTTGGTGAACGTGACCGCCACCACTTCGCGCGCGGCCGCGTGGCCCGCGCCGACCAGGTAGGCGATGCGGTAGGCAATGACCCGCGTCTTCCCCGAACCCGCGCCGGCGAGAATCAGCAGGGGTCCGTCAACCTGCAGCACGGCCTCGCGCTGCTCGGGGTTCAGTTCGTCGAGGAAGTCCACTATTCTACCGTGACACTCTTCGCCAGGTTGCGGGGTTGATCGACGTCGCACCCGCGGCGCACGGCGATGTGATAGGCAAGCAGTTGCAGCGGCAGGACCATGATCACCGGCGACAGCCGGACCCTGGTCTCCGGGAGGCTGATGATCGAGTCGTGCTCGGTGTCGAGCAGACTCTCGACCAGCTCGTCGCGGCCCGTCGTCAGCGCGATCACCGAGCCGCCGCGCGCCTTGACCTCCTGGATGTTGCTCAGCATCTTCTCGAAGACATGGTCGCGCGGCGCCAGTGCCACCACTGGCATCTGTTCGTCGATGAGCGCGATCGGCCCGTGCTTCATCTCGCCGGCCGGATACCCCTCGGCGGGATATAGGAGATCTCCTTCAGCTTCAGCGCGCCCTCGAGCGCGATCGGGTAGTTGATGCCGCGACCGAGGAACAGGAAGTCGCGGCGGTTGTAGAACCGCCGCGCGATCTCGTCCACCAGCGCCGACACCCGCAGCGTCTGATCGATCAGCGTGGGCAACTGGAGCAGCCCGTCGATTTCCTCGCGCGCCTGGGCGGGCGCGATCGCGCCGCGCACCTGCGCCAGGTGCAGGGCCAGCAGGTGGAGCGCGACGAGCTGCGACGTGAACGCCTTGGTGGACGCGACGCCAATCTCCGGTCCCGCGTGGGTGTAGACGGTGCCCTCGCTCTCGCGCGTGACCATGCTGCCGACGACGTTGCAGATGGCGAGGCTGCGCGCACCCTTGCCCTTCGCCTCGCGAAGCGCGGCGAGCGTATCGGCCGTTTCGCCCGACTGCGTGATCACGACGGCCAGCGTCTTCCTGCCGACGATCGGATTGCGATAGCGGTACTCCGAGCCGTAGTCGACTTCGACCGGGAGGTGCGCCAGGCTCTCGATCAGGTACTTGCCGATCAACCCCGCGTGCCACGACGTGCCGCACGCGATGATCGTGACGTTCTCGACCTCCGCGAGGTCCGCGTCCGACAGCGTCATCTCCTCGAGGAACACGCGCCCGGTGTCGAGTGACACGCGCCCGAGCACCGTCTCGCGCACCGCCTGAGGCTGCTCGAAGATCTCCTTCAGCATGAAGTGCTTGAACCCGGCCTTCTCGGCCTGGATCGGGTTCCACAACACCCGCTGCGTCGGGCGGTCGAGCTTCGTCCCCGCGAAGTTGGTGAAGGTGACGCCGTCCTTGGTCAGCACCGCCATTTCCTCGTCGCCGAGGAAGACCACGTCGCGCGTGTGGGCGAGGATGGCCGGGATGTCCGACGCCACGAAGTACTCGCCGTCTCCAATGCCGACCACCAGCGGAGGGCCGTTCCGGACCGCGACGATCTTCTGCGGCTCGTCAGAAGAGATCAGGACGAGCGCGAACATGCCGCGGATGTGCGCGAGCGCGCGGCGCGTGGCGCCCTCGAGGCCGCCGTTCGCCCCCACCGCCTTCAGTTCCTGCTCCACCAGGTGCGCCACGATCTCGGTGTCCGTCTCGGTAACGAACTTGTGGCCCTGACCCTGCAGTTCGTGCTTCAGCTCGAGGTAGTTCTCGATGATGCCGTTGTGGACGACGACGATGCGGCCCGTGCAGTCGCGGTGCGGGTGGGCGTTCTCCTCGGTGGGCCGGCCGTGCGTGGCCCACCGCGTGTGGCCGACGCCGTACTCCCCTTCGAGTGGCTCCGCCCTGATGACATCCTCGAGGCGGGACAGCTTGCCGGCGCTTCGCCGCAGGTGGATCGTGCCCTGCCGCACCACCGCGATGCCCGCCGAATCGTACCCGCGATACTCGAGCCGCCGCAGGCCGTCGATGAGTACCGGGACAACCGGTTTGGGCCCGATGTAACCGATAATGCCGCACATAGGCGCCTCCCCCTACGTCTTCTTTTCAGCCTTCTGTTGCACTTTCTTCAACGTCGCCCAGCCTTCCTTGTTCTCCTGCCTGCCGCGTGCGATGCCGAGCGCGCCGGCCGGAACGTCCTTGGTGATCGACGAGCCGGCCGCCACGTATGCCCCCCGGCCAATAGTGACCGGCGCGATCAACTGGGTGTCGCTGCCGATGAAGACGCCGTCCTCGATCACCGTCCGGTTCTTGTTGACGCCGTCGTAATTGCACGTGATTGTGCCCGCCCCGATGTTCACCTTCTCGCCGATCGTCGCGTCGCCCAGGTACGCCAGGTGGCCAGCTTTCGACCCTGCGCCCAGCCGCGTCTTCTTCAGCTCCACGAAATTCCCGACCCGCGCGCCCGCGCAGATTTCCGACTCGGGGCGGATATGCGCAAACGGCCCGATGGCCACGCCCTCTGCAATACGCGCGCCCACGACGAGGCAGTGGTCGAGCACCGTGACGTCGTCGCCCAACTCCGAGTCCACGATGCGCACGCCAGCGTGGATGACCGCCCTCGCCCCGACTGTCGTTCGACCCAGGAGTGAAACGCCGGGGCGAATCACCGTGTCCGCGCCGACCACCACGTCTTTGCCCACGTAGGTCGTCGCGGGGTCTTCGAGCGTGACGCCCGACGCCATCAGGGCAACGCGCCGCGCCTGCCACACCCGCTCGCTCATGGCCGCGAGCTCTCCCCGCGTGTTGATGCCGAGGATTTCTTCGGGGCGATCGACGGCGTACGCAGCCACCCGGCGCCCCGCCCGCCGGTAGATAGCGACCAAGTCGGGGAGGTAATACTCCTGCTGCGCATTGTCCGAGGCCACCTGGCCGAGCGCCGGGAACAGAGGCTCGAGGTCGAACGCGTAGATGCCCGAGTTGATCTCTCGGATCTCTCGCTCGCCGGGCGTCGCGTCCCGCTGCTCGACGATGCGGAGGACCTCGTCGCCATCGCGGACGACCCGGCCGTAGCCGAACGGGTTGTCCACGACGGCGGTCAGCACCGTAGCGGCCGCGCCCGTTTCCTGGTGGCGCGCCAGCAGCGTGCGCAGCGTGCCGGCCGAGAGCAGGGGTACGTCGCCCGAGAGGAGCACCAGGGTTCCGCGGACGCCGGCGAACAAAGGCTCAGCTTGCATCACCGCGTGCGCGGTTCCCAACTGGGGCTGCTGGAGGACGAACCGGAGATCCGGGTACGCGGCCAGCGCCGAGCGCAACAGGTCGGCCTCGTGGCCGACGACTACGGTCCGGGTGGCCGCGCCGAGTGAAGCGGCAGTGGTGAGGACGTAGTCGATCATCGGGGCGCCGGCCACCTGGTGAAGCACTTTCGGCCGGCCAGACTTCATCCGGGTGCCCTTGCCGGCGGCAAGGATCAGGACGTGCGACGTAGACATGGGCCTACCTCTTTCGCGCCACGACTCGCCGGCGGGGACCTGACGCCCCGAGCAGGGCCGCGAAACCGGCGTTCTGACGGAGAGGCTCGAGGTCGGCATCCTGCGCGGACAGCCAGCGTTTCTCCGGGTTCAACTCGATCGCCCGGCGAAGGTGCTCCAACGCCTTCGCGGGCTCTCCGCTCGACGTGTAGACCACGCACAGCATGTAGTGCACGTGATCGCAGCCCGGTTGCTCACTCTCGAGCTTGCGGAGCGACGCAAGGCCTTCGTCGAACGCACCCCGGTTGATCGCAACCGTCGCGGCATTGACTCGCTCGTCGAACGAGCGCGGCCTGGAATCGCGGAGACCTGCCTGCCGCGCGCAGATGCTCAGGTACACCCGCGCGCGCTCCAGCAACTCCTTTTCGTCCGGGAAGTTGCCCACGACCGCCCCGAGGAGTTCGGCGGCACGGGCGAACTGCCGCTGCTGAAGAGCCTGGAACCCGCGCTCGAACGCCTTTACCGCGAGGTCGTGCGACGAGGGCCCTGCGGGAACAGGGACGGGAGCGGACTTGACACCAGCAGAAGCAGGCTGCCTCTTCCTCGGCAGCGCTGGTGTCTTTGCTGCAGGGCGACGCCGGTTCTTCTTCGTCGTGGGAACCGGAGCGCGCGCGTGTGGCGCCGCGGTTTTCGATGGCTTCGGCTTCGACGGCTTGGCCGTCTTTGCCGTCTTGGCATGCTTCGGATGAGCCCGTGTCGTCGGTTTCGTCGTCGCGCGGCGTGGAGGCTGACTGCGGCGCTGAATGGGCATAGGCTGGTCCAGAGGAGGGCGGCGCCCTGAGAACATTAACGATAGCGGCGCTAACTTAACAAATGGACAGGTTCCGGTCAAGACATCTTCCAGGGCTGAAATCGTCACGAATGAAGCAAGTTTCTGTGGGGTCCCTGAAATCTGTCTTAGGCGGAGCTTCGCTGGACGCCAGTGCAAGGCTTTTCACAAGCGTTCGAAATCTCGGTCATTCGACCGATGTCTTGGCCTTCTCGATTGCTCCGTACAGTTCCCTCGAAGAGAGACCATGGCGTTTCGCGAGCCTGCTGATGGCATCCCGGCGCGACAAACCCTCGCTTTCGGTCAAACGATAGAAAGACTCGAGCAGTGCTGCGTCGGAAGGAAGGGGATCGGGTGCTGACGCCGGAACCTCTGCACCACCCAGTACAACAGTAAACTCTCCCCTGGGGGGAGGAAGGGTTGCCAGGACCGTCGAGACGGAGCCGCGAATGAGCTCCTCGTGGATCTTCGTCAGTTCCCGCCCGACCACGACGGGTCGGTCGCCCAGAACCTGGAGAACCGCCTCGAGCGTTTCGCGGATCCTGTGGGGAGCCTCGAAAAAGACGAGCGTCTCGCGGCGGGATTCGAGCTCCGACAGCCAGCGGGCGCGCGCCTGCGCTCTCGGGGGTGGAAAACCGACAAAAGAAAATGCATCGGTTGGAAGGCCGGACGGCACGAGGGCGGCCAGCACCGAGCTGGCGCCGGGAATGGCTTCCACCCGGGCGCCGGCGGCGATGGCTGCTTTCGTCAACCGGTAGCCGGGGTCCGAGATGCCCGGCGTTCCGGCGTCGGACACCAGGGCGATGCTTTCGCCGGCCGCCAACCGCGCGATCAATCGCGGCGTTTTCTCGCGCTCCACCTGTTCGTAGAAGCTGGTGGTTGGGGTGTGGATCTCGTAGTGCGACAGAAGCTTCGCTGTCCGCCGGGTGTCTTCCGCGGCGATCAGCGACACCTCCCGCAACACGCGGAGCGCCCTGAGGGTGATGTCTTCCAGGTTGCCGATGGGTGTGGCGACAAGGAAGAGTGTAGGAACGCCCATGAATGGCCTCGACCGTTCAGATATTGTACCATTGTAAGAGGGGCAGTCTGCCGAGGCACGGACGACGGGGGTCGTCGGACCGGGCGGCGGCGGCGGCCCGGAACGGTGTAGGCGAGGCGCGACCGTGCATTCATCCGAACCGCTACATCATTTCGTAGACGATTACCTGCGGTACCTGTACGAGATCCAGCCGACCGGCGCGGCCCTCGACGGCGTGCACATGCACGACGACCTTCTCGAGGACCTGAGTCGAAGCGCGCTCGAGTCGCAGGCGCGAGTCTTGTCTGGGTTTGCCAGGAGGCTCGACGAGATACCGCACGATGGTCTCACGGAGATCGAGCGGGTCGAGCACCCGGTCATTGCTGCGAACATCCGGGGGCGGATCTTCGAGATCGAAGAAGTCCGCACATGGGAGCGCAACCCGCAGTACTACGCCGACGTCCTGGCGACGAGCCTTGCGACGCAGGCCATCTTCCCATACGCGCCCGAGGACGAACGCGCCCGCCGCGTGCTGTCCAAGCTGCGCCAGGCGCCAAGGCTGATGCAGGCGGCGCGCGACAACGTGAAGGAACCGCCCGGCATCTACGTCAAGGTCGGAATGGAGACGTTGCGCGGCGTGCTGAAGTTCATCGAGCACGACCTGCCGCGGGCGTTCTCGGGCGTGGACGACCTGCGCCTGCTCGGCGACCTGGCGGACGCGTCGGTGGATGCCGCCGACGCGCTCAATGGGTATATCGGCTACCTGGAAGCGGAGCTCGCGCCGCGCGCGCACGCCTCGTTCCGGCTGGGCCGTGAGAAGTTCGAGAAGAAACTGAAGCTCGAGGAAGGGCTCTCGATCGGCGTGGACAAACTGCTGGCCATCGCCGGCCGAGAGCTGTGGGCCACCCAGGAGGAGTTCCGCCGCGTGGCGGGGCGCCTCGACGGCGGCGGCGACCCGATAGCGGCGTGGCGTCGCGCGAAAGACGACCACCCGGAGCCCGGGCACCTGATGAAGACGGCGCAGGACCAGATTGCCAGCCTCGTGACATTCATCGAGCGCCACGACCTGGTGACCATTCCGCCCGCCGAACCCCTGGTCGTCGCACAGACGCCCGACTTCTATCGCTGGACCTTCGCCAGCCTGTGGACGCCGGGCCCGTTCGAGACGAAGCCGACGCGCTCCTATTACTACGTGACCGACGCCGACCCGTCGTGGCCGGCCGAGCGCCAGGCGGATTACCTCCGCGATTTCGCCTCGGCCACGCTCTGGTCGATCTCGATGCACGAGGCGTATCCCGGCCACTTCGTGCACGCGCTGCACCTCCGCCAGATCGAATCGAAGCTCCGGAAGTCGCTGCTGTTCTCGCCGGCATCGGCGGTCGAAGGCTGGGCGCACTACTGCGAACAGATGATGATCGAGGCCGGGTTCGAGAAGGGCAACGCGGAAGTCCGTCTCGGCCAGCTGGCCGAGGCCCTCATCCGCCTCGCCCGCTTCATCGTCGGCATCCGGCTCCATGCCG